>LAZR01000210.1_pt1 | contig 59422 bp, 36 predicted proteins | sample 329461 | NCBI WGS metagenome assembly LAZR01 (sample SAMN03002196, study PRJNA259156) | marine sediment metagenome | biome: sea floor; feature: Hydrothermal impacted sediments; material: marine sediment; isolation source: Loki non-amplified sample from Loki's castle hydrothermal vent sediment ... | reverse complement strand
CCCCCAAGCCCAGGCGGTGTGCCCGAGCCGGCCAGCCTTACATTGCTCGCCCTGGGCGGATTGGCAGCGCTGCGAAGAAGAAGGAAGCAGGCCTACTAGACAAAACGGCTTGCCCCGACAAGGCGTCATGCCCGTGGGAAATCCCTGTGGGTACTATGTCCGAAGGAGGACTGACGTATATGTTCGAGAAAAGCAACCGGGACCTGTCGACGTCCCTTCTTGTGGTGGTAGTTGTGGTAGTTATGGGCGCTTCACCTGCGATGGCTCTAGACCCGACCGGCCTGGTCGGGCAGTGGTCGTTCAGTGAAACATCCGGAGTCGTCACGGCCGACGGGGGGCCCAACGCGCTCGACGGCGAGTTGCTCGACGGCGCTCAATTCGCAGGCGGCATCCTGGGCAATGGCGTGCAGCTTGACGGCGTGGACGATTACGTCAACGTCACGGCCGCCGGTGGGGGGGGGCCGACCGCTCTGGGCGGCCCGGCGCAGGGGACGATCTCCGTGTGGTTCAAGTTCAACCGCGTGACGGAGGACGGCGAGATATTCCCGATCTTCTACCTGGGCGACGGCGTTGACGATGCGGGGTATTCCTCGATCCTCATCGAGGTGGGGCACGCGAATGCCGGCAACACACGGCTGTACTTGACCGTCTGGGCGGACGGCGCATCGTCGGCCCCCACGCAGTGTTTCGACACGGGCATATTCAACCACCTCAACACGGACGAGTGGTACAACTTCGTCGGTGTCGTGGGGCCGGGCGGCAACACCGGCTACCTCAACGGCCTGGAGTTGACGGGCCGGCATTACAACTTCGGTGACGAGTTCGACACGGACTTCCTGGCTGACGTCGCCAACCCGAATGTCGCGTGGATTGGAACGATCCTCAACGATCCCCGTGGCGACCAGTTTTTCCCCGGCCGCATCGACGAGGTGCTCGTCTACGACCGCCTCTGGAGCGCCGCGGAAGCATTGGACTACTACAACGCCACCGTCCCCGAGCCTGCCACGGTGATAGTCCTGGCGCTCGGCGCCGGCGCGCTGCTCAAACGGCGCCGAAGATGATCAGGATGGCTTTATCGCAAACGCTCGCAATGGGGCGAGCGATAGGAGAATAGGTATATGTGTGACAGGAACATCTTTAGGCTGTCGGCTACTGTGATGTTGGCGATGGCTGTTGTTGTCGTTTCGACCTCGCCCGTTTTTGCGGTGGACCCCAACGGGCTGGTTGCCTACTGGCCCCTCGATGGATCGGCTGTCGACCAGGGCCCCAACTCCCTCGACGGCACGCCGCTCAACGGCGTTGGCTTCGGCGACGGCATTCTGGGCAATGGCCTGCACCTGGACGGCGCGGATGATTACGTCAACGTCACTGACGCCGGGGCATTCCCATCGATCATCGGCGGGCTGAGCCAGGGGTCGATCTCCGTGTGGTTCAAGTTCGACCGCATCACGACGCAATGGGAGATTTTCCCGATCTTCTACATGGGCGACGGCGTCGGCGGGGCGGGGCAGACCAGCGCCATCATCGAGATCGGCCACCCCCAGGCCGGCGATACGAAGCTCTATTGGACGACGTACAGAGACGACCAGCAGAACGAGCCGACGATGTGTTTCGACACGAACTTCAACCTCAGCGCCGGCGAGTGGTATCAGTTCACGGTTGTTGTGAGCCCCTCGGGTAACACCGGGTATCTAAACGGTCAAGAATTGGTGGACCGGGATTACAACTTCGCCGACGCGACTTCCCCTGAGTTCCTTGAGGACATATCGGTCCAGCAGGTGACGTGGATTGGCAGGGGCTTCCTTGCCTTCAGCCCGGCGGACCAGTACTTCCCCGGCGAGATTGACGAGGTGGTCATTTACGATCGCCCGCTCAGCGCCACGGAAGTGTTGGACTACTACAACGCCACCGTTCCCGAACCCGCCAGCATCACACTGCTCCTGCTCGGCGCGGGCGGGCTTATTCGGCGCCGAAGACGTAACTGACACGATCCCGACCGATCCATTGTCGATCAGGATGGCTTTATCGCCAACGCTTGCAACAGCGCGGCGGCGGGAGAGTTCGTATATGTGTAAGAGAAGAATCCTTGGGCTGTCGGCTTGCGTTATGTTGGCGATGGCTGTTGTTATCGTCTCCGCCTCGCCGGTGTTTGCTGTTGACCCCAACGGCCTGGTCGCCGGCTGGGCCTCTTCCGACGTAAAAGACGGTAGGGTGTGGAGTTGCCGAGGTGCAGGTGAAGAATTATAATCGAATGTTAAACCTATTTCTCTTGACCTAACCATATTTCCAGGTAACATTAGGGTTAATTAGCATGTCGATGAAGTTGTTCGTTAAGTCGTAAAGAAGCACAAGTGAAGATGTAGTTCCCGCAGTTGGCAGCTTAGCCTGCCAAGCACCGTTACAGGCTGCGAGGATCTGGAGAAGGCTTTTCGGTTCTTACACTTCGAGGAGAGAACGATGAGAAAGATGACTGTAGCAACGCTCGTGCTGGGTGTGTGCCTGGCAATGGCGGCATCGGCGGGCGCCGATGTGGTTGGCGGCCAGACGTACGATTTTGTGGACATCACGGCCGTCGGATCAGTGTCTGATTTCCGCATGGGCGAGTTTGAGATCACTCAGGATCAGTATTCGTCGCTCATGGGTGGCGCCGGCGGCCTCCTGCCGCAGGTCAACGTCACCTTCGGCCAGGCGGCAACGTTCATCAATGCGCTGAACGTCGCGGCCGGCTCACCGGTGGCCTACAACATCATCGGTGGTGTGGTCAACCCTTGGGTTGTAGATGAAGTCCCAACGGTTTATCGTGACGCAGCTGCGTGGTATTTCATGATCGATGAGAACGAGTTTTCCGACGCCTACCACAATGGGGCGGCGTATCAGACTTATGCGTCGCCAGGCGACGTCTTGCCCACCACTGCCCAAGCAAATTACCAAGGCGGCATTGGCACGCTCTGGAACGTCGGTAGCGGTGCGATAGAACTCAACAGCACGTTTGACCTGATGGGCAACGCTGCTGAGTTCATGGAAAACGACACGAACTGGCTCTATCCTGGTGGCGCCGGCACAAATCACCGGTTCATGGGTGGCGCCTTTGCGTATGGTTCGTACATGCTGCCGCACACCTTCAAGTTCGCCTACGGTGCCGGTGGCGCCACGAACTTTACCGGTTTCCGCATTGGTTCCCGCGTTCCCGAGCCGGCGACCATGAGTCTGCTGGCTCTGGGCGGGTTGGCTGTTCTGCGCCGTCGCAAGTCGTAGATCCGCCGCAGGCGGAAAGTAGATCCGCCGAAGGCGGGCGGAACGTAGTTTCAAATGAAGGCAGGGCTGGCAGATGCCTGCCGGAGAAGGTCTGTATGTCCTTCAGATAGAAGCATTGCGGATGCACCCAACGGGCGCCCTCATAGGGGTGCCCGTTGGTTTGCACCGGGCCCGAGGCGAGTTCTTGCTGTTGGCTCTAGCCGGGCAAGGTCGCGTCGGCTAACTGGAGAAGGCGAATGAAACACGCAGCAATCATGATGGCCGTTTTGCTCCCCTGCGCCGGTTTGGCCCAGGCGGGTACACGCGCTGACCTCTCGGGCGACGTGGTGGTTGACTTCAGCACGACCGCCGATATGCCCCTGATGACCATAGGCGATACCGGCAATGCTGCCGATGGCACCGGCTACGGGTCCGTGGGCTACGACTACAGCATCGGCAAGTTCGAGGTCACCGCCGGCCAGTACACCGAGTTCCTCAACGCCGTGGCAGGAGCGGATACGTACGAGCTCTACCACCTCGACATGTTCTACGATCCCCCTCTGCTACCGAGAGCCGATGGCTGCCAGATCGAACGGACCGGCTCGTCGGGCAGTTATGCCTACTCCGTGGCCGCCGATTACGCAGATCGGCCTGTCAACTACGTCAGTTGGGCCGATGCAGCCCGGTTTGCCAACTGGCTGACCAACGGGATGCCGACCGGCCTGCAGGGGCTGGCCACCACCGAGGACGGCTCCTACTTCCTCAACGGCGCCACCAGCCTTGCGGACCTGATGGCCGTGACGCGCGAAGCTGATGCCGTCTACGTCGTCCCGTCCGAGGATGAATGGTACAAGGCCGCCTACTACGATGCCGGCGCCACCACCTACTACGACTACGCCACCGGCAGCGATACCTTACCGAGCAATGATCTGATCGATCCCGATCCGGGCAATAACGCCAACTTCATGGACCCCTGGTGGGACTACACGCTCGGCGCGCCTGTCTGGCGCACCGAGGTCGGCGAGTTCGAGAACTCCGAAAGCCCCTACGGGACGTTCGACATGACCGGCAACGTCAGCGAGTTCACCGACACCGCTTACGACGCCAACAGAAGGATTCGGCGCGGCGGGGATTACTATATAGACGCCTCCGGCATGGACTCAGGGGTCCGGCGATATGGCCAGCCCACCCAATACAGCTTCGCCTTTGGGTTCCGCATCGTCAGCCTCGGCGGCGCCCCCGGCGACTTCGATGGTGACGGCGACGTCGATGCCGATGATATCGACCTTCTGTGCGACAACTTGGGCGATGCGGCCTATGACGTGGACGGCGACGGCGATGCCGACGAGGATGACATGATCTACCTCATCGAGACCCTCGTCGAGCTGACCGATGGCGTTCGCGTGGGCACCAAGCGCGGCGACTTCAACCTCGACGGGCTGGTCAACGGCACGGACCTGGCGCTCATGAAGGTTGCCTTCGGTCAGCCGGGCCAGGACTATGCCGACGGCAACGCCAACTGCGACGCCTTCGTCAACGGCACGGACCTGGCGATCCTGAAGACGAACTTCGGCTTCATCGCCCCCCCAAGCCCAGGCGGCGTCCCCGAGCCTGTAACCATCGGCTTGCTGTCCCTGGGCGGCCTGGCGATGCTCAGAAGGCGACGGAGCCTTCGCAACTAACAGGAAGTGATAAACGTCTTGTGGATCACAAAGGAGTTCATCATGTACCGACAGAAGCTGCTGATTGCAGTGACGATGTTGGGAGTTCTGGCCGGCGGAGCCATCGCCGCCGATACGTTTGGCGTGGGCCCGAACGCGTTTACGATCGATTTTGTGTCGATCTCCGGCGATGCCAGTAGCGCCAACGGCACGGGCATCGGGGGGGGCGCAACCGGATTCGTCGATCCCGGCGATTACCGCATCGGCGTCCACGAGATCAGCAACGACCAGTGGACCAAGTTCGTCAACATCTTCGGCGCCCCGACGGGGTTCCCGATCAGTGCGTATAACACCGCCACCGCCGGCGCCGCCAACCTGCCGGGCATGAGCGTCAGTCCTTTCGAGGCGTTCCAGTTCGTCAACTGGCTCAATGCGAGCGCGGGCTATACCGATGCCTACAAGTTCGTCGAGACGACGCCGGGCGATCCGCTCACGTTGACGTTCGACGTGTGGACCCCCGCCGAAGCAGCCGGCGGGACGAACCTGTTCCGCAACGCGGGCGCCAAGTACTTCGTCCCCACCGAGGATGAGTGGGTCAAAGCCGCCTATTGGAACAGCGCCGACCCAAGTAATTTGCAGACCTACGCGTCGGTGGGTGACGTTGTGCCGGTTCAGTTCGTTGACTCCCAGTACGGCAGCTTCGGGGCAGGACTATGGGATGTCGGCAGCGGCACGCAAGAACTCAACGGGACCTATGACATGATGGGCAACGCCAAGGAGTTCACGGAAAGCCCAGGCTCCCGAGACGGCGTCTATAACCCGGACGGACCCTACGGGGTCGGCGTCCGAGGCGGGGCATACTCCAGTGGCTTGGCCTCGCTCTCAGTGACCGGGCGGAACATCCAACCCAAGTACAATGAGCAATGGAACACGGGTTTCCGCGTGGCGTCCATTTTCATCGAAGACCTCGGCCCCCCCGGCGACTTTGACGACGACGGCGACGTCGACGCCGACGACGTCGACATGCTCTGCGACAACATAGGCGGCGACCCGGCCATCTATGACGTGGACGAAGACGGCGACGTCGACGAGGACGACATGATCGTCCTGATCGGGACCCTCGTCGAGTGGGATAACGGCGTCGACAACGGTGTCGGCACGAGGCGCGGCGACTTCAATCTCGACGGTTTCGTAGACGGCACGGACCTGGCGCTGATGAAGACCGCCTTCGGCCAGCCGCTCATGGACTATGCCGATGGCAACGCCAACTGCGACGCCTTCGTCGACGGTACGGACCTGGCGATCCTGAAGACCAACTTCGGCTTCATCGCCCCCACAGGTGGCGCTGTGCCAGAGCCTGTAACCATCGGCTTGCTGTCGATCGGCGGTCTGGCGATGCTCAGAAGGCGACGAAGCATTCGCAAGTAACAGGAAGTGATAAACGTCTTGTGGATCACAAAGGAGTTCATCATGTACCGACAGAAGCTGCTGATTGCAGCGACGATGCTTGGAGTTCTGGCCGGCGGAGCCATCGCCGGCGATACGTTCGGCTCGGGCGCGAATGAGTTTACGATCGATTTTGTGTCGATCTCCGGCGATGCCAGTAGCGCCAACGGCACGGGCATTGGGGGGGCCGCCACATTCGTCGATCCCGGCGATTTCCGCATCGGCGTCCACGAGATCACGACCGATCAGTGGACCAAGTTCGTCAACATGGCCGGTGCCCCGATTGGGTCCCCGAACAGCGCATATAACAATGCCACCGGCGGCGCCCCCAACCTACCGGCCGTCTGGGTCAGCTCTTTCGAGCAGTTCCAGTTCGTCAACTGGCTCAATTTGATGGCGGGCTACGGCGACGCCTACAAGTTCGTCGAGACGACGCCGGGCGATCCGGCCACGTTGACGTTCGATGTGTGGGACGCCGCCGATGCCGCCGGCGGGACCAACCTGTTCCGCCACAAGGATGCCAAGTACTTCGTCCCCACCGAGGATGAGTGGGTCAAGGCCGCCTATTGGAACAGCGGCGACCCAAGCAACTTGCAGACCTACGCGTCGGTGGGCGATGTCGTGCCTGTCAAGCAGGTTGACTCGCAGTACGGCAGTTTCGGGGCAGGACTATGGGATGTCGGCTCCGGCACGCAAGAGCTCAACGGCACCTATGACATGATGGGCAACGCGATCGAATACGTGGAAAGCCCATACTCCCGGGACGGCGTCTACAATCCGGACGGAGCCTGGGGGGTCGCCATCCGAGGCGGGTCATACTACAATGGCCCGGCCACGCTCACAGTGACCTCGCGGAACTCGTTCCCCAAGTACAATGAGCAATGGGAGGGTGGTTTCCGCGTGGCGTCCTTCTTCATCGAAGACCTCGGCCCCCCCGGCGACTTCGACGGTGACGGCGATATCGACGCCGACGATGTCGATATCCTCTGCGCGAACATGGGCGGTGACCCGGCGACCTATGACGTGGACGAAGACGGCGACGTCGACGAGGACGACATGATCGTCCTGATCGAGACCCTCGTCGAGCTGACCGATGGCGTTCGCGTGGGCACCGAGCGCGGCGACTTCAATCTGGATGGTCTCATCGACGGCACAGACCTGGCGCTGATGAAGACCGCCTTCGGCCTGCCGGGCCAGAACTATGCCGACGGCAACGCCAACTGCGACGCCTTCGTCGACGGCACGGACCTGGCGATCTTGAAGACGAACTTCGGCTTCATCGCCCCCACCGGTGGTGCTGTGCCAGAGCCTGTCACCATTGGTTTGCTGTCGCTGGGCGGAATCGCCCTGCTGCGGAGAAAAAGGTCGTAGATCCGCCGAAGGTGGAATATCTGCTGTGGCGGGTCGTAGATCCCCAAGGGGGGGAAGTGTCGGTCGGGCTGGGGCCCGACCTTACGCGGCGAACGTCCGTTGGACGTTCTCCTGGGGCAGATGGCCGAGTCTTTCGACAGTAGGGGGGCCTTTGACTTGGGCGACCTGCCTGCCGGACAGGCAGGGCCCAGTCGAGGCATACCCACGCCTTCATGCCACTCCCGCCCACGGCCACGACTCGGCCACCCTCCCCCGAAAACGAGGTTAGCGGCCCTCTATTTCGGTTGCAGCCCACGGAGCCAAGGCCTAGACTCCCCTCATCAGGTCGAACTCAGAAGAAAGGGAGCCCCAACATGTCAACGATCGTCTGTCCGCATTGTCAGGCCGAGAACCCTCCGGAGGCCGCCTTCTGCGAGGCCTGCGGCAAGGCCGTTCCCCAGACTACCGATGGGCCCCGCATCGTCGAAGGCAATCAGCTCGCCGTCACCTCCAGCGGACGGGCGGTGCAGGCCGACCTGCTCCACAAGGCCGCCCGCCGCGCGGCGACGCCCCTGATCGTTCTGGGGGTCCTGCAGATCGCGATCGGCATTGCCCTCTTTCTAATCAACCGAAACTCCGACGACGCGGACGTTGTCGCCGCGGCCCCGATCATGTTGGCGATTCTAAGCCTGATCGGCGTGCTGTTCCTCGGCCTGGGCCTGTGGGCCCGTAAGAACCCCCTGCCGGCATCTATTGTGGGCTTGGTGGTCTACTGCACATTGATCGTCGCCGGCGCCCTACTCAATCCGGCCACCATCATCCAGGGCATCCTTATCAAGATCATCATCATCCTGGTGCTGGTCCGCAGCGTCGGCGCCGGCCTGAAGTACAAGAAACTCAAGGCCCAGACCGTCTACGGCGCCGACGCGCCGGCGGCCGATTGAACGACACGGCCTTCGAACCCGCACCGGCCGGACCGGGGCCCGCACCACCCACCGGCGACGATGCCACACCGACGCGGAAGTTCTGCCCGCGCTGCGGCGCCCCGTGGCAGGCGACGTGGGACGAGTGTCCCCAGTGCACCCAGGCCGCCCTTGCCGCCACCCAGGCCGTCCCCCCCGCCAGGGGCCCCTCCGTCTGGTCGGCGCTGCTGCTGTACTTTGTCCTGCTGGGAACCATCATCATCGGCGCCATCGTGCGCCACGCCGGCGGGGCCTCCGAGGCGAACGTGCTAATCACCGTCTCCCTGGTCGACGCGGTGCTGGTGCTGGGGTGGCTGGTCCTCGCCGGACGCGGCGCCCTGCCCGCTCTGAGTCGCCTCGGCTCGGCCCGCTGGTATGTGATCGCCGCGGCCATGGGGACGCTGACCTTCGGGATCACCATGGTCGTGGTCCACCTGCTCCAGGTCGCCTTCGACCTGGAGGCCGGCAATTACAGCGACACCTTCCTGGAAGGCGGATATGGGTGGGTGATGGCGGCGCTGATGATCTGCGTTCAGCCGGCGGTGGTGGAGGAGGTGGCCTTTCGCGGCGTGATTCTCCAGACCCTCCGCGAGCCGCTGGGCAAACGCGACGCGGTGATCGTCTCATCCCTGATGTTCATGGTGCTGCACCTGGGCGTCCTGAGTTTCCCACACCTGTTGATGATCGGGCTGGCGCTCGGGTACCTTCGGGTCCGCAGCGGGTCGCTGTACCCTTGCATGCTGATGCACTTCGTCCACAATGGCCTGGTGATCGTCGCCGAGGCAGGAGGCTACTGACCGTCATGTTAATCGAGCACGTCTTCGTCACCACGCTGGAGAAGGACCAGGCGTTCGCGTTGGCCGCCGAGATGCTGCATCGCAGCGGCTTTCTGGCCACCGCCTCCGGGCCCGACGCCCTCAACGCCGAATGCGGCGGCAGGGCCCCAGGCAACCCCTCGCGCTGCCCGCAACGGGTCCACCTGGTCTTCGATCGCGGGCGGGTCACCGTCGCCGCCGGGATCACCCTCCGCAACGGGTCCGACAAGGTCAAACCCCTCCACAAGCAGATGATGCTCTCGCTGGTCGACGGGTTCGATGAACTGCTGGTCAAGCAAGTCGACATCGACCGGGCGCTGGCCGGCTGGCGGGTCGTCCATGACGAGATCGCGCGCCGCCGGCGCCGCATCACACGGGTGAGCATCGGATGTCTGTCGCTGCTCCTCGCCCTCGTCGCCGCCTGCATCGTCTTCGTGTGGATCGAGCTGAGCTGACCGCCGCCCCGACGCCTGCTTGACAGCACCCCCACCTCAGCAGAACGGCCAACGGACGTTCTCCGCGTAAGGTCGGCCCCGCCGACCGACACCGACCCTCGCCTCAGGAGAACGGCCAACGGACGTTCTCCATGTAAGGTCGGGCGCAGCCCGACCGACGCTCCCCGAAAACGAAGCGGCCCTCTATTTCCACAAGTGCAACCAAAGGGAACGCCGCCATCCGGGGAAGAGGAAGCGGGCGAGCCCGATGGCCCGCCCGCTCAAGAGAACCGGTTGTTTCGAACGACTACGTGCGCTTACGTCGCAGCAGGGCTAGGCCGCCCAGGGCCAGCCGCTCGACTCGAGTCGTTCTCCCGGCCGAAGCGCTTTCGGACAGCTCAGTCACCTTGTGCGTCTCCGCTTCAATAGGCACGCGCCGCTCGCGATGAACAGGCCCAGCGTCGCCGGCCTGCCCGCCGAAGCCTCTGATGGATGCGACTACGTCCTACGCCGACGCCGACGAGCCGTTGCGATCAGACCAGCGAGAACAAACAGCACGGCGGAGGCCGGTTCGGGGACGAGGGTCATGCGCTGGGGCCCCGACGCCGCAACAACCGGCCCGTCACCGACGGTCAGCTCGAAGTAGACGTCGAAGAAGCTGTCGATCTGCCATTGGTCGTCTGGAAGCGGCTCGGTGATGTGCACGCCAGTTGACGCCAGGGAGGGGCTTTCTTGCAGTATGAAGGACGTCCCGTCCTCGAAGGTGCCGGTCAGGACCATCGCGATCAGTTCGATCTCATACGTACAACCGCCGGCGCCGCCGCCGCCGCCACCGGCGCCGTAGGCGATCAAGAATGTAGAGGTTATGTCGAAGAAACTGTCGACTTCCCAGCCGCCGCCGCGGACCAATTCCACCGTGATGTCGAAGAAGGAATCGACGGCGAAGCTCTCACCGGGGCCCGGAGGCGAGAGGGAGATTGCGCCGGGACTGGAACTGAGTTCCATACTGATTATCTCGCATGCATAGAGTGCAAAGTCTGCCGTGTCGTCTGTCGAGTACCTGCCGCCGCCGGCCGGGAACAGGTCGTTGTCAACGACCACCCCTCCGGCGGCGCCCGCCGCGATCAACAAACAAACAGCCGTAATTGCAATGACGCAGTTTTTCATGATGTAACTCCTCGCTCTTTAGGGTTCTCACTGCCGTTTCTTATCTGACGTTCTCATTGTTACGTTATGTTTGTCCGCCACGGCGACTCCGACGAGCCGATGTCGACCGGGCCGCTGATCCTGACAGCGCCGAGGCGACCTGAGGCGCCATTGGGCGTCGACGGGAGCGAGTTGTCGTCGAACAACGTCAGAATCGGTTTCAGGTTGAAAGCAGCCGATACGATCCAGTCATCGCTCAGGTTCGTCAGGTTCCAGGGGGCGACATACGTATCCCCGGCCACACTGAAGCTGAAGAATCCCGGAACGGTCACTGAGCCGGTCTGGGTGGCCGTTGTGCCTATGATCGTGCCTGGAATCGGGCCTGCGAACTGGAAGGTCACAATCAACAGTCCGCCGCCCAGGTCGTCGCCTAAGGAAATCGAGTCCACCAGGGTGGCCGACGCCGGCGCGCCGATCATGCCGATGATCGCCCCCACGCAGAACATTACACGTAGTGGCCTCATGATTCTTCTCCTTTTGAAATTGGGCCCTCCTTAGCCCTTCTCTTCCGTGAAAATCTCAGTCAAGAATTGCTCCCCAGCCTGGAAGAGACGCTAAACGAAATGATGCCAGCAGTCAAGAAAAAACGCCCCCAGTCAAGAAAAAATCTCACATTGCGACCTCTTCCGGGGCCGCCGACGGGGCTGTCAGCCGGTAAAGACACACCCCCCGTTCGCAAAATGGAGGCACGCCCGATGATAGCCCAGGAGCTTGCTCCTGGGGCAAAGGCCTACACCACACATCCCCGTCAGGAGAACGTCCCCCGGACGTTCTTCGCATAAGGTCGAGCACAGGCTCGACCGACCCCGACCGACACATCCTCGTCAGGAGAACGGCCCCCGGACGTTCTGCATGTAAGGTCGAGCAGAGCTCGACCGACACTCGGCCTCCGGCCCCGAAAACGAGGTCAGCGGCCCTCTTGTTTCTCTGAGGCCCGTAGGGCCGACGAGATGTTAGCCGGGGTCGCGGCCGTGAGGTGTGAGCAAAGCGAACGACCGAACGGCAAGGCCCCGGAAAACGGATGCAAAGAATCGTGAGCCCCGGCGGGGCGACAGAAACCGATTCGCGGCCCAAGTACCGATGTCGCGTCTGATCCCTCTGCCGACCCCGACCCAACCCCCTCAGCAGAACGGCCAACGGCCGTTCTGCGCGTAAGGTCGGGCGCAGCCCGACCGACCCCCTCTGTCGCCCCGCCGGGGCTCTGCCCGATGGTAAGCCCACCCACCGGGCCCTTCACCGTTCGAGCGTTCACTACGCTCACGCCTCACGGCGGGCGGGCCCGGCTAACATCTACCGGCCCGCCGGGCCTGTCCATCTCTCCCAGCAACGTCCCCGAAAACGAGGTTAGCGGCCGTCTATTGCTGGCCGATCGGGCATTGACAGCAATAGACATTGACGGTTATGATCCGGCTACGTGGACCCGGGGTCCAGCCCGATCCAGCATCCTTTCTCAAAGGTGGTTCCGATGGCCGGGATGACCGACACGATCATGACGCTCGATGACCTGGCGACCTACATCAAGCTGTCAAAGTCATCGCTGTACAAGCTCTGCCAGGCTGGCAAGGTACCTGGTACGAAGATCGGCCGCCACTGGCGGTTTCACAAAGACGCTATCGACGCCTGGATTTGCGACGGCATCCCGCCGACGCAGGCATACGGCCGACTCAAGGGCAAGAAGGAAGGGGGAGGGTAGCTTATGAGCGAGCCCACCAAGCCACAAGAAGGCAAAGTCTTTCGATTGATTGAGTATCTCAAGCGGCTTGCTTCTTTGCGATACACGCTAGTGAGAGATATCGATACCTATGAAAAGGTCCTCTGGGTCAGCGATATTCCCAGGGAGAATGGATGTTTCGCGCAGGCGTGGGGGCGCGACGAAGACTGCGATCCCGCTATCTGGGCGGAGGTCCAGAATCGGCGTGAACCTGAGCTGCCATCTGTGCCAGATCAATGCCAAGACTGGATCAACAAGTCGTTTCTCCGAAACAAGAGCAACGTGCCCGAACTCCTGCCCGAAATCACCAGACAGATCAAGAATCCAACCTGGCGGGAAGGCTCCGACGAACCGGAATTCACGTCCCGGACCGAACGTATAGAGGATCATCCAGAAGTTCAGCGAAGATGGGATCGTTACCTTGAGGAACGCTGGGTCCCGTGGACGGAAGAGCACAATGTCTGGGATAGCATTCATCGTGCGTATTCCAAGCTTTTTGTCATTCATCAGGAGCAACTCCGGCTTGGCGAAGAATATGAGCTCGTTCTTGGCCTCGGGCTTCTCACATGGCAGACGCCTACCGAGCATCGTGTGTGTCGCCATCTGATTGCGGCCAATGCCTCTCTTGAGTTTGAGGCACAACGTCAGACATTCAGGGTTCGACCTCATCCAGACGGAACAAGACTTCGGCCAGAGCTGGACATGTTGGACGTTGCGGATGTGCCTCTGCGAGCGGAAGAGACGGCGAAGGCCGGCTTGACAGTGCCAATGAGCAATGGGGATGGCAATCAGAATCCGGAGCAAGAATCGCTGGAAGACCCATGGGAGAAGTCCATTATCCAAGGAGTTCTCGAAGCACTTACACATTCCTTCTTTTCGAGGAATCAGAACGGGGAACAGGCACATGGCGAGTACCACGACAGGCTTGAGAAGGAAGGAGTTCGGGCTACGTCCAAGCCCATCGTAGAGTATGCGCCAGCAATCATCTTGCGAAAACGATCTGCTAGAGGTCTCACCGAAACACTGAAGCAGATTAAGGAGAGAATCGAAGATGGCGGAGAGATACCTGGTTGGTTCGGCGATCTTGCCGAACTTCAGCCAAGAGGCGATGCCCGTTCAGATGAGGAACCGGAGAGCACGAACGGCGAGTTTGAGGGCGAGCTGTTCTTTCCAAAGCCGTCGAATGAGAAACAGCGAAGCATTGTGGACAAGCTCCAGACAGCCAGCGGCGTTCTTGTGCAGGGGCCGCCAGGCACGGGAAAATCCCATACGATCGCAAACCTAATCTGCCATCTGCTTGCCACGGGACAGCGAATTCTTGTCACCGCCAAGACGCCGCGTGCGCTTCAGGTTCTTGCAGGATTGGTCCCGCCGGAACTGCGCCCGCTCTGTATCAACCTACTCGGGAGTGGTCCTGAGGAAAAACAATCCCTGGAAGCCAGTGTTGATGGGATACTTAACAAGAACGAGGGATGGGACGAGGATCAAGCGACAAGAGAGCGTGAGGAGCTTGACCAGAGACTTCGCAATTTGAGGGAAGAGAAGGCCAGGACGGATCGACGTCTTCGTGATATCAGGGAATCCGAAACACATTCGCAGTCCATTGCAGAAGGTACATATCGAGGGACCGCCGCACGAATAGCAGAGGCCGTTAACCGGGACAGGAGCATCTATGAATGGTTCACGGACACCGTCCCTTTGGACAAGGCCTGTCCAGTCTCCGGAAGCAACCTGCAGATCGTTCTTGAGGCCTTGCGCCTGTTCACTCCCAAGAAACGGCACGAACTCGGCCTTGTGCGGCCCGATGCCCTGCCATCCGTAGAGGAGATTGCTAGCCTCGTCGCGTCCGAGGAAGAGGCAATCAAGGAAAGCGCCCGTTCGGCACAGGGGGCAGACGAGCAAACGGCGGATCATCTAGCAGGGATCAACGCCAATGCTATCGAGGCGATTCGTGATTCCCTTACCGATTTTCAGGGAGAGCGCCGACGGCTTTCGGCATCGCCATATTCCTGGATGCGCGACGCTCTGTGCGATGTGCTTAGCAGCAACCCCTCCTTGTGGCGCGAGCTCCATCGCGTTACAAGAGACACAATTGATTCTATCGGGACCCTCGTTTCCGTGGCGGATGAGGCCAGCATTGACTTTCCAGATGAGCCCAACCCCAGAACGCTGCTTGAAGATGTCTGCAAACTGAAAGAGCACCTGGAAAACGGTGGGAAGCTTGGTTGGGGGCCGTTTCGCCCGAAGCTAGTCAAGGAACGTCTTTACATACTCCAGACTGTCCGAGTAGGTGGGCGTTCTTGCGCCAACCTTGATCGGTTATCTGTTGTGACCAATGCGTTGCAGGTCCGTGTTGAATGCGCAAAGGCATGGGGATTCTGGAAAGGTCGATGCGACGCGATTAAGGGCCCGTACGCCCTACAGCTGCATACGCTTAGATCGTTGTGTGACGCCCTTGACAGTGCGATTTCCCTTGAGGGCCTCATTGCACAATGTCGCGACACTTCACGGCAATGCCCTGCATTGGGGGAGCCGGTCTGGGCCAACGAATCAGAGATTGAGCAATTGATCGCATCATGCAGCCTTGCGCTGGCACGTCACAAGAAGCGCCTCATGGCTGAGGGAATCCGCAACACTGAAGCTCCATTGGCGGCACTTGCTGCCAAGAGTGCCGCCCATCCTGTTGCGAATGAACTACTAAAGGCAATTCGCGATCGTGATGTCGATGCCTATGCACACGCGACGAGCAAGGTCCAGGACTTGAAGAAGGGCCGTCAACGTCTTCGGCAAGTGGACGAGTATATCGAGAAGCTGCGACGTGCTGTTCCAGAGCTCACAGAGGCACTGGAACGTACCTGTGATGATACGTGCTGGGAAGAGCGAATTGGAGAAATCAGAAACGCTTGGCATTGGGCTCAAGCCAGGTCCTGGATAGAGGAATACATACGACAGGAAGACGCGCCAAGTCTTTCCAAGCGAGCAAAGCAGATCGTGGACGAGATCAACACAATCATCGCGGAACTGGCGTCGCTACATGCTTGGTCGTTCTGTTGCGCCCGGCTGACAGACGATCATTGCCGCCATATGACAGCATGGAATAAGCATGTCAACTCGTTGACCAAGACAGGCCGGGGAAAGCGGGATTTTCGAAACAGAAGAGCAGCACAACGCAGTCTCAATGAGTGCAAAGATGCTGTCCCCGCATGGGTAATGCCTCTCCATCGAGTGTGGGATACCGTGGATCCCTATCCTGGAATGTTCGATGTAATTATTGTTGATGAAGCTTCTCAGTGCGGCTTTGAAGCACTGCCTCTGTTCTACTTGGGGAAGAAGATTCTAATAGTTGGGGATCCTAAGCAAATTAGTCCCAGTGGTGAGTTCCAAGACGTTGCAGCCATCAACAAACTGATGCAAGAGTTCCTCTACGATTTTGAGTTCCCAGAGTACTTCGATGTCAATGTGAGTCTATTCGATCAGGGGGCACTTCGCTTTGGGAAACGAACAATCAGATTGCTTGAGCATTTCCGCTGCATGCCGGAGATCATCCGTTTCAGTAATGACCTGTGCTATTCGGATCAGCCATTGATTCCGCTGAGACAGTTCGGATCCGAGCGATTGACACCGCTTGAGCACGTGTTTGTCGAGGGGGGGTATCGTGAAGGAACACGAACTCGTATGGTCAACCACCCGGAAGCCGAATCGCTTGTCGAGACGGTTGTGGAATGTGTGACGGACGAGCGCTATGAAGGAAAGACGATGGGCGTCATAGTCCTTCAGGGCGAAGCACAAGCCAGACTCATTGAGAAGATGCTTCTGGAAAGAATTGGCGCTCCCGAAATTGAAGACCGTCGGTTGATCTGTGGCAGCCCATACAGTTTTCAGGGCGACGAACGCGACATTATGTTCTTGTCAATGGTCGTGGCACCTGACGAACACGGAATCTTCAGAGAGGGCCCAACGGGCGAGAAGCGGTACAACGTTGCTGCAAGTCGCGCAAAGGATCAGATGTGGCTGTTTCATTCCGTTAGGGTCAACGATCTCAGTAACGCTTACTTGCGAAAACGGTTGCTCCAGTTCTTCGAGAATACACAGCCTCAGAAAGTCGGCGAGCTTGAACGGGAAGAACTTGAGCGAAGGGCCGTGCAGGATAATCGCATGATCATCAAGCCGCCTCCGCCTTTCGACAGTTGGTTCGAGGTCGACGTTGCTTTGGCATTGGCGAGAAAGGGCTTCAATGTCCTTCCGCAGTATGAGGTCGCCGGCAAGAGGATTGACCTTGTGGTCCAGGATGGTCCTCGGCAGTTAGCGGTTGAGTGTAACGGCGATGTGTGGCACGGTGTCGATCGCTATGAAGCGGATATGCAACGACAGCGACAACTGGAGCGCTGCAAATGGGTGTTCTTTACTGTCACAGAGTGTGCTTTCTACTCCAATAAGGACAGGGCGTTGAAGGGTCTCTGGCGAGCGCTAGAAGAGCGGGGCATTGTGCCTCATGACGCACGCGATCATGTTGAACTCAATGACAACGGCAATGAGTTCAATGAAGCTGCCACTACATCTTCGGCCACAGTATCCCAGGGCATTTCTGAGGATGCGGAAGCGGGTGATAGCCCCCAACACGAAGCCGCATCCGATGATGACGATGATCCTGTCGAAGGCGAGTCCTCGACGTCTCAACCATGGTCCCTGAGAGGCGAAGCTGCTCCTCAGCCGAAGCTCTTGGGACCCGACACAGAGAGAAGGCAATCGCCGGACTTGCGGGGGGAGTCGCAAGGCGAAACGCCTATCAGGGAGAATGGACATCCCGCAGAGCCTGAAGCCGGGGTGGTCAGCGGCGACAAGACGGAATGTGCGTCATTTGCCGACCCACGAACGGGCACGCTTTGGGAGATCGAAGCTGGCTTGAAACAGATAGTCTCGGAATATGGGCCATTGCCATGCCATTACGCATACCGGTTGTACATCAGACAGGCAGGCTTCCGGAAGGTGTCGAGACGCGTGGAGGAAGTGCTAGGCCGGTGTATGGAGTCGGCAGCGGCCCGTGGCGAAATTGAGCTTTCCGATGAATATGGGAATGATGAACTGCGAGACAAGATTGCTCATCTAGCCGGGTCTGCCCTTGTCAGAATGCGACCGCGTGGGGCGCGAAAGATTGAGGACATCCCACCCTCGGAACTCGCCGAAGCTATGCGTATCTTGGAGACCAAGGGAGATTGTGGGCGCGATGAAGAGGAGGTCTTCCGCAAAACACTGGACTTCTTCGATCTCAAACGGCTCACCAAGAGAACTCAGGAAATCCTGATGGTTGCACTGGCGATCTACACGGACACGGGATCAGTTTGATGACCAGTGTTGTCCGTATGTCGTCAGCGACAGCGGCAACCCGGGAAATCGGGAAGCGTCCCGGTAGGGACGCATGATGATAACCCAGGAGCTTGCTCCTGGGCGGGGGCGGGTTTGCTTTACATCGTGTTGGGGACGGCGTTAGAATGGGGCGGAGGCCACGGCCCAACGGGTCCCTGTTCGGGAACGGCCGGCGGTTTGGCTGGGTCATGGATCGATACACACATCGGTGATGTACGTGGAACAGGATTAGATGAAGGAAGGCGACGATTCCGGCTATTCCGGCGACGTGAGAGGCGATGGGCCCGGTAACGGGCCGCCCAACGGCGATCAGCCGAGCGACGCGCCAGCAGACGAAAAAGGCCAGCCCAATGGGGAGGGCGGTGCGCCAAGCGATCAGCCTGCTGGGGGGGCTGACATGCTGTCGGAGGATATGCCGACGGTGGATACGTCCGGGCAGAAGGCTGTGCCGCTTCCGGCGGACCCGTCGCTGGAGGTGGTTGACCGTCTTAAGGACGAGGGGTTCGAGCTGGTCGAGGAGATCGGCCGCGGCGGCATGGGCGTGGTGCACAAGGCGTTCGAGAAATCGCTTCGCCGCATGGTGGCGCTCAAGGTGCTGAGCCCGGCGATCGCGTCGAATCCGGCGGCGGCCAAGCGGTTCCGTCGCGAGGCGATCCTGGCGGCCAACCTTCGCCACCCGAACATCGTGCCCGTTTTCCACATCGACCGCGCCGACCCGCCGCGGTACTTCACCATGGAGTTCGTCGCCGGCGGCAACATCAAGAGCAAGGTCGACGACGACGGCGTCTTTCCGCCGGACCAGGTCGTCCGCATCGCCCGCCAGTCGCTCGGCGCCCTGCGGCACGCGCACCAACAGAACATCGTCCACCGCGACGTCAAGCCGGCGAACATCATGCTCGAGGAGAGCGGCCAGCGCGTTCGCGTGGCGGATTTCGGCATCGCCCAGGACGTCACCGGCACGCTGGCTGAGGTGACGATGACGCAGGAGGTCACCTCGCTCGGCACGCCCGCGTTTATGTCGCCCGAGCAGAACCTCGGCGGGCGAATGGACGCCCGCAGCGACATCTTCTCGCTCGGCGCGACGCTCTACTTCGCGTTGACGGCCCAACTGCCGTACCACGCGGTCAATCGCCAGCAATTGGCCCTGGCGTTCAATCAGCAGACCCCCACGCCGCCCAGCCGGATCGTGCCCAACGTGCCGCCGTACCTGGATCGGGTGATCCTGAAGATGCTGGCCGTCGAGCCCGCGCGGCGCTATCAGAGCTGTCAGGAGGCGCTGGACGATCTGGATAGCGGCGTCGCCGCCCGCGCGGCGCCGGCGGCGAGGCCGGCGTTCAGGCCGCTGCCCCAGCCCAAGCGCAGCCGCGCGCCGGCGATTGTCATCGTTCTGCTGCTGCTGGCCGGTGGGGGGGCGACGCTGCTGCTGGGGCCGAAGTATCTGTGGCCCGAGCCGACCACCCCGCGCACCGAGGTAAAGCCGGCGAAGGTGACCGCCGACCCCACGATGCCCCCGGACACTCCGCCGGATACTCCGCCCGACACGCCGCCGGACACCCCACCAGACACCCCGCCGGTCATCGAACCGGTTGCCGCGGCGATTGTGGTTCAACAGACCCACCGGATCACACCCCCGCACGGCGGGGAGGGCCGCTTCGGCCGCCACCCGGCCATCGGCGAGAAGGTCGCCGTCGTCGGCGCTCCCTATGCCGACGGCCGACGGGGCAAGGTGTTCGTCTACGACGTGCAGACGGGCAAGCTCGCAGCCGAACTCACCGGCGACGACCGATCGCCCCGCGACCAGTTCGGCGGCTATGTGGCCACTGACGGCTCGACGATCGTCGTGGGGTCGGCCTTCGATGACGAAGGGGCCGGGTCGGTGAGCGTCTTTCGTGACGCCGGCGACGGGCAGTGGCGGTTCGTCACGAAGCTGACGGCCGCCGACCGGCTGTCCAACGACTGGTTCGGCGCCTCCGTCGCCATCGAAGGAAACACCATCGTCGTCGGCGCATCGGGTAAGAACAAAGACCGCAAGCGCAAGCCGCGCGAGCCCCGCATGGGGGTGGCCTATATCTTCCGCAGTGATGGCGGCGACTCGTGGCGGCAGGTCGCCAAGCTGATGCCCCGCAGGCCCAAGGACGGCGAGGTGTTCGGCTTCGTGACAGCCGTCGCCGGCAAGACCGTCGTCATCGGCGCGCCCGCGCTCGATTCCGCGGGCCAGGGCGCGGCGTATGTCTTCCGCGAGGGGGAGGGCGAGGTCTGGACGCAGACGGCCAAGCTGGCGTCGTCGGACATGCGCGACACAGCCGTCGGCTACGACGTGGCCGTCGCGGGCGATATCGTTATCGTCGGCCATGACGGCGACGGCACGGGCTATGCCGTCCGCTCGGGCGCCGTCTTCCTGTTCGACGCCCGCACCGGCGATCAGATCGCCCGCCTGACCAGCCCCGACGCGTCCGAGGACGACATGTTCGGCAACCACGTCGACATCGACGGCTCGGTGGCGCTGGTCACCTCGCAGGGCGACGGCGAGTTCAAGCACGGCCGCGCCTATCTGTTCGCCGCCGATGCCGACGGGCAGTGGCGCCCGATCCGGAAGATCGTGCCCGACGACGGGCAGCGGGGGGACAACTTCGCCGCCTTCGCCAGTATCTCGGACGGGCGGATCGTCGCGACGTCCAGTACGATGCAGACCGTCTACCTTTTCGAGACCAACGCCGGCCAGCCGACCGCCAAGCCCGCGACGCCATAAGACCGTAACGAAAACATCGACGTGAACGCCGACGCCCCAAAAACCATGTTCGACACCACGCTGTCCATCCAATCGCAGGATTACGCCGAGACCGTCGTCATCGACCCCGAGGGCATGACGATCGGCCGCCACAAGGGCTGCGACATCGTCCTGGCCGACGCGGCGATCTCGCGCCGCCACGCCCGCCTGTATCGCGACCCGTTCGGGCGGTGGATCATCGAAGACCTCGACAGCCACAACGGCGTCTGGCTCGGCGACCGCAAGGTCACCGCCCAGGCCGTCCCGCCCGGCCAGCATATCACCATCGGCCCGTTCGAGCTGACGATCGAAGATCAGCAGACCATCCAGGCGCCGTCGCCGGCGTCGGAGTTCGCCGCCCACGCCACGCTGATCGACGACAGCCTCAGCGGCGCCGAGCTGCTCAGCAAAGCCCAACGCGACGAGACGCTCTCCAGCGACCGGCTCAAGCAGCTCAACGAGATGACCGAACACCTCGTCTCCCTCTCCGAGGCCGAGCAGTTGCACCCGTGGATCTGCCGCCAGATGGCCTCGGGCGCCGAGGCCGTCGCCATGGTCCTTCGCCTGCCGGCCGTCGGCGAGCCGCTGCCCGAATCGCCCGAGACGCTGGCGTTCAGCGCCGGCGGGCAGACGCCGGACGCCGCGCCTCACGACCTGAGCATGCACGTCTCGCGTCGCGTGCTCGAGGCCGTCCGGACGACGTCGGCCGCCGTGATGGCCGGCGCCGCCCGCGACGACGGCGAGCAGATGGAGCTGACCGTCGTCGACGCCCGCAAGCCGCGGGCGGTCCTGGCCGCTCCGATGGGCGAGGTCGCCGGCGGCATCGAGGTGCTCTACCTCGACATCCCCGCCGAGCAGAGCAGCGAGTCGCTGCTGGACTACGTCCAGGCCGTCGCCCGCCAGGCCAACTTCGCACGCAAGGGGCTGCTGCTGGCCCAGGCCCGCGCCGAGCGCGCGATCCTCGACCGCCAGCTCGAGTTCGCCCGCGAGATCCAGCTCCGCCTGACCCCGCCGGCGCACACCAAGACCGACGGCATCGACGTGGCCGTTCTCTATGAGCCCGCCATGTGGGTCGGCGGCGACTACTGCGATATCTGGACGCTGCCCGACGGGCGGCTGGCGTGGGCGATCGGCGATGTCACCGGCAAGGGCCTGCCCGCCGCGCTGGTGATGGCCACGCTGCACGGGGCGCTCCGCACGATGATGAACTTCTGCAGCAACATCGCCGAAGCCGTCAACGCACTCAACACCCACCTCGTCGACCACACCCCCGAGGAGATGTTCGTCACGCTGATCGCCGGGATCCTGGACCCGGGCTCGGGCGAGATCGAGTTCGTCAACGCCGGCCACCTGCTCCCGCTGCTGGTCGCCGCCGGGAAGCCGGCCGAAGAACTCGGCACGCCGACCAACCCGCCCATTGGCGTCCTGGAGATCGAGTTCACCGCCGACCGTCACACGCTGCCGGCGGGCACGACGATCCTGGCCGTCACCGACGGCATCACCGAAAGCGCCAACCCCGACGGCGACCAGTTCGGCGACGACCGCCTGATCGAACTGGCCACCGCCCGCTCAGCCGAGCCGATCGACGACCTGATCAAGTCCGTCGCCGCCGGCGCCAAAGACTTCCGCAAACCCCTAGGCCCCCAAGACGACACCACGGTTCTAGCAATCGCCCGCAGCGGGGCTTGAGGTTTGAGGTTTGGGGCTTGAGGCTTGAGATTTCACGGCCTTCGGCCGTACCTTAGGGGACCAAGTTGCAATTGCCCGCAGGGCATCCCGTAGGGGTCCAAGGCCGAACGAAGTTCGGCAGTAAGGTCGGGCTCTGCCCGACCGACGGTTTGAGGCTTGAGGTGCGGGGCCGAGCGGAACTCGGCGTGTAAGGTCGAGCAAAGCTCGATCGACCGAATGCGTCCAAAGGGCGTCCCTTTTCGGGGTGACCGAAGGGCATCCCTTGTTGGGGCGCTCGAACGGCGTCCCTTCTCGGGCTCGATTGAACCGCAGAAACAGCGGGGGGGGGCTTGGCGACTCTGATCAGCTCACCCCTCTGCGGTCTCGGCCGGGTCTACCTCCCCGGTAGGCTTTTCGGCTTCCTCTGCGGCCCCGGATTGCTGGTCAGGCTCGTAAGTCCCCTCGCTGACATCCACGCCGAGCATTTCCGCGAGACGCTCAATCTGTGGGCGGTGCTCTTCGTCCACAGATTTCTCAGTGGGTGTGTCGGGGTCGCTCTGATTGGTCGTCACAAGCATTTTGCGAAGGGGGTCGTGCAGGCGGTCATGGAAACGCTGGGTCTCTTCCTTTGAAAGGTCGATAGCATCAACGTACGAGGCCAGCACATGAACAATCCAACGCTCTTGCTCTGGGAGTTCCGGGTTGGCAAGGTGGGCCATCGCGTCTTTGACGGCAGTCCTTCGGGCGCCCGCGGGGGCGACGAGTTCCTGTCCGACGGCTTCGTGAAGCTCGCCACCATAGCTTCGCAGCAACGGCAAGATAGATGAGCTTCCGTTGGTCAAAATGTCATCAACCAGCTTTCGCCGGAACGGCTTCCTTTCATAGTGGGCTATACAGTCAATCAGATCTGACAAGTCGCCACTAACGAGAGCAGGAGGCCCGGCAGAACCGTCGATCATGTTCTTTGCATGTGCCACCAGAGCGTTGGCGAATTTTCGGCCCAGATTGGGAGACCAGCCATCATCGCGAAGTTGCAGAAGAACGTCGAGTGTCCACATGTCTTCCTGCAATGCGTTGGACCACTGGCTCTCGTCGAGAGTGTGAAGGAAGTCCTGAAGCTTGCCTGCCAGACAGGGGCTCTTGCCGTCATGGCGAATGGCCCTGTAATAGGCCGGCATGAGCTGAATGTCTGCAGGAGCAGTTTCTAGCTTTGCGAGCAGGTCGGCTGCCAGCAGGCGTTCGGTGAGTGTTACGTAGGGGGACGTCCCTTCTTCATCTTGTTCCTCGGCTTCGACGTCCAGGGCGGTCTTCAGGAGAGCATGGTGCCCCATGAAGACGTCCGACGTGAGGACCTGTGCGTTGCTGTCCCGAGAGACAAGTTCACGGAGCAACTCAGAAACCAGCGTCTCATCTTGCCATTCTTCTCGTGAAACGGTCACAAGGAACTCGGAGGCGAGATTGTATTTGATGCACAATGCAGCCATTGCCTTCACAACAAGGTCGGCTGGTTGGTCAAAGACAAGATCGAATTGTGGACGGCCTTCCTCGCTCTCTTGGCCTTCCGGGAGATCGAGCCTCGGGTTGTAGAGAGTCAGCAACGCCGCGCAAAGAGCTGCTAGCTCGGGAGTTGCATGATGTTGAGCCAGTGCCGAGCGTAGTTGCAGACTTACCCCGTATTCTTGTAGTGCTGCAGCAAAGAGATATCCGTGCTCGGCGTCGGATCTCCGTTCGAGAAGGAAGCCGCAGCCAGAAAGTATTGCGTCTGGGACGCCCTGCGACACGCCGGATTTCACGGCCATCGCCACCTGGGAAGTGATTTCCTGCCGATCCCAGCCCGGCATGTCGATGAGTCCGTCCAGAATGTAGGCGTCGTCATCAGTGATTGCGCCGTTTCGTATCCGGTTAAGCACATGCTCCCGGTACTCATCCTTCTTCTCGTCGGCTGGCCCGAAGTACTTGATCAGCTTCCTATTGACTGGGTCCTTGGACAGAATGCCCAGGAGGGTGAGATAGCTATCTGCGTCCGGCAGGGAGATGCTAATGCCACGGAACGCGGGCCCCTCGCTCAGGTGATTCACAATCACTGTTGCTGCTGGGACCCACTCGCTCAACAGGGATTCCATATCCGCGTTTTCGTCCGGTACCGTTAGAGACAGAAAGTGCGAGATGCTGTGGCGTATTCCGGGATTGAACTCAAGCAAGCCGACGACCGCGTGGGCATCATCTGGCGTGAGCGTGTCCTCCAAGCCCCAAGGACCATCATGCATCGTCGACAAACGACCGGCCAGTCGTTGCGCCGCTCGCGATACATGGATTAAGGCGGCCCCGGGCTTTTGGTCTCGCAGCGCTCTGCTGGCCTGGAGAACTCCCGTGAAGTCAAGGTCCTTTGCGCTATCCTGCACGTGTGTGTTGAAGCTCTCCGGGCCACCAGTCTCATTAAGGAGCTTCGCTAGGTCTGCGGCGTTACCGGTGGCCAGAATCTCCTGAATGCGAGGTCGCAAGAGAACTTCATTTGCATCGTCCCTCTCGACTCCAAAATGGATTGCTGCCAGCCCACTAGGCCAGTCGTCACTCAGGACGTCCGTGACTGCCCCCGGCATTTCCAATTCCCCATTTGCCAGATCGTTGACGGCGGTCTTGATATCTCCAAGCTCCAAAGACGCGTAGAGCGCCACTTCTTGGAGAGCAACGTCTGCGTGTTGCTGCGCGACCGCTGTGACTCGGTTGATGAACACCTTCATCTCACGTGGAGTTGGCGTTCCGCGTTCGTACACAGGAACGGCTTTCACGCGAAATATCTGGTATATGTCATGGAATGTCTTTTCGGGCGCATTCTTCAGAGCCTCGCGCAGCAGGTCCTTGAAGTACTTCTGCCAGCGAGATGTCAAAGGTGGCGCAACGCGGTAGAGGATTTGAAAGGCCTTCTCCTTAAACGTTCTGGCCAGGTGCAGGTCGCTCTTGGAATTCGCCTCCCAGAGCTCCTTGATCTTCTCCGGCTCGAAGGGCACTATCAGCCAAACGCGCTTTCGAAGATCGTTTTCGGCACCGCATCCCGGGCGCACGAATGTGCGCATTGTCGCCCAAGCCAGCTTAGCCATGTCGGGCGCTATGCGGTCAAGGTTATCGAGGACAACGACGAGCTTACGCTCAGGGCACCCCTCAAAAGCCAATTCGAGTATCTCCTCGTAGTACTCTCGGAACTCGATCGAAGTCGGATCGACACCTCGGTGCGTACTGGTTCTGGTCGTGTCGCGTGACTTGCCGATGAACTCACCTAGGAAGCTGGCGGTTCCCTCTTTCCGCGCCCAGTAGTGGTAGCCAAGCCCTAGACACATCAGTACTGGGGAAACTGCTGCAAGGAGGAGGCCGATCCAGAATCGAGGCCCGGTGATCGTTCCTGCTGCGAGGAGGGCCACTCCGATAGGCATCAACAACGTACAAAGCGCAAAGGAGATTCCCAAGCCAGTGATCTGGGGCTTGGTAGTGATTACGGTGTGTTCGCGCCTGTGCCGCAGTTCTTGCCGCATGATATCCGGGCGGCACTTGTCCTCGTCGTCACTTTCAGGATCACTCGCTAGCCTGCCTTCGCCAGAGCCCGGCATCTTCTCCAGCCAAGTGGCTGACTGGAGATGCGTAATGAGTTCCTCAAGGAAGCTACGCCGTAACGAGTCGCGTTCATGTGCCCACGCATCGAATGTGAACACGGTGACGAGATCTTCTTTCTGCCAGAGTTTATCGAGCATACTGATGACGGATGACTTGCCGCTTCCCCATTCGCCTGCCAGCCCGATCGTCATTCCTTCGGCGTTAGTCTTGACGGCGCTGGCGATACTGTCTGCGACGCGTTGGTGCGTACCGAACTCATCAGTAGGGGCTGGGGAGTCAGGCAGGAAAGAGAAGATGATGCCTTCCCTTTCGCCTGCTTGTTCTTCGTTCACCATCGTCATACCTCAACTGGAGTTGTACTGCAGCATCCGCCGACCTGTCCAGAGAACTGACGGAGCGACACCCAAAGGCCCGAACTAGCGGCCCCTTCCGTACAAGGGAGTCTCAGCACCCCGTCGGACAAGCAAGCATTTTCCCACCAATTGGGCTCAATGTCAATGGCCTGATCGCTCTACGGGCTTCGCCTCAGCAAATGTCTCCGCCTAAGGCGAGCCCCGAGTCAGGCTTGGGGCTTTCGCTTGCGCTTTCCGCCTTCGGCGGATCTACGATCCACCACGGCGGACCTGCGGCCCTCCCCGGCGGGCCTGCGGGTGTCGTCTCAAGAGCGTTTATCCTCCATAGCCGCGCCCCGAAGGGATCTTCAACTTGCGGCGGAGGAGGGCCAGGCCTGCGGCCGCCATGACGAGAAGGGTGGCCGGTTCGGGGACAGCGCCGGTCGGGGCTTCGAAGCCGAAGCTGGCTTTCAGGATGGCCAGGTCCGTGGCGTCGACAAGGCCGTCGGCGTTGGCATCGCCGAGCTCGAAGCCGACCCCGGCGGCTCCGTAGCTGTGCTTCATGATGGCCAGGTCCGTGGCGTTGACCATCAGATCGCCGTTGAAGTCGGGGACGATTCGTATCGCATCGGCCCCCTGAAACTCCGTGCCATCCATCAGCGCGCCGGTCAGGGCCAGTTCGGTGGTCCCCGGCTCGATTCCCAGCGCCTGCATCTCGAAGTGCATGACCAAGTCATCGATCCCATCGCCATCCACGTCCTCGAACGAGACGTGCCAGCTGCCGTTCGGCTTTACTCTCGGCCCAACGCCGTTGAGCAGAAGCGTGTCCAGGTCGATCTCAGTCACGTCCACCCCTTCGGTGCCGTAGACGACAACAGGCAGGAGGCCCTTTGACTTGAGGTTGACGCTGCCGGGCTTGATGTCCACCACCACCAGCGTGGTCGGTTCAGGTACCACTGTAGCTATGAATACCTCATCGTCTCCAAAGCCTGAGTTGTTGGACGCCCATGCGATCGTATCGCCGCTTATGCGGGGGCCGCGGTCGGTGAAGCCGGGGTTGGAGATTCGCGTCGTCACACCGTTTTCCCAGACGTACACGTCCGTATCGGTGGGGCCGTCCGCCACCCAGGCGATTCGTGAACCTTCGATCGTCAAGTCCAAGCCGTCGCTGGCTATCATCTGTGTGCTTACCCCATCGAAGTAGTAGACTTGATTGTCGGAGGAGTTGGGGCTGGCCTTGGTCTTCCAGACAACGCCGCCGTCGGAGATGACAATCTCGGTATCGATTTTCAGATTGTCCGTCAGTTGAATCACCTCAGTCCCGTCATAGTAGGCGACCTCATAGTAGGAGATCTCCCCTCCGGGGCCGGTCCAGGTCGCATCGTCCTCGGTCTGCCAAGCGATTCGGTTCTCGTATAGGACGGGGAAGCGGTCTTCCACGTCGTTGTGAGTGATCTGTGTAATGCTCGACCCATCGAAAAGGAACACCTCGCTGTCGTAGCCGCCGGTGGAATCCATGGCTATCCACGCGATGTACTCCCCCGATGCCTTAACGCTTACCGCGTTGCCGCTCATAATCTGGGTGGTCGTCGTGCCGTCATAGCGATAGATGTCATCCGTAGGATTCTCCCCCCCTTGCCACACCACGTACGGCCCTGTCGCAATGGGGCGATTGGCAAAGCCATCGAGACCTGTTAGCGGGACGGTCGTCGTGCCGTCATAGAGCATGATCTGGCTTGGCCCGCCGTAGTCGTCATAGGCATACCATGCGACATTGTCACCACTGATGCTGGGGACACTGCGCGTACGGTCGTCGTCGGTTAACTGAGTGACCGTCGAGCCATCGTAGAGAAACACCTGCATGTCTCCCCCTCGTCGGCTGAGCCAGACAATGTTGCCACCGGAAATGTTGGGATTGGTGTCGTAGTAATTATCGTCGGTCACTTGGGTAACGTTCCACTGGCCCAGGGCACTAGTTGCGGCCGCAGACCATACCGCGAGAATTAGCAATTGCTGCAATTTCATATGACTGTCTCCTAGTAGATGTCTGGGCGACTCCCTTTCAGTACGACGACGAAACACACTGCTGACAGGCCAGGTCTTGCCGATAGGCGAAAGGCAGGCATTGCGGGCGTGATAGCCGGGGCGGAGGGCATTACAGCGGGATAGTTGAGTTTGATGGCCAACGACGCCGGGGGGATACTTGCCATCGCAACTCCCAAGATGATGCTTGTCCTCATGCCCCTCTTCCCTGTTCCGCAACTCCGCTCCCGCAGATCGCTTACATTGGCAGGGCCCGTCTAATCCGGGATTTCCCGGATGGCCCCCAGCCCATGACCATCGCGGGTCCTTTCTGTGATTATATCATGATCATGGGGATCAACAAGCACTTTCTCGGCTAATTGCGGGGCGACAGAGCATTTCCCATGGCATGATGCCGCTGTGAGCGGCGTTCGCTGGGGCTTCGCCGAGTCAAGCGGGCGGCCGGTAGGCGCTGTTTGTGGGCGGCTGTGGCGAAGGGATTTTCGATTTTCGATTGGCGAATGTCGATTGAACGGCCCTTCGGTGGACTCAGGGCAAGCGGGTGTCGGTCGAGCTTTGCTCGACCTTACGCGCCGAACTCCGTTCGGCTATGAATCCCACGCCTCAAGCCGTCGGTCGGGGAACCCCGACCTTACACGACGAACTCCGTTCGTCCCCAGACCTCAAGCCCCACGCCTCAAACCTCAAACCTCCGTGGCTATTTGACCTTCTTTACTTTGAGGGTTTTTATGCCGTACCAGGTATCGCCTATGACGACGGCGTTGGTGGTCAGAGGCAATCGCAGGGCGTCCCAGGCGGGGTCGCCGCCGGGGAGCTTATCGTCCCATTCGGCGATGACGTGGGTGTCGGTGATTCGCCATCGGCCTTTGGCGTCCCAAGTTTTTTTTCCAGCCTTTCCCTCAGCGTGGCACGTTCCGTCCCTTTTGAAGGTGATGATCCCGCGGCGGCCGTTGGCCCATTCGGCGTTCCATCGGCCGATCACCATTTGCTTGGGGGGCCGCTTGGCGGCTACCGATTTCCTCGCCAGTAGGAGTGCGGAGCCCAGGTCGAGGTTCTTCTTATCCATCGCCGTGTCGATGGCGTTGTCGATGGCGGCGTCGAGGGGCTTTCGGGCCTGGGCCATGGCATCGAGGCGTGTCTTGTCGGCGGCTTTGACGGCCTTGGCGTGGGCGGCGTTGATCTTGGACACCTGGCTGCTGTACTTGGCCTTGGCGGCGCGGACGCCGCGGGGCAGGTCCTTCCAGCTGACGTAGGCGCCCCCCCGGGCGAACAGAAGGGGGCAGAGGACGAGGAGGGCGGCCAATGTCAGTCGAGCTCTGCTCGACCTTACACGCCGAACTCCGTTCGTCCAAAGAAGAGGGATGATGTGTCGCATGGGGTGTCTCCCTTCGACCGCAGTATACCTTGACGGCTGGGCAAAGGGATTTTCGATTTTCGAATGCCGAATGTCGATTGAACGGCCCTTCGATGGACTCAGGGCAGGCCCTTCGATGGACTCAGGACAGGCCCTTCGGTGGACTCAGGACGGGCGGTATGGGGGCAATCGGATTGTCGATTGCGGATTGCGGATTGGCGATTGAACGGCAAGCGTCAAGCCTCAGACCTCAAGCCGCCGATCGCGGCAGGTGTCGGTCGAGCTTTGCTCGACCTTACGCGCCGAACTTCGTTCGGCCAAGGCAGGGGGGGAAGTCCGATCTTACGCGCCGAGCACAGGTCGGCTAGGGCAGGAAATCGGCTGGCCTGGGGGGTGTCGCTTGAGCACGCGGGGTGAGACAGGGCGGTTTTTTGGGCGTAAGTGGTGCGGCTGCATTGGGGGTATTGGGAGAATGGGGCGGCTTTCGCCGATTTTCGCCAAAAGGGTCGGGGGGGGATTTTGGGGAAATTTGGAGCGGCTGTAGGTGGTGGGGCGGCCGGGGGTTGGGGGCCTCTTGGGGGTTACATGGCGGTGAGTGAGGCGCGGAATTTGTGTGACATGAAAAGGTTTGAGGTTTGAGGGGTGAGGGGTGAGGGGTGAGGTTTGGGGGGGGTGAGGGGCATGCGGTGGCCGAGCGGAGTTCGGCGTGTAAGGTCGAGGTCCCCCGACCGACCGACCGCTTCTTCTTCTCAAACCTCAAACCCCAAACCTCATAAGAAAAGCTCCGCGCGATTGTGCGCGGAGCTTTTCGGTATAAGGAAACAGGTATGCCGTCTTGTTTCGGCCGTTGCCGGCCGATTGTGCCTCCGTCGCCAAAGGCTATGGAGGCGCAAGGCTGTGCTGACCTCGCCGTGCAGATTGCTCTGCGAGTAGGGGGTTTATGCCGGCGAACGATTTCGCGGGCAAGATCCTACCACTCGGCGACTCTAGATATTCCTCTAGAAAGGAGGTGATCCAGCCGCAGGTTCCCCTACGGCTACCTTGTTACGACTTAGTCCCAGTTACCGAACTCACCTTCGGCACCCCAGTGGTGGGGCGACTTCGGGTGCTCCCGGCTTCCATGACTTGACGGGCGGTGTGTACAAGGCTCAGGAACACATTCACCGCGTCGTGCTGATACGCGATTACTAGCGATTCCAACTTCATGGAGTCGAGTTGCAGACTCCAATCCGAACTGGGGCCGGTTTTTTCCGATTTGCGTGGCCTCGCGGCTTAGCGTCGGTTTGTTCCGGCCATTGTAGCACGTTTGCAGCCCTGGGCATAAAGGCCATGAGGACTTGACGTCATCCCCACCTTCCTCCGGTTTAACACCGGCAGTCTCGCTAGAGTCCCCGCCATTACGCGCTGGCAACTAGCGACAAGGGTTTCGCTCGTTACGGGACTTAACCCAACATCTCACGACACGAGCTGACGACAGCCATGCAGCACCTGTGAAAGTTTCACCCCGAAGGGCAGCCGACCTGGTTTCCCAGTAGGCATCCAAACATGTCAAGCCCAGGATAAGGTTCTTCGCGTTGCATCGAATTAAGCAACATGCTCCACCGCTTGTGTGAGCCCCCGTCAATTCCTTTGAGTTTTAGCCTTGCGACCGTACTCCCCAGGCGGTCCACTTAACACTTTTGCTCCGGCCGGAACTCCGTCAGAGAACCTCCGACCTAGTGGACATCGTTTAGGGCTAGGACTACCGGGGTATCTAATCCCGTTCGCTACCCTAGCTTTCGCATCTCAGCGTCAGGACAGGCCCAGCGCGCCGCTTTCGCCTCTGGCGTTCCTCTTGATATCTACGCATTCCACCGCTCCACCAAGAGTTCCACGCGCCCCTACCTGCCTCAAGCCCAGCAGTTCGCCAAGCAATTCCTCGGTTGAGCCGAGGGATTTCACAAGACGCTTATTGGGCCGCCTACATGCTCTTTAAGCCCAGTGATTCCGAACAACGCTTGCCACCTTCGTCTTACCGCGGCTGCTGGCACGAAGTTAGCCGTGACTTCCTTTGGGATTCCTCTGCGCATACGGGTATTGGCCGTAGTTGCGTGGTGGTCCCTGACAGCAGTTTACACTCCGAAGAGCGTCGTCCTGCACGCGGCGTCGCTCGGTCAGACTTTCGTCCATTGCCGAATATTCGTTACTGCAGCCTCCCGTAGGAGTCTGGGCAGTTCTCAGTCCCAATGCGCCGGGTCGACCTCTCAGCCCCGGTACTCGTCGTAGCCTTGGTAGGCCGTTACCCTACCAACAAGCTGATGAGACATAGGCCGCTCCTCTGCCGACAGGTCCCCGAAGGGATCCCCGCCCTTTGACCGCTGTGGCATATGCCACCGTGGTCTCATCGGGTATTACCTGCAGTTTCCCGCAGCTATCCCCGTGCAGAGGGTACGTTACCTATGCATTACTCGCCCTTTCGCCACTCTAATCGCACCCCGAAGGGTACTTTCGCGTTCGACTTGCATGTTTTAGCCACGCCGCCAGCGTTCGATCTGAGCCAGGATCAAACTCTCCGCTTAATTATCGCTGATCCCAACAACCCCGAAGGGCCATCAGGAAATCAACATTGGAAGTTGATACTGGTGGCCGAGGCTCACAAGGGGCCTCGACCGGGTACCCACGTAAACGTGGGCGCTAAACTCAAAATCCTATACAGGGCATGTCACGAGGATTCTGAGCGGGCAGCATGCTCAAAACACACTGCCCTGGAACATCACCCCGCAGGTCCGGACCGTGACTGCTGTCGGACCGGCGCGGCCACATCCTCGCGACGGCATACACTGTTCACTTTTCAAATAGCGTTGGTCAAACAGTACATCCCCCGGCCGGGCCTATCACCCGACGAGGGTCACGCATTGTAATCGCCGATGCCGCTACGTCAACATGGTATCGGCAGATTCTATGTCTTTTTCTTAGGCGATGTTGGAGTCGGCTCTTCGGGCTTATCCATCTCCGCCAATGGTAATATACGCCATACCGTCGGGCCGGTCAAGTGGCGATGATAAAAACCTCCGAAGAATATTTCGCCGCCCCGGGCCGCCCGCTCCGGGCCGCCCGCCACGGGCCGCCCGCCACGGCCGTGTCCACGGCACAAAGCCCTATGGACAGGAGGTTTTCTCGAAGTTTCTCGAACGGGGCACGCCGCAAATGCGGGCCCGTGCTATAATGAGGTCCGAGGCTGATGGCTGTGATATCGGTTCCGTCGGCCGCACGAAGCAGGCGCCCCTTAGGGCGCATCGATGCCATATAAGACCGTGCGGCTGCCGACGAACCGATATCGTTGCTGTCGGCCTCTTCTTTGCGCGGAACTCCACGCGGGTCCGTGCGTCCAAAGCAAGAGGTCGGAACTCCGGGCAGAGACCTTCACGATGGCCGCTTCGGCCGATATGCTGGGCGGCACGAACGCAGGGAGAGAGCTATGAGATACTGGTGGGCATGGATAGGGCTTGTCGGGGTCGTCCTGGTCGCCACGAACTGTGGGCGCTCCGCGGCGCCATCGGTCGACGAGGCGATCGAGCGGATCACGCTGCTCGGCGGGCGGATCGAGCCTGCCGAGCCGACGAGGGCTTCGGACGTCGTCGCCGTGGACTTGTCCGGCACGTCGATTGTGGACGAGGAACTCGTGTTCCTGCGGGCGTTCCCCAAGCTGCGCCGGCTATCGCTGAAGGGGTGTCCGGTCAGCGATTACGGCATGATCCAGGTCGGCAAGCTGACGATGTTGGAGCAACTGGACATCGACAAGATCATGGGGATCACGGATGTGGGAATGCGTCGGCTGTCGGGGCTGGCGAAACTGCGGTCGCTGGCCCTGTATGGCGGACGGATTACCGATGCGGGGATGGCCCATCTGTCCAAACTCACTGAGTTGCGATCCCTGTCGCTCCGTGGCGCGAATCGTGTTCGTTACGGTTTCAAGCATCTACCCCAATTCCGGCATCTGGAGAAGTTGGACCTGCGGGGCACGACCGTCTGGGACGCGGACCTCCCAAAGTACCTGGGGAGCCTAAAGACGCTCAAGAAGCTGCGACTGGCCTGGGGGACGACCGATGAACTTCTGGCGGCTCTGGCCGAGATCCCTGGGCTCGAGGAATTGGAGCTCTCACGCACTCGCTCGATAACGGAGAAGGGGTTGGACCGGCTGGGGCGATTGAAGAGTCTACGGTCACTTCGATTGTGGCGCATGACCCTGTCCGAGGCCGCTTTCGAACGGATCGCTTCCCTTCCGGCGCTCGAAGAGTTGAAGATCGTCGAGTTGAAGATCGCCGAGGGCTCGACCGTGGAAGGCTGTCTGAAGCGCCTGGCCGGGGCGAAGGGGCTCCGCGTCCTTCATCTTGGCTCACGGATCAGCGACGAAGCGATGGTGCATCTGGCGGAACTGGCCAACCTGGAGGAATTGAGAGGCCTGGGAGGCATCGGCGAACAGGGGCTTGGGCATCTGGTCAGGCTCAAGAAGCTTCGACGTCTGCAGGTCTCGGTCCGCGTCAGCCAAGCGAGTCTCCGACGCTTGTCGGCGATGACGCAACTCGAAGAGATTCGCATCCTCGGCCATACGATGACGGATGCCGATGTAGCCGAGCTGGCAAAGATGACGCACTTGCGGTCAGTTTCTATCTACTCCGACCATCTCACAGGCGCCGCCTTGGCCAGCTTGGCGGGCCTCACTGAAACGCGTTCCGCCTACATCGGCGGCAAGGGGATCACCGACGAAGACCTGCGCCACTTGGCGGCCTGGACGGAATTGGAGGACCTTTCCCTGCAGACCTCGTCGGTGACCGGGAGCGGCGTCCGGCATCTATCGGGGCTGAAGAAGCTCCGGTCGCTCCGCCTCATTGGCGGAGGGCTGACTGACGAAGGAATGGTTGGGTTTGCGGACCTGGTCCAGCTTGAGTCGCTTGACCTGGCAGGACAGGGCATCAACGGACAGGGGCTGCGACACCTGGCGAAGTTGGAACAACTCCGGACGCTGAGGCTGTTCAGGACCGCCGTAAATGACGATGCGTTGAAACACGTGGGGGCGTTGAAGGGTCTCAGGACACTAGAGCTGCACTGGACCCTCGTCACCAATGCCGGGATGGAACACCTGGCAGGCCTCGAAATGCTCCACGCCTTGTATCTCAGCGAGACAGCAGTCACCGAAGGCGCGATGGCGGACCTGACCAAAGCCAAGCGGCTACGAACGGTCTACATGATGAGCGCCGGTGACGCCGGACTCAGATGGCTGTTGCCCATGCCGCTGACAGAAGGCGAGTGGGTGACGTCGGCCGACGGTGTGCTGTCGCTTCGTCTCCTGGCCCCGACTGAAGACGTGCGTCCTGCTGAGCCGATTGTGTTGATCGCCGAGATGCGGAACAACAGCGACCACCCCGTTCGAGTCCTGCGCCCGTTCGGCGACTCCTACCGTGCCATGCTTGGCATGACGATCATCGGGCCCAAGGGCGAGGTCACCTACACGGGAGACACCCCGAGCTACGCGTTGGGCTCAGGCGCCTTTGCCGTCCTGCCGCCGGGCGAGAGCATCCGCGACCGCATGGTCCTGAAGGTGCATGCGTTCGCAGGCAGCAGCGCTCCCGGCAAGTATGAGATCACCTATCGCTACCTCGTCGGCTCCGACATCAGAGGCGCCTCTGCCACCGTGGCGCCCAAGGCCATCGATCCATGGCAGGGCGAGATCCAAACGCAACCGATCCACGTCGTAAAGCGAAAGTGACCCCGCCGCGCTGGGGTGTTGGGGGTCAGCGGCCTACTTCGCCAGGAGCGTCCTTGCCGCCGTTGATCAGTGGTAGGGTGGGTGCTCTGCACCCACGCGCCGGCGCGCGGGTATGGCATGAAAGCGTGGGTCCAAAGGACCCACCCTACACACCGCGTCTGCGTCGGCCCCGTCGGATCAGGGCCGCCACCAGCACCACCGCCGCGATCGCCAGCCAGGGCAACGCGTAGACTACCCCGATCGCCAGGGCCGCCATGGCCCGCGTGAACGATCGCCACGAGCTACCCAACGCCAGCTCCACGCGCCGGCCGAACGGCGGCGCCGTGAGATCGCGGGCGTGGTAGATGTCCGCCAGCCGGTAACTGACCGTCAGCGTCGACATCGCAATGTGGTTGTCCCAGTATCGCTTTCGGCCCACGAGGGTCTCGATCTCTCCCCGCACGCGGCGGATCTCCTGCTCGACCTTCAGGACCTCTTCGAGGCTCCCCTTGGCTTCGGCAAGGAGCTCGCCCAGACGCGACTCCGCGGCGCGCAGGTTCGCCAGCCGCGCTTCGAGGTCCACGTACTGTTCGCTGATGTCCTCAACCGTCAGGTTGCTGTTGACCACGGTGACGGTGTTGTCGATCCAGTCAAGCAGCTCGTGGAGCCGCTCGGCCGGCACGCGAACCGTGATGTGCCCTTGGGGGCGCTGCCCGCTTTCTCGCCAGTTGGCGGCCCCCGAGACGTAACCGTTCCACGCCCGCGCCTTTTCGGTCAGCAGGTCCGGGAACGCCTCGGCCATTTTCTCGTCCAGCGTGACCGACATCTGGGCGGTGTAGATCAGCTTGAGGCTGCTGGTCGGACGCAGCGAGTTGCCCAACATCGCCGTCCCGGCCGGCGCGCCGTACTCGCCGCTGAGATAACTGGCGGAGGCTAGCGGAACGGTCTCGACCATGGCCTGGCCGAGTTGCTCGGAGAAAAGCGGAGGAAGAATCGCCCCGACGATGGCCAGCCCGGAAACCAGAATCACGGCCGCGAGGATTGAGCCGAACAGAATGTGTTTGCGGCGTCTTGTTCGTGGAGAGCCCATGGCTATCTCCCATTGCCTGCGGAACCGGCTGCGCCCACTATATTCAAAGGCCCCGCGTCCGATGTATTGTAGCCCGGCATCCGCCCGTTGACAACGCTCAGTTACAGGGCGAGATACCCCAATGGGGAACGCTTGTTGGCCCGCGCGTTGGTCAGGCCCGTAGGTCCCGAAGGGATGGCTTACGCCAGCCGTTAGATGTTAGCCGGGCCCGTTGGCCGTGAGGTGTGAGCGCAGCGAACGCTCGAACGGTGAGGGCCCGGAAGGAGGACGCACCATTGGGGAGAGCTCCGGCGGGGCGATAGAGGTGGTCACACCCGGCATGGGTATCCTGCGCGGTGAGTCTGCTTCTGTCGGCCCGCCGGGCCTCTCCATCCTTGGCGTCCGTTTTCCGGGGCCTTGCCGTTCGGCCGTTCGCTGCGCTCACACCTCACAGCTGCGACCCCGGCTAACCTCTGTTCGTCCCTCCGGGACTACCGATTTGCAACGCCAGTTGCAGAGCGGGTCCGTCCGAGGCGGACTGCCCCGCCAGTTCCCGGCGCAGCGCCGAACGTCGGTCTGCGCAGAAAAACGCGGCGGGACAGGAGCCCCGCCGCGCGATGTACGGTCTGTGCAGAAGAACGCGGCGGGACAGGAGCCCCGCCGCGCTGGGGTGCGTTGCTGAGTTGATGTCGGGCGCTACTTCGCCAGCAGTGTCTTGGCTGCGTTTTCGCCGCCGTTGATGAGGTGCAGGAGGGGTTGGGGGCGGTCGACGCCTTCGACGAAGCTGGGCCTTGCCGCCCACGGCGTGACGGACAGGACGTTGGTCATGTCCATCCAGTGCTGCAGGCGGGCGACCGGCAGCTTCCACGTCATGTGGAAGTGGTTGGCCGGGGCGTACTGTTTGTACTCGATCATCGATGCGTACTTCGGCACGACGAACGTGTGAGGCCAGATCGGCGTGGAGATAGCAGCGACGGCCTTTGTCAGCTTGTCGGGCATGGCGGTCGTGGTCGCCTCATCCCAGATCATCGAGAACATGCCGTTAAGGCTGCTGAATGCCAGCCGCGCCGCCAGACCGTCTATGCCGCCGGGCGTGAAGAAGTTGACGCAGTTGCCGCCGCCGGGGAAGTAGTTCAACTCGGCCAGCGGCATGGCCACGCCTTTCATGCACGTGGCCGCCGAGGCGCCCGGCTTGGCCGCCCAGTTGAAGCTCGCGCTGCCGCTGTTGTCGCCATCGACGAACCCGCGGGCGGCCCACAGATCCTTGTCGGTGAAGGCGATCTTCATCTTCTTGGCCAGGGCCTGGATCTCCCACGGCTCCCACACCTTGCGGAAGTCCATAAACAGCGGCGGCTGCCCGCCACTGAGCCACGTCATGAACAGCATCGTCAGCAGGCCCTGAACGTCCGCTTCGGTGGCAAACGGCAGGGCGGGCTTGTCGCCGTTGTGGTCGAACGTCGAGTTGAACAGGCTCTCCATCACGTCGGCGACCGGCAGCGGCAGGCCGCGCGGATCGCTGCCCCATTCCAACTGGCTCATGAACCCGCCGCCGACGGCGTTCAGGTCGGCCATCAGGTCGCGGACGATCAGGTACATCGCCAGCGACTGGTTGAACCGCTCGCTGTCTTCGGCGTCGGTCAGCTCCAGCCGCTTGCCGACGTGCTTGTCGATCCACGCTCGCAGGGCGGACAGCTCGTTCGTGTCGTAGGCGCCCTTGATGAGCATGTCGGACAGGAGCTTCATGTCCACCCGGGCGATCTCCAGGCCGAATGTTTTCCGCGTCGGCATGATGTGCGCCAGGGCGGTTTCCATACCCATGGAATCGTGCCCGACTATCATCACCCGCTTGCCGCGCAGGCCGACCGCCGTCATCGCCGCGTAGGCCCAGTCGACCAGCGCTGCAGCCGTGCCCGCCGTCATCCTGGGGTTGCTGCCCGTATCGGGCCAACTGCCCACGTTCAGCGCCACCAGCCGGCCCGTCTGGGCCAGGGCCCCCGTGACGGCGTGGGCGTAAACGACGCCGGGCTTGGGCCCGCTGTTTCCGCAGGTGATGTTCACCGGCGCGCCGGCCGGCAACTGCGTGAGCAGGCTGATGAGCGTCAGTTGCGGAAACGCCCACGTGTCCGGGGCCGCCACGACCGCATCGACGCCCGACCTGCGGAACTGGGCGGCGACGACGTCGGCCTGTTTCTCGCCGTCGATCAGCACGTCGGAGTAGACAACGTCCACCGGCGTCCCGCAGGGCATGACGACCTTGCCGGCGATGGCGCCCGCCACCATCGCGACGATATTGCGCGCGCGCTGGCGAGACTCTTTATCGACCCGCGGATCGCAGGTCGCGCAGACGCCGAAGGTGAACGTCTTGGACTTGGCCTTGGCCCGGGTGAGCTTCTTGGCGTTTGACATCGTCGAATCTCCTGTGGCGTAAAGGGCCAATGGCCCCGCGTCATCATCACGGCATCGCCGGCGACGCCGAGTGTATCCTCGATAAGACCGAACCGCCGTAGCTTAGACCCGACACCAAACACCTGCAAACCATTTCCGCCCCCGCCAACCGATGCTACATGAAATTGCGGGTTGTTCGCGGCGTGGCGATCAGTTAGGGTGCGCGCCGCAGCGGGAACATACTGGAAGGGACCCCATGATCGAACAAACGGTTTCGCCAGAAAACGCCCATCGAGAATCTGTGAGCCCACTTGCTTGCCGCGCAGGGGCGGGGGGGCTTCTGCTGATCGCCATTGTGATGACGGGCTGTGGTGGCGGCAGCGTGCCGTTGTGGGCGGCCGGGGCCGACCCAATGGTCGAGTGGATTTTCGAGTGCCCGTCGCAGTTGGGTCATGGGATGATGGGGCCAGGCATCTCACAAGGCGACGCCCGGCGCAGTGTTATCACACCCGATGGCGAGGTCATTGTCCTGACCAACTACGGCACATTCTGGGCCTGGATCGAGCCGTGCAACACCTATCTGCTGGACCTGGAAAGCGGCAAAGTGCTTCAGCGGGTCAAGGGCCCCATCGGGACCATCGGAACGTGGTATGTTCACGGAAAGACCGTCTACGTGAGGGATAGGGTGGAAGGGCGCAGCGGCTGGTGGGCCATGGACCTGGCTACGGGCAAGGCAAAACAGGGAGTCCGAAGGCCCAAGGGCGCCGCCCAGCCGAAGACTCCGCGGAGTGCGGGTATCGGAGGGAAAGAAGTCCAAGACCCCAAGACGGGCAAGTCGGTGACGTGGTTCTATCTCAAACGTGGTCGGTCTCTGATCGTAAAAGGCGCCTCGCTGGAGTTGATCTGGCAGGACTCAGATGGCCAGCCCCGTCGCAGACGCCTGTGCCGCCTAGCAGCTCTGACGCCCTACGGCGACATCATCGCCGACGACGATCATCGGCTGGTGGTAGCCCTAGGTCCGTACTTGATATCCGTCGACATGCAGGAAACGGCGCAGCCCGACGGACCAGGCGACCTGAACGCTGCCGCGACCCTCAGCGGCGGCGAGCCGCGCCGGAATTACATATCGCGTGGGCAATCTGGCCGACGTATGTCGGGATACATCGGGACCGGTCCCACGGTATTCTTGCGTCATGCTGTTTTCCTTGGTTGTCGGTTGGCCCTTTCGGCCTCGCACGCGGGCTTTGCGAATCGACAGTCCCGAAGGGACGAACAGAGGTCAGCCGGGGTCGCGGCCGCGAGGCGTGAGCGGAGCGAACGGCCGAAAGGCAAGGCCCCGGAAAACGGGCCCTAAGGATTGTGAGGCCGGGCGCCATGCCCACACTTGTGTGGGCATGTCTGGTCGTCGGTGATTCTTCATGCCCACGCAAGCGTCCCGACGTACGTCGGGATGCCACCCGCCTCGATAGGACCAACGCCCGTAGCTTAGACCCGACACCAAACACCTGCAAACCATTTCCCCCTCGCCCGCGGGTGCGGGTTGCCATAAGGGGGTGGACATCTCTACAATACCCTTGGCGGCCGGATGCTAGGGCCGATGCGTTCGAGGAGACTGCAGATGAGAAAGCCGCGTGCGTTTACGATCGCCGAGTTGCTGGTCGTCATTGGCATCATGATGGCTCTGGTGACGCTTCTGGTGCCGTCGCTGCAGCGATTCCGCATGATGGGCAAGCGGACGTTGTGCTCGGCCAACCTCGTGGATCTGAGCCGGGCGATGAACCTCTATACGAACGAGAACAAAGGCGTCCTGCCCGCTTACAGGTTGCCGGCACTGGAGGCGGCCGATCTTGACGGCCCCGCCGCTGGGGTGGTAGGGAAGCAACGCTGGTGGGGAAGGGATGAAGCCGTTCGCCACGCTATGGAAGAGGGCGTCACGAACTGGGCCAACGGCTCGGCTCTGTCGCCTCAGTGCGAAATTTTCATGTACGCCGAGAATGAGCTGCTGTTTCGCTGCCCGGTGTTGGTGTCGAGCGAAGTGCCCAAAGCGGGCCTGATTCTGGAATGGGAACTGACGCCCAAGGACGTCGGATATGGCTACAATGCTTTCTTCCTCGGCCGCTTCGACGGGTCGACCGGGCGCGATTGGTTGGGCTTTATTCCGTCGGTTCAAGGGGGCGTCCGCCCGGATGCGTGGTGCCGAGTCAGCTATATCAAGTATCCCAGCCGGACGATCCTGTTGTCCGATGCCACCGTACGCACGGTCGGCGGCGCGCCGAGCGGCAGCTATGTGACGTGGTGGCCGTCGGCGACGATGACCAATAATGCCGGCGTCTACCCCCGCCATCTGGACCGGGCCAACGTCGTGATGCTCGACGGCGGCGTGCGGCAGATGTACCCCGACCAGGTGCACGACACGACGGCAAAGGGCAAGCCCCAGTTCTGGGACCCCCGAGACCCCCGCTAGCGCAGATTCCAATATCCCGTAGATCCGTCGGGGCAGGACGTAGCGGCCAAGAACGATCAATGCTAACGAAGCGGGCGTTCTGCTTTGCCCAATGAACCGGGGCTACGCAGAATTCAGCGCCCGCTTGGGATTCGTGGCGGCTGGGTTAGGTGGCTGGGTTGGGGGCGGCTTCGGCGCGGGTGCGGAGGCTGTCCATCTTGCTGCGGACCTCCTGGGCCATGCGGGTGTTGGGGAACTCGCGAATGATTTCCTCGCCGGCGGCGATGGCCTGGGCCCACTGTTCGTCTTCGACGAAGATGGCGAACTGGACGCCGAGGTTGTTCAGGCGAGCCTTGAAGACCCCGCGCGCGGATTCGCGCAGGGCGGCGGCCTCTTGCGGGGTCAGGTAGGGGTCCAGCTCCCTCAGCAGGTCGATGCTTCGGTCGACGTCCTTCTTGCGCGTCGCCTCGCCGTAGGCCTGCAGCAGGTCGCGTTTGTGCTTGGTGCGGGCCAGGTGAATCCGCCGGGGCAATTCGGCGATCTTGTCGTTGTCGGCGAACAGCGTCCCCAGCCGCTGCGTTTCGCGGAGAGCACGGGCCCAGTCGTGGGCGGCGAGCAGTTTCGCCACGCGGTCGACAGCAGCCTGGACTTTTTCTTCCATCGTGGCGTTGCGAAAATCGGCGACGTTCTTGCGGAGCCGCTCGGCCTCCTCAGCGTAGCCGATCTTCTCTTCGATCTCCTCGATCAACTGTTCGGCAGCTTTGTAGTCCTGGCGGAACAGGGCGTGCTGAACGGTCTCGCGGAACGCCTCGATCTCGCTGTCGCGGTAGATGAGGCTCTTGGCCTTGTCCGATAGACACGCCAGATCGCGCAATTGCCGCATCGATTCGGCCTGATCGGTCGCCAGCGTTTCCAGCCGCTCGATGCGCCCGTTGGTCGAATCGACATGGCGCTCGTTGGCGACGATCACGCGGACGATGCCATAGGCCACCATCGCCCAGGAGCCCACCAGCAGCGACACCAGCATCCCCAGCGATGCGCCGACAGCCGTCACCAGCTTCGGGTCCTTGCTGAGGGCCGCTTGTATGCCCATGGCCAGACAGCCTAAGAAGGTCAATCCCATCAGGACGAGCGTCACGATCAAAGCCAGGCGAGTGACCTTTGTCACCGAGCCGTGGGGGCCGGTCTGATTCGGCATAGCGTGTTCCTTTCGCGACGGTCCAGCATCCCGCGCAGACACACGGCGGGCATCAAATACCAATTATGGGCAATTAACCTGCCCTAGAAATGAGTCGGAATACCGATTGTAAGTCCTTGAGCAAAATAGGTCAAGCTGAACACGGCGGCGAGGCGGTTGCCGCGGTCAGCGAGGCGGTTGTCGCCATCAGCGCAGTTGTTGTCGCCGATTGGCGGGCGCGATAGAATCGTACCCAGCCGGCGTGCAGCGCGCGGGCCATCACCAACAACTGTCCAGACCAAAGCTTTCAGCCGCCCGTGGAACGCACCATGGCCGACCCATCGCCGACGGACCTGTTCGATGCCGACTTTCTCGCGCGTCTGGAACACCTTCGCGTGATGGCCAAACGGCTGGCCGCCGGGCCGTCGGTCGGGCGGCGCCGGTCGCGGCGGCTGGGCGACGGGCTGGAGTTCGCCGATCACCGATCCTACGTCAGCGGCGACGACCCGCGGTTCATCGACTGGGCTTACTACGCCCGCACCGACCGGTTGCTCCGCCGCCTGTTCCACGAGCACAGCGAAGCGGGCGTGGCGATTCTGCTGGACGTTTCGCAGTCGATGGCGGCCGAGGGGGCCGTCGTCTCGGCGGCGGCGATGGCGACATTCGACTTCGCGCGACGCCTGGCGGCTGCGATCGCCTACGTGGCGCTGGCCTCATTGGAACGCCTGACGCTGCTGCCGTTCGCTGAAAACCTCGGCGATGGGCTGATGCTGGCCGGCGGGCGCGGGGGGATCTTCGGCGTGTTGGATTTCCTGTCTGCCCTGACGCCGTCGGGCCGGACCGACCTGGTGGCGTCGACCCGACAGTTCGCCGCCCGTATCGACAGGCCCACCACCGTGCTGCTGATCACCGACCTGCACGATTGCGGCGGGGTCCTAACCGACGCCCTGACCCATCTGCAGCAGGGCCGCTGCGACGTCACCGTGCTGCACGTCTTCTCGCCCGGCGACGCCGAGCCGACGCTGGCGGGCCCCGCATCGCTCGTTGCGGCCGAGGGCGCCGAGCGGCTGGATGTGGACAATACCGCGGCGCTGCTGGAGGCCTATGGCCAGCGATGGCGGGCGTTCGTGGCAGCGGCCCGTCAGGCGTGCCTCTCTCGCGGGGCGATTTACGTTCCGGCGCGGTCAGACGTTCGGCTGGAGCGACTGGTGCTGCGGTCGCTTCGACGGGCGGGGGTCCTGGTCGCCTGAGCCGGCCTGCAGCGGTAGCCTGAAAAGTTGGGGTCGGCCAGGCAGTTCCAGGCAACTTCTCGGCCTGTGGCGACGTAAGATGTATAGGACGCAAGGCATGCGGACAAGACATGCGAACGAGGAAAGCACAATGAACCGGACATGGCGATGGACACCGACTGTTCTGATGGTGGGGGTGCTGATAGGCGCGGGGGTGTTCGGCCCGTCGGTCGCGCGACGGATCGCCTACGCCATGGCCGAGGGCGAAGCCCGCGCCCGTCGCGAGCACCTGGCTGAAATGAGTAAGCAGGACACTCTCTCGCCGCTGTTCCGTGCGGTGGCGGAGGTCGTTCGGCCGGCCGTCGTGGAGATCCGCGTGACCAAGCGTTTTCAGACGTCGAGCGACGTGCGCGAGATGGAGGAGTTCATGCGGAGGTTCTTCGGCAACTCGCGGCCGGCTCCGATGCCGCCGCGGGGTCGGCGTCCCGTTCCGCGGGAGTACTTCAGCCGGGGCATCGGCAGCGGCGTGATCGTCGATGCCAAGAACGGATATGTGATCACCAACGCTCACGTGGTCGCCGGCGCCGACGAGGTCGAAATCATTCTGGACGACAAGCGCGTGCTGATGGCCGAGTGGGTCCGCAGCGATACACCGACGGACCTGGCCGTCGTCAAGGTCAAGGCCAGCGGCCTGATCGACGCGCCGCTGGGCGATAGCGACAAGCTTCAGGTGGGGGACTGGGTGCTGGCGTTCGGGTCGCCGCGCGGGCTGGACCACACGGTGACGGCCGGCATCGTCTCGGCCAAGGGCCGACAGTTCGGCGGGCTTGGGGCGTATCAGAATTCGATCCAAACCGACGCCGCCATCAATCGCGGCAATTCGGGTGGGCCTCTGGTCAACACACGCGGGGAGATCGTCGGCATCAACAACACCATCGCCTCCTCCAGCGGCGGCAACGAGGGCATCGGGTTTGCGATTCCGGCCAACATGGTCCGCCGCGTAATGGCCCAACTGATCGAGCAGGGCAAGGTGACGCGCGGGTATCTGGGTGTGATGATCCAGGACGTCAGCCCCCGCCTGGCCAAGAGCCTCGAACTGCCCAGCGCCAATGGGGCGCTGATCACGCACATTCAAGCCGGCACGCCCGCCGAGCAGGCGGGCCTGGAGGTGGAGGACTTTATCATCTCCGTCGCCGACAAAACGATTCGGGACGTTCGCGAGCTTCGCCACATGGTCGCCGATGTTGCCCCCGGGGTGATGGTTCCCGTGGTCGTCATCCGCAAGGGCAAGACGGTCACCGTTGAGGTGACGCTGGCGGCCAAGCCCGAGCAGATCGCATCGGCCACCACCCAACCGGGCCCCACCGAGGTCCCGGCGGTCGATTACGGTCTTCGGGTGCATACGCTGGCCCCGGAGTTGGCGCGTCGGCTCGGCTATGACGACGCGCTCGAAGGGGTCGTCATCGTCGCCGTCAACCCGATCAGCGAAGCGGCCGAGCAGGGAGTGCGACCCGGGATGGTCGTCACCCACGTGCAGGGCGAGCGGGTCACCACGCCCGAGGCGTTCACGAAGGCCCTGGCGGCCGCCGAGGCGACGGAGGGAGTGCGGCTTCGCGTGCGGACGCGGCAGGGACAGCGATTTGTCATGATCGACCCGATCCCCCCCCCCGGCGGCCGCCCATGATAAACGTCTCGCCCGGAGGCAAAAGCGTTTCCATGTTGCCCCAAGGGTGCTAGAATATCTGGTGATGGTGTGCGGGCCTTCGAGCGGGGGCGATGGTTTGGCCGCTCGCCCACCGGTCGGCATTTCTACTGTTTTGAAAGGGTGTGGCCTATGTTGCTTCAGGAAGAACATCGCACCATGCAGCGGCATGAAATCACGTCGGTTCATTTGCAGTTCGGCCAGTGGATGGGGCAGGCGGTTCGGGCGGGGTTCCATCCGATTCAGCCGGATAGCGCGTGGAGGCCGGCCGTCAATATCTACGAGGACGACGCCAACTACTGCTTTGTGGTGGATCTGGCCGGTGTGTGCAAGGGGGATATCGATCTGAGTATCAACGTTGACAAGAACGTGATGACCATTCGGGGGCATCGGGACTCGCCGTGCGTGCCCAATCCCAGCGGGGCGATTCGCGTCCACGTGATGGAAATCAATCACGGGCGATTCTGCCGGAGTATCGAACTGCCCGGCGAGGCCCGGACGGACGATATTCCCAACGCCCATTTTGAAAACGGTCTGTTGTGGATCACGTTGCCCAAGAAAAGTTAGTGGGCTATGGCCAGGAAAACCAAGACGTCAGACAGCTCTGATCCAACCGGGGGCATCGTCATTCGGCCCGGCCTGGGCGGCCCTGAAGACGGCGCGGAGGTCGAAGATGTCGTCATTCCCAAGACCGCCGCGGTGCTGACGGTCCGCAACATGGTGCTGTTTCCCCGGTCGATCGTCCCGCTGGCTGTGGGGCGGGAAAAGGCCCGACAACTTCTCAACGAGGTCCTGCCCAACGAGAAAATTCTCGTCACCGTCTGCCAGAAGGACCCGGATGTCGACGACCCCCAGGCCGACGACCTGTACCAGGTCGGCACGGCCGTGATGGTCTGGAAACTCCTGCGGATGGAGGATGGCAACCAGATGGCCGTCGTGACCGGCCTGTCGCGCGTCCGCATCGACGAGTGGATCGACCAGGAGCCCTACCACCGTGCGCGCATCACCGAGTTGGCCGATCAGGAGATCAGTTCAACACAGACCGAAGCGCTGGTCGTCAACGTGCGGAACCTGGCGACCCAAGCGATCACGCTGGCGCCCAACGTGCCGGAAGATGTCGTCGAGGTCCTCGGAAAAATCGAGCAGCCCGGCGTGCTGGCGGACTTCCTGGCGGCCAATATCGAGATGACGCTGCCCGAAAAGCAGGCGCTGCTGGAGGAACTCGACGTGCAGAAACGCCTGCGCGTCATCGCCGACAAACTCCAGCACCAGGTGGAGGTCCTGGAATTGTCCGAGAAGATCCAGGACCAGGTCAAAGCCAACATCGACAAATCGCAGCGCGAATATTACCTGCAGGAGCACCTGAAGGCCATTCGCACTGAACTTGGCCAAGTCGACGACAAGACCGTCGAGGTCGCCGCGCTGCGAGAGAAGATCAAGGCCGTCCGCATGCCCGAGCCCACCGAAACCGAATGCCTCCGCGAGGCGGGGCGGATGGAGACCATCCCGTCGGCCTCGCCGGAGTACAACGTCATTCGAACCTATCTCGACTGGATGGTCGAACTGCCCTGGTCGGTCTCCACCGAAGACAAGCTGGACGTCAAGCGGGCCGAGCGCATCCTCGACGAGGACCACTACGACCTGGAAAAAGTCAAACGCCGCGTGCTGGAATACCTCGCCGTCCGCAAGCTCGCGCCCGAATCGCGCGGGCCCATCCTGTGCTTCGTCGGCCCGCCGGGTGTGGGCAAAACGTCTTTGGGCCAGTCCATCGCTCGGGCGCTGGGGCGAAAGTTCATCCGCATGTCGTTGGGCGGCATGCGAGACGAGGCCGAACTTCGCGGCCATCGGCGCACCTACATCGGGGCCATGCCCGGGCGAATCATCCAGGACATCCGCAAGGCGGGCACGAACAACCCGGTCTTCATGCTCGACGAACTCGACAAGGTCGGCGCCGATTTCCGCGGCGACCCGACCTCGGCGCTGCTGGAGGTGCTCGACCCGGCCCAGAACAACACCTTCCAGGACCACTACCTCAACGTGCCGTTCGATCTGTCGAAGGTGATGTTCATCGCTACGGCGAACTATATGCAGCCCGTGCCGCCCGCCCTGCGCGACCGGATGGAGACCATCGAGCTGCCCGGCTATACGCACCGGGAGAAGGTGCTTATCGCGATGAAGTACCTGGTGAAACGCCAGTTGAAGGACAACGGCCTGACGGCCACCCAGGCCAAGTGGACCGACGCGGCCGTCAGCAAGATCATCGACGACTACACGCACGAGGCCGGCGTCCGCGAACTGGAGCGCCAGATCGGCGCCGTCTGTCGCGGCGTGGCGGCGAAGGTGGCCGCCGGCAAGACCCGGCCGCGCACCGTCACGACGAAACTGATCGTCGACCTGCTGGGACCGGCCAAGTACGAAAGCGAAACCGCTCTGCGGACCAGCACCCCCGGCGTGGCGACGGGCCTGGCCTACACGCCGGCCGGTGGCGACATCCTGTTCGTCGAAGCCGCCATGTACGACGGCAGCGGCAAGCTGGTCCTGACCGGCCAGATCGGCGACGTGATGAAGGAATCGGCCCAAGCCGCCCTGAGCCTCGTCAAGATACGCGCCTCGCAGATCGACATCGACGTCGCCGGATTGGGCAAGAAGGATATCCACGTGCATGTCCCCGCCGGGGCCGTGCCGAAGGATGGGCCGTCGGCGGGGGTGGCGATCTTCACGGCGCTGCACAGCCTGTTGACCGGCAAACCCGTTCGCCCCGATGTCGCCATGACCGGCGAGATCACTCTGCGCGGCCTGGTGTTGCCCATCGGCGGCGTCAAAGTGAAGGTCCTGGCCGCTCGGCGGGCAGGGGTGAGCACGGTGATCCTGCCCGCGCGAAACAAGAAGGACATCGTCGATGTCCCCGAAGACGTCAAGAAGCAGATCAAGTTCGTGTTTGTCTCGACGGTTGATGATGTCCTTAAGGAAGTCTTTGAAGCGGATAAAAAGGACCAATCGGCGTCCGGAAAAAAACGCAAGAAACGAAAAACTCGGCGTACCCGAGAATAGGCATAAGGGTCCGTGCTTACGCTTGTTACAGAGCTATCTGGCGTGTCTTTCTTCCCTTGGCAGGACACCCCATATGCTCTAGTTCTTGATTCACAATGCGGGATTAAGTAGAATAAATTTTGTAGACAGGCTATTTCCGGGCTCTATACTATTCTGGACAGAAGTTCACACGGGCGGCTGGCAACGCACTGGTGGGTCCCCCCCCGCCCACTGGAGCACGCTAGTCGCCCACTTTTTTTTCTCACGTGGATAGTGGAAGCGGGTTAATTGAAGGGGGCGATGCGCTAGGCGATTGCCGCGGCCATTGCCGTGGCGAGTGTCCTGGTGGCGGCTTGGGGGTTGTCGGCCGAACAGACAGCAGAACTGACGGCCACGCATTTTCCCCCGGAGGCCTTGATCTGAGCGATGTTGTCCGCGTTGATTCCGCCAACGGCGACGATCGGCAGGGGGCAGATTTCGACGGCTTCTTTCAGCAGCTCCACGCCCACAGCGGGGCCGGCGTCCTTGGTGGTCGTTTCGAAGATGGGTCCCACGGCGATGTAGTCGGCGCCTTCGTTGGCGGCAGCGGTGACTTGGGCGATCGAATGGGTGCTTCGTCCGACGATGGCGCCGGGCCGCAACAGCCGGCGGGCCTCGGCGATGGGCAGGTCGCTCTGGCCGAGATGCACGCCGTCGGCCCCGACGATGGCGGCAATGTCGGGGCGGTCGTTGACGATGAACAGCCGACCGGTTTCATCCGTCATGTCGCGGACCTGCGCGGCCATGGCTAACAGCTGTTTGTCATTCGTGGGTTTTTCGCGAAGTTGCACGACATCGGCGCCGCCGGCGATGACGCCGCGCACCAGCTCCCGCAGGCTGCCTGTGCACTGACTGCTGGAGACCAGCACATAGAGTTTCACCTCGGCGAATCGCCGGACGACCATCAGCCGTCCGACGAGGCGCTGCTCCAGCGTGTAGCTGTCGTAGCGCATGCGCTCGACGTCGATGACCCGATCGGGGGCGAGAATCTTGCTGTACTCCTCGATGGTCCGCAGGGCCTCGGTCAGGCGCTTGCAGGCGGCGATGGCGACGTCGTCCAGGGTGTGGCGCGTGGGCTCGGTGGGACTGGTCAGCTCCGTGCCGATATCGCCCGGCGTGTCGCGCGATGCGATCAGCTCGTCGGCGGGCATGGCCTCGAGGATCTGCTGCAGGTCGCTTCGGAGGTACTTGGCGATGGCGGTAATGGCCGGGTCGTTGAGGGCGAACCGCCCGCAGTCCTCGGCCACGCGCAGGGCCTCGCGGGCCCGGTTGAAATTGGCGTCCAGAATACGATAGATTTCTTTCATCGCACGTACTCCTGTCGCCGCGTCCGTCCGTCAGCCGCGCTGGGCCGGGATGGGGAACTCCCGGCAGAAGTCCTCGACGGCGCCGGCGACCTTTGTAATCATCTCCTGGTTGCCGTGGGAAGTCAAAATATCGTCGATCCACTGGGCCAGTTGGGCCATCTGGTCCGGCCGCATGCCGCGCGTGGTGACCGCCGGTGTGCCGAACCGCAGGCCGGACGTATCCTTCGTCGTCCGCGGATCGAAGGGGATCATGTTCTTGTTGCTGATAATGCCCGCCTCCGCCAGCCAACCGGAGGCGACGTCGCCGGTCAATTCCGGATCCCTGCTTCGCAGGTCGACCAGCATCATGTGGTTGTCCGTTCCGCCGGTCACCAGCCGCCAGCCGTGGGCCAGCAGGGCATCGGCCAGCGCCTTGGCGTTGGCGACGATGGCGGCGGCGTACCACTTGAACTCCGGCTGCATGGCCTCGTGGAAGGCGATGGCCTTGGCGGCGATCACGTGCGGCAGGGGGCCGCCCTGCATGCCGGGGAAAACGGCCTGGTCGACGGCCTTGGCGAACTGCTTGCGGCAGAGAATGATTCCGCCGCGCGGGCCTCGAAGCGTCTTGTGGTTGGTGGTGGTGACGAAATCGGCATACGGCATCGGGTGCGGGTGCACGCCGCCGACGATCAGCCCGGCGATGTGGGCGACATCGGCCAGCAACAGACAGCCCACCTCCTGGGCGATCCGCCCGAAGGCCGCGAAGTCGATCGTCCGCGGATAGGCCGACGCGCCCGCGATCAGCATGTCGGGGCGCTCGGCGAGGACAGCCTGGCGGACCTGGTCCATCTCCAACCGCTCGCTCTGGCGATCCACACCGTAGTGGGAGACGGCATACCACATGCCGGAGAAGTTAATCTTCATTCCGTGCGACAGATGCCCGCCGTGGTCGAGCCTCATGCCCATGATCTTGGCGCCGGGCTTGAGGGCGGCCATGTAAACCGCCAGATTAGCGCTGGTGCCGGAGTGCGGCTGAACGTTCGCATGGTCGGCGCCGAACAGCGCCTTGGCCCGGTCGATGCACAACCGCTCGATGGTGTCGATATTGTCGCACCCGCGGTAGTAGCGCCGCCCCGGCGAGCCCTCGGCGTATTTGTCGGTCAGCACCGTGCCCAGCGCCGCCAGCACGGGCGCCGAGACGTGGTTCTCCGAGGCGATCAACTCAATCGTGTGGGCTTGGCGGGCGACTTCGGCGTCGATGGCGGCGGCGATTTGGGGGTCGACCTTCTCGATAATGCCCATGGGGGCTCCTGAAACTGGACCGTCAAAGGTGACTGGTCGCCAGCAATCTATCGGTGCGGGCCGAGCGACGCAAGGCCTAAGCGGCGAGCGGGGTCAATCGAGTTTCTCGCCGAAGACCGCCAGGACGACAAAATGCGTCCCCGGCGCCGGTGTGGGTGTGACCTCTCGCCGGGCCCGGGCCCCGAACGAGGATCGGTAGCGGGCGTCGGACCGTTTCGACAGCAGCGTCTTGAGGGCCTTGAGCGGAATGAAGTTACCCCGCCCGCCGCGCTTGGCCGCTGCGTCGGTCCGCCCGGCCAGAACACCCACCAACCTCCGGTCGTCCGTCAGCACCGCCGAGGCCGATTCGCCCGCCACCAGCCGCGTCCGGGGAACGAGCTTCCCCCTGACCTCGGTCAGGTCGGTTTCGAGCGGCCGCACGGTCGTGCCCATCTCCGGAAAAACGCCCAGTCCGAATGCCTTCACGGCGTCGCCGGCTTTGAAGACGGCGTCGGCGCTGATAGCGACCGGCGTGAAGGTGTGGTCGCCGACCGTCACCAGGGCCAGCTTGCGCGTCTGGCCCCGGGGGGGCTGGCGGCGCGATTTGCCCACTTGCGCGGGCACGAGGGTCTCCGCGTCGATCTGGACGAACACCTCCAGCGCATCCTCGACCACCTCGCGGTCGACCAGCAACACCGACTCGTCCACGGGGATCCCGATGGCCTGGCGAACGACCAGTCGATCGTAGGGCGGCTCGGGCAGCTTGTTGTCGCGGCTGGGCCACCCGGCTCGGCCCGGCATCTGCCAGGTCATTCTGCGAGACCTCCGCGGCGCCCTGAGCCAGTTGTCCGGGTACGAGTTGACCAGCGCCCGGGCGTCTTTGAAGACGTTCTCATGCGTCTTGGACCCGGGCACTTTCTTGAGGGCTTCCGACAGGCGTCGCGCGACTTCCGGCTTGTCGCGCCGGAGGTGCAGTTCCTTCACCAGCGCCGCCACGCCGTCCAGTTCGCGTCCCTCGACCATCACCAACGCCAAGCCCTCGCCCTGATGATAGGCGGCCACCAGCGGGTTGGACTTGCGGGCGCGCTCGAACGCCTTGGCCGCGCTGGCGTAGTTTTTCACCTGGTAGTAGGCGATCCCGCGAAGGAAATTGCGAATCTCCTCATCGGGCCAGGTCTCGGCGGTCTTGCGCATGGCGGTGGCGATCTGGGATCTCAGCCGCGCGCGTTTCTTCTCGGCCTTCTTCCTGTCCTTGTCCGTGTCCGTGTGCTTGTCCTTAACGGCGGCGAGGTCCCTGGACAGCTCGGTGAGCGTCTCCATCTCCTTGTAGAACTTCTGTCGGCGGATGGTGACGTCGCCCGGGCGGAGCCATTTCCCGCCGATGCGCCGCTCGCGGTCGTGGGCCTTGGCCTGCCAGATCTTCACGCGTCGTCGCAGTTCGCTCACGTCGCCGCCGCGAGGGGTGGCGGCCAGTCGCCGCATGAGCATGAAGACAATGGACTCCGGGCGGGTGGCCTTGTCCTGCGAAAACCTCTTGGCCGCTGCGGCCGCGGCTGCGTCGCCTTCGGGGGGCGCCGGCGGCGGAGGGGGCGGCTTGGGTGTGGTCTCGGCCGGCTCGTCGACGGGCTCATCAACGGTCTCGACGGCGATATGAACGACCTGGTCCGCCGGGATGACAACGACGCCGTCGTCGGTTTTGATAATGACGGTATCCGCTTCGTGGGAGACGGCGCCCTGGATCTTTCGGCCGTCTTTGGTGTAAACGATGTCGGCGGTCAGCGTCCCAGCCAGGATCGCTATCAAGACGAACCATGTCACGGTCAGGGGGGGCCGGACGGTCAAGGCATTGAATCGTTGTGTTGGCATGGGTATGGTTGGTCCCGAAAAAGCCTGCACAGCTTCCTTTGGCTAGTCTAACGAGCGCCGGGAACAAATACTGCACGAAAATCGCCGTCCCCCGGTGACCCGTTAGCCGGCGTGGGTAGAATGGTTTAGGCCAGAGCGAAAGGGCCGGAACAATGACCATACGACGATGCGGACCGATTGTACTGGGGCTGTTGGCCCTGGCTAATGCAGCGATGGGCCAGCCCGGTGGGCCGACGGAGTACGTGTCGCTTGAGGCGATCCCGTCGCACACGACGGTGGCCGCCGGAGAGATCTTCACGGTTGCCCTTGTGGTCGATGTCGAGCCGGGCTGGGTGCTCTACAGCCCCGACCCGGTCGTCTCGAGCGACTACGAGCCCGGGCCGGCCCTGCTGGAAGTGTCGGCTGAGGGATTCGAGGTCGTCGAGACCCTCTGGCCCGTGGACAGCCTGCACAGCGCCGATGTGGCCGGGCTGCGCCTGGATAGTTATGGCTATGAGGAGCATGCCGTCATCTACGTTCGCATGCGGGCGGATACATCGGCGGCGAGCGAGACCAAAGGGACGTCGGCGACCATCTCCCTGACGCTGGATGCGCAGATTTGCGAACAGTTGTGCATCCCGTTCAAGCAATCGGCGTCGACCACAGTCACCATGGGCGATTGGCGCGTGCCCAACGGCGCGTGGACGGAGGAGTTAGCCGCCGGCGAGACGGCGGCAGTGACGGTCGAGCAGTTACGCGAGCGTCACGGCGGCGGGGCGGCTGCGACGAGCGTCGGGGCCGACGCGCCGGACTATCCGGTGTGGATCGGCCTGCTGTTGGCGCTGCTGGTGGGGCTGATCCTCAATATCATGCCGTGTGTCCTGCCCGTGATCCCGATCCGTATCCTGACGATCGTGCAATCGGCTGGCGATTCGCGGCGGCGGTTTGTGACGCTGGGGCTGGCGTTCGCGGCGGGCGTGCTGCTGTTTTTCGTCGGATTGGCCGGTGTGAACGTGGTCCTGCGCGTGGTGTTCAACGAAGTATTCGCCTGGGGCGCGCACTTCGGCTGGGCGCCGTTCCGCATCACCATGGGGCTGGTGATGGTGGCGCTGGCGGCGAACCTGTTCGGCGCGTTCCACATTGTCGTGCCCAAGCAGATCGTCGGGCTCGATAGCGGCATGACCGCGCGCTCCGGCAGCCACGGCGGCGCGATGGGGATGGGCGTGATGCTGGCGGTGCTGGCAACGCCGTGCAGCTTTGCCCTGTTGGTGGGCGTGCTCAGTTGGGCTCAGGCGCAGTCGCTGGCGGTCGGCACGGTGGCGATCGTGGTGATCGGCATGGGCATGGCCGCCCCGCACGCGCTGCTGACGGCGTTTCCCAAGCTCGTCGACCGCCTGCCCAAGCCCGGCCGATGGATGGAGCTGTTCAAGCAGGGCATGGGGTTTGCGATTCTGGGCGTGGCGGTGTGGCTGTTCGGCACGCTGATCGCCGAAGACAGCAGCGATGCCGTCTGGGTGCTGGGCTATGCGGTCGTGCTGGCGACGGCCCTGTGGATATGGGGCACGTGGCTGCGATACGATGCGCCGCTTCGCCAGAAGCTCATCGTCCGCGGCCTGGCGGTCGCGCTGGCCGCAGCAGCGGGGTGGGCGATGCTGCGACCGGCCGGCGAGCCGACGATCACGTTCGAGCACTTCGATTCCGCCCGCATCTCCGCCGCCCGGGCCGACGGGCGAACCGTGCTGGTTAAGTTCACCGCCAGTTGGTGCCTCAGTTGCAAGGTCGTCGACTACACCGTCTTCAGCAAGACCTCCACCGCCGACGCGCTGGCCGACAACGACGTGCTGGTGATGAAAGGCGACGTGACCAATCGAAACAGCCTCGCCTACGCCTACCTCCACAACACGCTGGCTGGCAACGTGCCCCTGACCGTCGTCTATCCCCCCTCCGGCGACCCGATCCGCCTGATCGGCGAGTTCTCCACAGACGATCTGATCGAAGCGCTCCAGCGATCGAGCGGGGCGGATTAGGGCGCACTGCATTAAGGTGTGCGGTAGCGCGGTTTGAGGTTAGAATCTCCCGTCTATGGATCCATCGCTGATTCGCAACTTCTGTATCATTGCGCACATTGACCACGGCAAGAGCACGTTGGCCGACCGGATGCTGCTGCGCAGCGGGGCGATTACCGATCGCGAGTTCCACGAGCAGATGCTCGACGATATGGAGCTTGAGCGTGAGCGGGGGATCACGATCAAGGCGTCGGCCGTTACCATCGACTACGAACACGACGGCAAGACGTACATGCTCAACCTGATCGACACGCCCGGGCACGTGGACTTTCATTACGAAGTCAGCCGGGCCCTGACGGCCTGCGACGGGGCGCTGCTGGTGGTCGATGCCGCCCAGGGCGTCGAGGCCCAGACCGTCGCCAACGCCCACCTCGCCGACCGCCACGACCTGACGATCGTGCCGGTGATCAACAAGATCGACCTGCCCACCGCGCGGCCCGAAGACGCCGCAATGGAGATCGAGCACCTGATTGCCCACCCCGCCGAGAACTGCGTGTTCACCTCGGCCAAGACGGGCGAGGGCATCGAGGACATGCTCGAGGCCATCGTTCGCGACGTCCCTCCCCCCACCGGCGACGCCGGCGCCAAGCTCCAGGCGCTGATCTTCGACAGCACCTTCGACGACTACCGCGGCGTGATCGTCTACGTTCGCGTGTTCGAGGGCGCCATCCGCGTCGGCGACAAGGTCCGGATGATGGGCGCCGGCGACGTCTACCAGATCAGCGATCTCGGCAAGTTCTGCCCCCAGCCAAGGTCGGTCAACTCGCTGGCCGCCGGCGAGGTGGGCTACGCGGCGGCCAACATCCGAACCGTCTCGGCGATTCACGTCGGCGACACACTGACGCTCGCCGGCGACCCGGCCGCCGAGGCGCTGCCCGGCTACCAGCCGCCGCAGCATATGGTGTTCTGTGACTTCTATCCCGGGCCTACCACGCAGTTCCCGACCATGCGCGATGCGCTGGAGAAGCTGCTGCTCAACGACGCGGCGCTGACGTTTCAGGCGATCAGCTCCGAGGCGATGGGGTTCGGCTTTCGCTGCGGGTTCCTGGGCATGCTGCACATGGAGATCGTTCAGGAACGGCTGGAGCGCGAGCATAAGATCGAGGTCGTCCAGACCGCTCCGACCGTTCCGTACCAGGTGCTGCGGACCGACGGCAGCCTTGTCGAAGTCGATTCGGCCGGCGAGCTACCCGAGCCCGACACCATCGAGGAAATCCAGGAGCCCATCGTTCGCGTGGACCTGATCGTCCCGGCCGACGCCATCGGTGGCATCATGGCCCTGGCCGAAGAGCGACGGGCGATCTATCGGGAAACCGAGTACCTCTCGGCCGATCGTGTGATCCTGACCTATGAGTTCCCGCTGGCTGAGATCATCTACGACTTCCACGACAAGCTCAAATCGGCCACCCGCGGGTACGGCACGATGGACTACGAGGTCATCGGCTACCGGGCGAACGACCTGGTCAAGCTCGACATCCTGGTCAACGGCCAGCCCGTCGATGCGTTGTCGGTGATCTGCCACCGCTCCAAGGCCGAGCGGCGCGGCCGGCGGCTGATCATCCGCCTGCGCCAGGAAATCGCCCGCCACCAATTCGAGATCGCCCTCCAAGCCGCCATCGGCGCACGCGTGATCGCCCGCGAGACCATCAAGCCCGTCCGCAAACACGTCACCGCCAAATGCTACGGCGGCGACATCACGCGAAAGCGCAAGCTCCTCGACAAACAAAAAGCCGGCAAACGCCGCATGAAAATGGTCGGCAACGTAGAAATCCCCCAAAAAGCCTTCATGGCCGTCCTGGAAGCGGGGGAGGAGTAGTGATTTCGGACCTGCCTGCCGGCAGGTTGCGGATTGCGGATTTCGGAATGACCGCAGCCGCCTGCCTGTCGGGGGGGGGGAGGTGTATCTGGGGACTGATGGTTGATCCCTCGGGGTAACGGCACGAAGATGGTATGCGCAACGCAAGATTGGTGTTGCCAGGCCAAAGGCCTGGGATGTATCAGCCTGGGGCGAAGCCCCAGGGATAGGGTCGTTCCAAATCGGTGAGCCCTGTAGGGGCGAAATGAAGGGATCGGCGATGCCTCAATCGCTATCGAAAATGGTTGTGCATCTGACGTTCTCCACGAAGGATCGACGGCCGTTGATCACGCCGGAAATACGTGAAGAACTGAGAGCCTACCTTGGCGGAACGCTGCGGGACATGGATTGCCCGTCGCTGGTCATCGGCGCGGTGGCTGACCATGTGCACATCCTGTTCGTGCTGTCGCGCAAGCGTTCGCTGGCCGAGGTGGTCGAAGAGATCAAGAAGACATCGTCCAAATGGATCAAGGGCAAGGGGGAGGCCTTGGGTAAGTTCTACTGGCAGCGCGGGTACGGGGCGTTTTCGGTCAGTCAGTCCAAGATGGACGACACGAAGGCCTACATCGCGTCGCAGGAAGAGCATCATCGAGGGATGAGCTTTCAGGATGAGTTTCGGGCGTTCCTGGTGCGGCATGAGGTCGACTTCGATGAGAGGTACGTGTGGGATTAGTCATTGCGCCCCTTCAGGGCTGCTACAAGGGGCGGCCTTATCCTGGGGCTGCGCCCCAGGCTGATGCATTCGAGGCCGTTGGCCTCTGAAAGCCACTCACGAACGGCCCCGCCCGCGAACATTTTCACGCCGCCGCTCGCCTCCCAATCGACAATCGACAACCTGCCTGCCGGACAGGCAGGTCGAAAATCGACAATCGACAATCCCCTAATACGTTCCCATCTCCAGCCCGCGGTTCAGGAAGAACTTGTATGTCTCGTATTCGACTTCGCTGGGGATGCTGTGGTCGCTGTGGAGGAGGTAGCCGCTGCCAGCCATCGCGGCGGGCAGCTTGAGGTCGAGTTCGGCCTGGATCGCGTCGCGGTCGTTGGCGACCATGGTCCGCACGTCGAGGCCGCCGAACAGGGCGATTTGGTCGCCGAAGCGTTGCTTTAGGTGAACCAGGTCCATGCCGGCCTTGACCTCCAGCGCCTGCAGGCAGTCCATGCCCGCCTCGATCAGTGCCGGCACGAGCGCCTCGACGTAGCCGCATGAGTGCACGATCACCGGCAGCCCGCGGGCGTGGCAGAAATCGAACGTCTTCTTGTGGGCGGGCCAGACGATCTCCTTGTACATCTGCGGCGACATGAAGGGCTTGTTCTTGAAGCCCATGTCCTCGTAGAAGTACATCCCGTCCGGCTGCCCGACCTCGTCGAAGACGATCTCCCACAGGTGGATCAGCAGGTCGGCGTAGACGCTGCACATGTCGCGGATCCAGTCGGGGTCCAGGGCCATGCCCATCAGCATGTGCTCGTGGCCGCACACCGGATGCATGCACTCGAACACGTTCACGCCCTCCCAGTAGAAGAACTTCTCGCGCTCGGCGGCGTCATCGCGCACCTCGCGGAAGTGGTCGATGCCGATCCGCCGGCGATAGTCGGCCTCGTTGATCAGCCGCGGCCGGATCTGCTCATCCCAGGCCGCGCGGTTGGTGACGGCGAAATCGACGTGCTCGGGCGTGCCGGCCTTGTTCTTCCACCACCGCATCACCGCCCCGTTGCCGTTGCGGATAAGCTGCGTCTCGTCGGTCTCCTCGATCACCTCATCGGGCGTATCGATGTCAGCCGTCATGTTGAACCACCCGGCGCCCAGGAAGTCGAAATCGAAATGCGCCTCAGGACTCACATCCTCAGGCATGTGCCCTTCACTCCGCCACTTGGCCAATGTCTCGCCCCAAAAACTCTCACACACCCCAATCCGATCAACAGGCTCCCGCTGAAGAATCCGCAGAATCCGCTCCCGACCAGTCAATTCACGCATGAGAGTTCCTCGTAGCTGTCGACGCCAATCCGGCGATCAATGGCGTTGCTTCTATCGCAATTCGGCGCGGCAAGCAATCAGTTCGTAGAACAGAGCCCCTACGGGCAGTGCCAATCAGACCAGCGCAAGAAAACGGGCGGCAGCCTTTTGTGCAAAGGGCCGCCGCCCGCTTCATTGGCAGCAGGGATTGTGCGGCTACTTCTACCTGCGCCGTCGACGCAACAGCGTCAGACCGCCCAGGGACAGCAAGCCGATGGTTACAGGCTCGGGTACAGCGCCACCTGGGGGGGCGATGAAGCCGAAGTTCGTCTTCAAGATCGCCAGGTCCGTGCCGTCGACCAAGGCGTCGCAGTTGGCGTTGCCGT
>LAZR01000208.1_pt1 | contig 60087 bp, 47 predicted proteins | sample 329461 | NCBI WGS metagenome assembly LAZR01 (sample SAMN03002196, study PRJNA259156) | marine sediment metagenome | biome: sea floor; feature: Hydrothermal impacted sediments; material: marine sediment; isolation source: Loki non-amplified sample from Loki's castle hydrothermal vent sediment ... | reverse complement strand
TTTATTACTCGGATTGTTACTTACCGCTTTTGGGCTTTATTACGGTAAAAAACAGATTAAGCGTTTAGCCTTTCATATTACGGGGGCATTTAGTGCATTTGTAATGATAGCTACTTTATATACGCTTATTCCTAATTCTGCGTTAAGTACTGCATATCCACTTTGGGCCGTTGTATTGTTTGTAGTGGCGGCTATTTTAATAAAGCTCGCGCAGCATAATACAACGCTATTTCAGCGTTTTACTTATTGGGTAGGCGCTAATGCCAATATTACGTTAGCAATTACCATGCTACTAAGTGACAGCGGTTTAACTATTGCACTTGCTGTACAAGTATTACTTATAAGCGTACTTATTAAACGCTATAGCGTGCCTATGCCGCATTGGCCTATAAAAGCCTTAGTTGCTGCGTTATTACTGCGCCTTACGCTTTCACCTTGGACGCCAAGCTACGATGCGCTAACAGTATTTGATTTGCATTGGAGTATTGTGGTTTATCCGTTATGTATCGTGTTATTTTTTGCCGCAGCTAAGTGCTTTGACTCATCAAAACTTAAAATATGGCTGGAAGGTGCGGCGCTTCATTGTTTAGCGCTTTTTATTACCACCGAAACAAGTTATCAGCTAGTAGGGCATTATCCGCAATTTGATTCACTTAACTTTTACGAACAAATACTCCTTACCTGTAACTGGCTGGCATTAGGGTGTGTGTACTTACACAGAGCAAAACTTGCCGGTACTTTAGCTAAGTTATACCAAGTGGCGGGCTTTGCACTTGCGGGGTTAGCAGGGCTTTTTGCTATTAAAACACTGCTTGACGACAACCCATTATTTGAATCACATTACATAGGTGAGCTGCCAATATTTAACTGGTTATTACTATTGTGGCTAGTACCTGCAGGATTAACGCTTTGGCTGGCCAAGCTTGTAAAACCAATAAATGCTAAAGCTACGCCATTTATATTGGCCGTTGCGGGTGGCTTTATATTATTGGCAATAAACAGCTTTATTCGCCAATACTGGCAAGGTCCTTACATTTACTTATCAAAAGGCGCAAGTAATGCAGAGCTTTATAGCTACTCTGTCATTTGGTTAGTAATGGGTGCGAGTACTGTTATTTTTGGTCATTTAAAAAACCAGTTATTAATACAAAAAGTAGGCTTAGGCTTACTAGCTGCAGTTATTGTTAAAGTGTTCTTAATTGATATGGCTAATTTGGAGGGGTTGCTTAAAGCGCTTTCGTTTATTGGTTTAGGGCTTTCGTTGGTGGGACTAAGTTGGTTGTTCCAAAAGCTTAGAAGCCGAGTAAATCTAGTTTAACTTTATGAGCACTTTATAAAGCAAAGCCCAGTGAAGATACTGGGCTTTTTGTTTTACGCTATTATTTGATAGCTTTTAACTAGAATACTTTTAACTAAAATATTATGTACTGTGATTAAGCAGTGCCTTTAGTTTGCCCGGTTTAATTGGCTTACTTAAATAATGAATATTAGCAGCTTTAGTTTCTTGCTTAAGCTCGGTGTCGCGCACTGCGGTAATTAAAATAGCGGGTACTTGGCTTTGCCAAATTTCGCGCAGAGTTTTAATTAGCGTTATGCCATCGCAGTCGCTACCTAATTGATAGTCCATTAAAATAACATCGGGTGCGCGGTTTTGCTTAGCATGCGCCAGTACATTATCTACGTTATCAAACAAGGTGTAATTAGCTTGCCACTTTTTAAGTAAGCTTGCCATTGCGGCTAGGTTTTCAGGGTCGTCATCCACGGCAACAATATTAATTGCTGCGCGGTTTTCTATTAGGCTGTTTGTGGTACTTTTTTGTTGCACAAACTGCTCTTCTCCATAAGGTACTTCAATGCTAAAACGGCTACCTTTATTAGGCTCCGAATGCACATCGAGCGGCAAACTTAATAAGTCAGCCATACGTTTTACAACACCTAAGCCTAAGCCTACGCCTTTGTTATCGCCCGACTCAACACGGTAAAAGTCGTTAAATATTTTAGCTTGCTCTACTTCGCTAATACCTGGGCCGGTATCCCATACTTCTATTCGTAAATTGTGCTTTCGGTTCCTACAGGCAATTAATACACGGCCGTTATCGGTGTATTTAACCGCATTAGAAACTAAGTTTTGAATAATTCGGCGTAAGTAGGTTATATCGCTGTGCACTACTTGATGGCTTGAACGCACACTCAACTTAAGACCTTTATCGCTCGATAAAATAGCGTATTCACTTTGTAGCGGCGCTAAAATTTCTTCAATATAAAAGTGGCGAGGGGTTGGGGTCATAGCGCCTTGTTCTAACTTAGCTATTTCAAGCAGTGCTGACATTAAATGCACGGTTGAGTCGAGACTGTCGCCTAGTTTTTCAAAGCTGTTTTGGTTAGTACTGTCGAGCTGTTTTTCGTCAATGGCAGCAAGGTATAAACGCGCTGCGTTTAATGGCTGTAAAATATCGTGGCTCGCCAATGCTAAAAAGCGTGTTTTACTGTCGTTGGCTTGCTCTGCTTCGCGCTTGGCTAAGGTAAGTGCTTGCTCTGTTTGAACACGGCTATCTATTTGGGCTTGTAGGTCTTTATTTATGGTTTGTACTTCTTGAGTACGCGCTTCTATGCGGTTTTCAAGATCCATGTTTACTTCTTCAAGCGCATTTTGCGTACTTATGTGGTTTGTAATATCCGAAAAGCTGGTAACAAAGCCGCCATCGGGCAGCGGGTTACCAATCATTTCGTACACTTGTCCATTACGACGGTGGCGAATAAAGTGATGCGAGCTGCCATATCTTAAATGCTGCACGCGTTTTTCTACTTGGCGCTCTATTTCTCCAGGGCCACATTCACCACGGTTAGCGTTGTATCTAATAATGTCTTCTATGGGTTGGCCTACTTCTAAAAACCCTTCAGGATAGCCAAACATTTCGCTGTAGCGTTTGTTCCATGCCACCAGCTTTAAATCTTTATCAACAACCGATATACCATGGCTTAAATTTTCGAGCGAAGTAAACAATAGGTTTTGATTAAATTGCAGCGCTTGAGTGGTTTCGTCAAAAAAGTTGACCACTTCTTCAAACGCCATGCGTTTACCAGACGAAACTGTGTGTATTAATGCCTGCGCCGACGATGCGCCCAGCACGCCTGTTAATGCACGTTCGCAGTAAGCTATAAATTCGGGTTCTGGGTGTGCGTTATTATCGCTTAAATGATGTGCAAGAGCGTAATGCGCTAATACCTGCTGGCTGCGCTGAATCCCTAAAAAGGTTTGCAGTAGTATTTTAAAGTCGTAAACAGTGGCTTTTACATCTTTGTTTAAGCGTCTTGCTAAAATAGCCTGATCTTTGGGATTAACAAAAGCAGCGGCCTGAATTTTATCAATTAGGCGCTCCTCTGCCCCTAGTGAAAAACTAATATAACACCCAATATTGGCAAACAACGCAATTAAGGTTCCGCGCGTTATTAGTGTTTGCTGTAGCTCGCTATCAAGTGTTGCGCCAGCGTCGAGTATTGGCAGCATTAAAAATAGTATCCAGCAAATAAAACCTGCAACTAAGCCTGCGTACACGCCATATGCATGGCCTTTTCGCCAATATAAACCACCCACAATAGAGGGCAGTAATTGTGTAACAAGTGAAAAAGCCACCAAGCCCATACTTGCCAGTGCACTGCTGTGGCCAAACCATTGTTGATAGAAATAAGCCAAAATTAATATTCCCGCAATAGCAAAGCGCCTTACTAGTAAAATACGAGACTTATAACTGGTGGTAATTAAGTTGCGTTTAAATTTACGGCGTAGCATTAACGGTAATACCACATCGTTTGAAATCATCGTGCTCAACGTTAACGTGGCTACCACTATCATTGCGGTAGCGGCAGATAAACCGCCTATAAATACAAAGGTGGTTAAAAAGGAATTGTCGTTAATTAAAGGTAGGGCAAGTACAAAGCTGTCGGGTGAATAGCCACTGCCAATTTCAGGATGAATAGCCGCTGTGGCAATAGGTAAAATCATTGCGGCGGTTAATAGTAAATACAGCGGAAAAGCCCAGCGAGCGGTAAGTAAGTGACGTTTATTTTGATTGTCGACCACGGTTACATGAAACTGACGTGGTAAACATATAATAGCCGCCGCAGCCATTAAAGACTGACCAATAAAGTTAAAACTAAAAAAGTTAAAGTTAGTCCAGTGATCCCAAATCGATTCGGTTACTTTATTTGCAGCGGTTTCGGGCAAGTTAAATAGTGTAAATACTGCAAGTCCAGCAACAGCAATAAGGGCAATCAGTTTAATCATTGATTCAAATGCAACAGCAAGCATTAACCCAGAACGATATTCAGTTACATCAACCTTGCGTGTACCAAAAAATATGGCAAACAAAGCCATAATTAATGTGGCAGAAAGCGCGAGCATATCACCGGATATTTTAGTACTACTTTGCAGCAGTAAAAAGCTGGTACTGAGCGCTTTTAATTGCAGTGCAATGTAGGGAATAGTCGCTAGTAACGCGATTACAGTAACCATAATCGCCGTAGTTTGGCGTTTGCCGTAACGAGCTGAAATAAAATCGGCAATAGTGGTTATATTTTGCTTTTTGCTTACTAATACCAGTTTACGTAAAAACCCTTGGCCGAAAAAAAACAACAAGGCAGGGCCAAGTAAAATGGGTAAATAACTCCAACTGCTGGTGGCCGCTGTACCTACCGAGCCGTAATAAGTCCACGACGTACAATAAATGCCTAATGACAGTGAATATACAAAAGGATGGTGGCTAATACGCTTTGCCAAAGGTGTTGTTTTATCGCCCCAGTTGGCAAGCCAAAACAGCACACCTATATAACTTAAAGCAACAATAATGAGTACGGCAGTCATGTTGTTATTAAACCTTATTATTTTAAATAGTTCCTCAACCCTATGAGGAATTAACACAATACCAGAACTCCTAGCGAGTGTGCGTGCAGATTTTTATTTCTAAATGGTATTTGTTTTTTAAGTTGTTGAATTTAATTGGTTAAATTTAAATTTGTAATTGTATTAGACTAATGTCGCAGTATTAACTAATTTGTAACATCTCCTGTATTTTAAATATCCATAAATGATTAACTTTATGTAATTAAAAGGTTTTTGGTTTTTTAAATAAAATTCAATCTGCAGTTTACGTAAACGTTAACAAGCTGTTACGACTATGGTCTCAATTCAATATTTAACCAGCGTTGCTAAATTGGTAAGCGAAGATAAAAAACCACTCATCGCGATATTGCGGTGCTTAAAGGGGAAAACAAAAATGGCTTTTAAAGATGAAGAACAAGCAAAAGCTTATTGGGCAGAAAACATTTCACTGTTATTTAAACTATTAGCAGTGTGGTTTATCGTGTCTTTCGGCTTTGGCATATTACTGGTTGATGTACTTAATGAAGTGCGTTTTTTTGGGTTTAAACTTGGCTTCTGGTTCGCCCAGCAAGGCGCGATTTATACCTTTGTTGCTTTGATTTTTGTGTACGTTTTCAAAATGAATACGTTAGATAAAAAATACGGCGTAGACGAATAGGAGCTAAGCAATGGATGTTCAAACACTCACGTTTATAATTGTTGGTTTAAGCTTTGCGCTTTATATCGGCATAGCAATTTGGGCCCGAGCGGGTTCAACTAAAGAGTTTTATGTAGCAGGCGGCGGCGTACCTCCTCTTGCTAATGGTATGGCAACAGCCGCGGATTGGATGAGCGCCGCGTCGTTTATTTCAATGGCGGGTATTATTTCGTTTGCAGGTTACGATGGCAGCGTTTACTTAATGGGGTGGACTGGTGGTTATGTACTATTAGCTATGTGTTTAGCGCCTTACTTACGTAAATTCGGCAAGTTTACCGTGCCTGACTTTATTGGCGACCGTTACTATTCACGCACCGCGCGTTTAGTGGCAATTGTATGTGCCATATTCATTTGTTTCACTTACATTGCAGGGCAAATGCGTGGCGTAGGCGTGGTGTTTTCACGCTTTTTAGAAGTAGAAATAGAAACCGGTGTTTACATTGGTATGGTGATTGTATTTTTCTACGCCGTACTTGGCGGTATGAAAGGCATTACCTACACGCAAGTAGCGCAGTACTGTGTACTTGTATTTGCATACCTTGTACCAGCCATTTTTATCTCGATGATGATGACGGGTCACTTCTTCCCACAAACAGGTTTTGGTGCCACATTAATTGGCAGCGATGGCGTGTACGTACTTGATAAACTAGACGGCTTAAGCGCTGAGCTTGGTTTTGCACAGTACACCGAAGGCTCTAAGAGCATGATTGACGTGTTTGCTATCACAGGTGCGTTAATGGTAGGTACTGCTGGTTTACCACATGTAATTGTTCGCTTTTTCACTGTACCTCGCGTAAAAGACACGCGTATTTCTGCAGCATGGACTCTTGTGTTCATCGCGATTGTTTATACCACAGCACCAGCGGTTGCCTCGTTTGCTCGTGTAAACATGATTGATACCATAAACGGTAAAGATGGCAGTGGTACAGAGTATGCAGAAGCACCAGGGTGGATTAAAAACTGGGAACGCACAGGTTTAATTACATTTGATGATAAAAACGGCGATGGCAAAATGTTCTACACGGCGGGTAAAATCACCGATCCGAACAGTGCTAACGAAGTAAACGTAGACCGCGACATTATGGTATTAGCTAATCCAGAGATTGCTAACTTACCAGCGTGGGTAATCGCACTTGTAGCTGCGGGTGGTATTGCCGCTGCACTGTCTACAACAGCAGGTTTACTACTGGTTATTTCGACCTCCGTTTCGCACGATTTACTCAAGCGAACTCTCAAGCCCGATATTACCGACAAGCAAGAGTTACTTGCAGCGAGGTTGGCAGCCATGGTCGCTATTGTTATCTCCGCGTACTTTGGTATTAACCCGCCTGGATTTGTGGCATCGGTAGTGGCATTTGCATTCGGCTTGGCGGCAGCGAGTTTCTTCCCAGCAATTATTATGGGTATATTCTCTAAAACAATGAACCGCGAAGGCGCAATTGCAGGCATGGTAACGGGTATTGGCTTTACCGCTGCGTATATCATTTTCTTCAAGTTTGTCAGCCCAGAGCTAAACAGCCCTGAAAACTGGTTCTTAGGTATTTCGCCTGAAGGTATTGGCTTAATTGGTATGATTATTAACTTTGCAGTAGCTGCAATTGTTCTTAAGTTTACTAAACCTACACCAGTTGAAATTCAACTAATGGTTGAAGGTATTCGTAACCCTAAAGGATCGGCTGAAGCGCATGACCATTAGCCACAATTTATAAGTTACAGTTTAGAAAACATAAAGCACCAAAAGCCCGACTTTAGTCGGGCTTTTTATTTGTTTAATAAATAAGTACATTGGTGTTGTGTATACTTTTTAATGAGTACAACAATGAGTGTAGAGCAACAAGAAATAGCCCAATACGTTTGTTTGCAAGCGCCTTTTACACTGCTTGATAGCAGCGCATACGAATATTTTGTAAATCATCTTGATATTATTTACCTCACCCGCGAAAACCAAACGCAGTGGTTACAAAGTGAAAACCCTAAACTATTTTTAATTCGCTCTGGTTTGTACGACCTAGTTGATGGCAAGGGGGATGTTGTTACACGCTTAGCGCAAGGTGATTATTTTGGTTTTCCGTCGCTGTTAACCGGCGAAGCAATTCAAAATAGGTTAGAGGTACAAAAAGAAGGCATAGTGTATATGCTCTCTCAAACGCATTTTGATTATTTACGCCGAGAATACAAATCGTTTGAGCAATATTTTGTACGCGCTCATGCTAACCGGTTGTTGTCATCGCATTATAAAAGTAAAAACGATAGTTGGTCTGAACGTAAAATATCAGAGCTGATGACCCGCACAGCAATTACACTTTCGCCCGATGCAAGTATTAGGCAAAGCGCTAAAAAAATGAAAGAGCATGGTGTCTCGTCAATAATGATAACGCAGCACGCACACTTAGTGGGAGTTGTGACTGACCGCGATTTACGTAATCGAGTACTTGCTGACGAGGTAGACCCACAAGATGCAGTCAGCAGTATTATGACCGCCAAGCCCAAGTTTATATTTGAAAATAACCGGGTGTTTTCGGCGCTGCACTTAATGCTTAAATACAATATTCATCATTTGCCCGTGCTCGACGAAAACCATAACCCGATAGGAATGATAACCAGCACCGATTTACTGCGCCAACAAAAAAGTGACCCCGTACAGCTTATTGGGCGCATATACAAAGCGCATACTGTTACTGATTTAAAACGCTACGCAAAAGAAATCCCCGAACTTTTGCGTGGTTTTTCGTACAACATTGACGACATATCGCTAATTGGTAAATTACTGAGTGGTTTAACTGATGCGCTTACATCGCGCCTTATTCATTTATTTCAAGAAGAGCATGGCGCAGCGCCAACCAGCTTTAGTTTTATTTGCTTTGGCTCGCAAGCACGAGAAGAACAAACCCTGCATTCAGATCAAGATAACGGCTTATTACTTCCAAACGACTTAACTCCCGAGCAACACGCTTACTTTAAAAGCATGGGGGAGTTTGTATGTGAAAACTTAGTTGAATGCGGCATTAGGCGTTGCCCAGGTAATATTATGGCAAGCAGCGATGAGTGCCGTATGAGCGTAAACGACTGGAGCGAGCGATTTTTTAAATGGATAAAAAGCCCAACGCCTGATGCAATGCTTAACTGTAAAATATTTTTTGACCTGCGATTTATTGAAGGCTCAAATACTTTATACACCGCTTTTTGCGAGCAATTAATTCGTATATCGCGTAACGACTTATTCTATGCCGCAATGGCAACCGACATAAGCAGCAACAGCGTGCCAATTGGTTTATTTAATAAATTTAAAACTGAAAAAACAGATCAAAATAATAAATATATAGATTTAAAAAAACGCGGTGTCGTAATTATAAATGACATAGTGCGGTTATACGCTTTAAAAGCGGGTATTAGGCGCGCCAACACACAAGAGCGGTTGGACGCACTACTAAAGCATAAACTGATCAGCAAAGAAGATATATACAACCTAAAAGACTGCTGGCGGTTCTTAACGCAGCTTCGCTTGAGTACACAAATAAACGAAGAGGGTTTACCGAGTAATTGTATTAACCCTAATAAATTAAACTCATTAGAGCGCCATCAACTAAAAGAAGCGTTTTACCTTGTTAAACAAGCGCAGCAAGCCGCCGCGTTTAAGTTTGCTCGCGGCAGTTTATAATGATGGATTACTAACATGGTAAAAAAGCTGCTCACTCGGTATTTAAAGCGCCGTAAATTACTAGGCAAAAATGCCTTACAACAACGTTATTTGGTGATTGATTTAGAGCTCACTGGCCTTGATGCAAAACAGCACGAAATTGTATCACTAGCGTGGGTGATAATAGATAACCAATGTATAAAAATGAGCGAGTCGCAGCACCTTATAAATAAAGACGTAAAAAGCCTTGAGCAAAGTCCTGTTTTTCATGGGATTAGTGATGATGCTATAGCAAAAGGGCAAAGCCTAAATAGTATATTAACGCAGTTAAGCAGCCATTTTAGCGACTGTATTTTAGTGTTTCATAATGCCATGCTCGACTGGGGATTTTTAAAAATAGCGCTTAAAAATGCCAATATAACGATACGTCCCAAACTCATAATCGACACACTCCATATTGAACAAAAGCGCTTACTTCATCATTCAACTGAAATAAAACAAGATGATTTAACCCTAAATGCCTGTCGCACACGTTATGAGTTACCGAGCTATCATTGCCATCATGCCCTTACTGACGCACAAGCGACCGCCGAGTTACTGCTAGCCCAGTGCCATCAAATAAGCCGTGGCAAAGAGTTGCAGTTGAGGTCAATAATTTAACAAAACTACAGCATTTACTAATTACTTTGTTAAGATAAGAATTTTAAAAGGATTTATTATGGTAATTGAAGCCGCCAGTAAGTATTACAACCAGTTAAACAATGACCTTAAAGCAGTTAAAAAATACATTCATAATAATTTTGGTGTGTTTCTTACTATTCTTTACTTACTGGGTAGTTTGTCAGGTGTCGTGTATCTTTACGTTTTACTTAATAACTTCTCGATTGATGTATTCAACTTTATTGAAATAAGTGACTTTTTACTGGCACTGATTTCAAATCCTTTACTTATTACTCTTTATACTACGCTCATCGTTATAACTGCTATTTATTTCAATTGGCGCTCAGGACACACACCAGACCCTAGTAAAACAAACATTTTAAAAAGACTTTATTATGGCTTTTGTTACCCGTACTATTTATTAAAACCTAGTTATACAGCGGTATTATTTTTAGCACTTATAATACCTACATACCCTACTATATTGGCGCATTTTCATAGTAAAGATATAGTAAACGAAAAAACAATGAGTTATCACTTATCATTAAATTATCCAATTGCTCAGAGTAAAGTAACTCAAATTCAAAATGTTCAAATAGTAGCCTCAACAATTGGGAATTTATTTGTTTATGATAATAAACAAGATAAGTTACTTATTATTTCACAAGAAAATATTTCAGCATTAATACCTAACCTACACCAAGAAAAAACGATTAAGCCAAAGTCAAAAGCTGCATCAAGCACACAGTAATTAAACATTCGCAGAAATACTATTGACTGTTATTTATTAACGCATAACTCAGCATGGCACTTTATTCAGGGCAAATTATGAAACTCATTACCACTATTTTTCTAACCTTATTTCCTCTTATCACTTTTGCTAATTCGAGCTTACCTGCTAATCGCCATATTGCAGTTCAAGGGACTGCAGAGGTGCTTGCCAATCCTGATATCGCTAAAATACTATTTCAAATTATAAGTATTAAAAACGAACCTTTAGCAGCTAAGAACGATCTTGATAATGAAGTTAATTTACTAATTGACGGACTAAATCAATTTGAAATAACTGCCGATGATGTAGTTGCTTCAAGTGTTAAAGTTGAAAAAACGGGTATGGATTACATTGAAACAGGGCATCAGGCTCCCGCAGAATACGCAGCTATAAGGACCTTTGAAGTAACACTAAAAAATATTGAAAGAGTGAATGATTTAAGTGATTTTTTATTGAGTTTAAAAGTAAATGCGATTCAAAATACTGAGTTTTTATCTTCAAAAGCTGAGCTTTTACAAGCACAAGCTACACAACAAGCACTTAATAACGCAAAAGAAAAAGCAAATGTGCTTGCTAACTCCTTTGGTACAAAAGTGGGTGAAGTACGCACTATTAGCTCAACTCAAAAAAGCGTTTACAGTGGCTTTGGTGCAGCGGTTAAAAAAATAGATAGAGTAAATCCAATGAGCGATTCATTTCCTAAAGCTCGCAAAAATTATTTACAACAAACGATAAGCTTTAAATCATCAATAAACGTGGTGTTTGATTTAGAGGTAGGTGAATAAGTTAAAATTTTCATTTCAAATACATTTTCATAATGTAAGCTGGCTTTAAGTTTTTGATTAATTTGAAGGTAGCCATATTATGAGCGATGAAAATAACACGTTAAAAGCCCAAACTGAGGCAAAAATAGCAGCAGGGCGTAAAGGTAATCCTGATTTTATGAAAGGTGTTGATGAAACGATTGCACAGGCAAAAGCGTTTCAACAAGGTGCTAATGCACTTGATTTAAACCAAAGCGCACCAAGTTTTGAGTTACCAAATCAACATGGTCAATCGGTGCAGTTAACCGAGTTACTTGCTAAAGGGCCTGTAGTTATTACCTTTTATCGTGGTAGTTGGTGTCCGTACTGCAATTTACAGCTCAAAGCGCTTCAAGTACGCTTGCCTGAAATTCACGCATTAGGCGCACAATTGGTGGCTATTAGCCCGCAAGTACCCGATGGCTCAATGAGCGATGATGAAATAAGTAAAATGGATTTTTTAGTACTGAGTGATCAAAATGCCGATGTAGCAGCAAGCTACGGCGTAGCATGGCAAGTACCCACATTTTTACTAGAGCATATGCGAGTAGACCGAGGCCTAGATTTAGAGTCGGTTAATAATGGCAATAGTCGTGTTTTACCGATCCCTGCCACCTTTGTTTTAGATAAACAAGGTAAAGTGACTTGGCGTTATGTTGATGTTGATTACCGTACTCGTTCTGAGCCAGAAGATATAATTAACGCATTAAAAAATTTAGTATAAAAAACTTAATTTAAAAAGTCAGAAGCATCGAAGAGCTTGCAATGCGTAAGCTCTTTAACCTTAATTTAAAGTTTCTAATGCTACCCTCTTATAATAATGCTCAAGGTCGATTACAATACAGCCATCTAAAAGGCGTATTGCCTTTATCTGCACGCTAAAAGAGTGGATTTTATATTTCATGGCAATCAAACTTGCAATTAATGGTTTTGGTCGTATTGGTCGAAATATTGTCCGCGCGTTATACGAGTCTGGTTTGAGCGACGATATAAAAATTGTTGCGATTAACGAACTTGCTGATCCTGAAGCTATTGCTCATTTATTAAAATACGACACATCCCACGGTCGTTTTTCTTTTCCTGTAAAACTTGGTGAAGACACCATTAGTGTTGCAGGCGATACCATTGCACTTTTTTGTGAAGAAAACCCAATTGAATTACCTTGGCAAACGCTCGATGTAGACGTTGTACTTGAATGTACGGGTGTTTATCACTCGCGTGAACATGCGCAGCTACATATTACTGCAGGCGCTAAAAAGGTGTTGTTTTCACACCCGGCTGATAACGATGTTGATGCTACGATTGTGTATGGCATTAACGACGATGAGCTTAAACGCGAGCACACAATTGTGTCTAACGGCTCGTGTACAACTAACTGTGTTGTGCCGGTTATTAAAGTATTAGATGATGCATTTGGTATTGAGTCGGGCGCTATTACAACGATTCATGCGTCGATGAACGATCAACAAGTGATTGATGGTTATCATCATGATTTACGCCGTACACGCGCTGCAAGCCAATCAATTATTCCAGTTGATACAAAGCTCGCCCGTGGTATAGACCGTATTTTACCTAAATTTAAAGGCCGTTTTGAAGCCATCGCCGTACGTGTTCCTACTATAAATGTAACGGCAATGGATTTAAGTGTAACGGTTAATACCGATGTAGATTTAAACGCAGTAAATAACGCACTTAAAGCACAAGCAAAAGACCGCTTAGAAGGTATTTTAAGTTATACCGAAGAGCCGCTTGTATCGGTTGATTTTAATCACGACCCACATTCTTGTATTATTGATGGCACACAAACACGTGTTAGTCACAAACGACTGATAAAGTTATTGGTATGGTGTGATAACGAATGGGGTTTTGCTAATCGCATGCTCGACACAGCGCGTGCTATGATGGCAGTGAATAAGTAATTTATTAATATAATAATTTTAAACGTATTTTTCAGGTTCAGTATCGTTAACTAAGGAGATGTTCATGTCGGTCATAAAAATGGCAGATTTAGATTTAAACGGCAAACGCGTATTAATTCGTGAAGATTTAAATGTACCAGTTAAAGCAGGTAAAGTGACGTCAGATGCGCGTATTCGTGCAGCACTACCTACTATTAAATTAGCGCTTGAGATGGGTGCTAAAGTAATGGTTATGTCACACCTTGGCCGTCCTACGGAAGGGGAATATGATGAAGAGTTTTCGCTAGCACCTGTCGCTGATTACTTAAACGATGCCCTTGAGCAAACTGTACGTTTAGAAAAAGATTACCTAAACGGTGTTGATATTGCTGATAACGAAGTTGTTGTTTTTGAAAATGTGCGCTTTAACAAAGGCGAGAAGAAAAACGACGAAGCGTTATCTAAGCAACTTGCAGCACTGTGTGATGTATATGTAATGGATGCATTTGGTACGGCTCATCGTGCACAAGCATCTACCCATGGCGTTGGCTTATTTGCTGATGTGGCATGTGCAGGTCCATTGTTATCAGCTGAGCTAGAAGCGTTAGGCAAAGCACTTGATAACCCAGCGCGTCCATTAGTAGCGATTGTTGGTGGTTCTAAAGTATCTACTAAGTTAACCGTTTTAGATTCACTTTCTAAAATTGTTGACCAATTAGTTACTGGCGGCGGTATTGCAAATACCTTTATTGCAGCATCAGGTAGCCCAGTTGGTAAATCGCTTTACGAACCTGATTTAATGGATGAAGCTAACCGTTTATGTGCAGCAGCGATTGCTAATAATGGTGAAATTCCGGTACCGACTGACGTAGTTGTTGGTAATGAGTTTTCTGAGTCTGCTGTAGCTACGCTTAAAGATGTAAGCGAAGTGACAAGCGATGATATGATTTTTGATATTGGTCCTGATACAGCGAGCAAGCTTGCAAAAATTATTGCAAATGCGGGCACTGTTGTATGGAATGGCCCTGTTGGCGTGTTTGAGTTTGACCAATTTGGTAATGGCACACGTGCTATTGCACAAGCAATTGCTAACTCAAATGCATTTTCGATTGCTGGTGGCGGTGATACCTTAGCCGCAATTGATAAATACGGCATTGCCGATAAAGTTTCTTATATTTCTACTGGTGGTGGTGCGTTCTTAGAGTTTTTAGAAGGCAAAAAACTTCCAGCAGTTGAAATGCTAGAGTCGCGCGCTAAGTAATTTTAGTAGCGTAAGGTGAGGGTTAATAGCCCTCACCGACAATTAATTATTAAATACCTCTCACCCTAATTTAATAGTTAATTTAGACGGAATATTACTGCAAAGCAGTGGTTTTTCGTGGCGTTGTTATAACGCCAAACTAACACATCCGTTCAAACTAGATGGTAGGGAACTACTGTCGATAAATTGGAGAATACCCAATGGCTTTAATCAGTATGCGACAACTTTTAGATCATGCAGCAGAGCATGGTTACGGCGTACCTGCTTTTAACGTTAATAACCAAGAGCAAATGCGCGCAATAATGGAAGCGGCTGACAAAACAAACAGCCCAGTAATCGTTCAGGGATCAGCTGGTGCACGTGCTTATGCTGGTGCTCCATTTATTCGTCATATGATTTTAGCAGCCGTTGAAGAATGGCCACATATCCCCGTTGTTATGCACCAAGATCACGGCACATCGCCAGGTGTATGCCAACGTTCAATTCAGCTTGGTTTTTCATCAGTAATGATGGATGGCTCATTAATGAGCGATGGTAAAACCCCTTCAAGCTACGAATACAATGTAGAAGTAACGCGCGAAACTGTTGCTATGGCACATGCCTGTGGCGTATCGGTTGAAGGCGAGCTAGGTGTATTAGGTTCACTTGAAACAGGTGAAGCTGGCGAAGAAGATGGCGTTGGTGCAGAAGGGTTACTAACTACTGAGCAAATGCTAACAGACCCTGAAGAAGCCGCTGACTTTGTAAATAAAACACACGTTGATGCACTTGCAATTGCCTGTGGTACATCGCATGGCGCTTATAAATTTACACGCCCACCAACCGATGACATTTTAGCAATTGACCGTATTAAAGCGATTCATGCGCGTATTCCCAACACGCATTTAGTTATGCATGGTTCGTCTTCTGTTCCACAAGAGTGGTTAGAAATTATTAATCAGTATGGTGGCGAAATTCCAGAAACTTACGGCGTACCTGTTGAGCAAATTGTTGAAGGTATTAAGTTTGGTGTTCGTAAAGTAAATATTGATACCGATTTACGTTTAGCATCTACTGGTGCAATTCGTCGTCATATGGCGCTAAATCCATCTAACTTCGATCCGCGTAAATACCTAGCCGAAGCGACTAAAGCAATGACAGAAATTTGTGTTGCACGCTACAACTCGTTTGGTACCTCTGGTCAGGCGAGTAAAATTAAGCCAATTTCACTTGATGAAATGCACCTTAAGTATTTAAGCGGTGAGCTAGACCCTAAAATCAGATAATTGATTATTTTATAACTGATCATTTTTAAAGCCAGTAACTTAGTTGCTGGCTTTTTTAATGCCTGTACTTTTATATTACAGGTTACTGCCTCTGTTGATCAGATCACTGTATTACCAACACCTTACTTTGGGATCACGCATTTACTAACACAGCTTTTTCGGATCATTACTTTACTAAGCCAAATACACTTTTGCGCTATTTTAGCCTCTGAGATAATTTGATCGTTATTTATTTGTACAAACAATCAACAATTTATGGGTTTGACTAGGTACAACTCTGATCTGAGAGTAGATCGGCTTGGTAAAAATCTGATCCTTTATTTGGGGCTTAGTAAAATTTAGATCTATTTTTAAACGTATTGATTGTTACACAGGCGGGTTTGTTAATTTTAAAATAGCTTTAAAGTTACTTTTAAACGATCGATCTGTAAAAAAGTATTGGTTAGTAAAACAATGATCCCAGCTAATTTTGTATTATTTAATGATTTAACTAGCGACAAAAAGTAGATAATTTCAAAAATTAGCTATTTTATAAATTTATCGTAAATCTCTAATTATTACGTTAAATATTAAAAAGGTTTTAAAAATATGACGTTAATGAGGTTTTTTGTCACTAATTTGTGTTTTTTTTACCACCATTTTAATTTACACGTTACACTTTCATAAAAATGTCATACTTAGTCATAATAATGAAAACTAATTCGATAGCGTAAGAGATAAATTGGAATGTCACGTAAAGTACTAGTCGTAGATGACGAAGCTCCTATCAAGGAGATGTTGGTTTTTGTTTTAGAGCAAAATGGATTTCAAGCAATTGAAGCAGAAGATTACGACTCTGCTATTGCAGCTATGGTTGAACCTTACCCAGATATGGTTTTACTTGATTGGATGTTACCAGGTGGAAGCGGTATTCAAATTGCTAAAAAGTTTAAGCAAAACGAACACACCCGCCAAATCCCAATTATTATGCTTACAGCCCGTGGCGAAGAAGAAGACAAAGTACGCGGCCTTGAAGTAGGTGCTGACGATTACGTCACTAAGCCATTTTCTCCTAAAGAGCTTATGGCACGTATTAAAGCGGTTATTCGCCGTGTATCGCCAACCTCATTAGAAGAGGCTATTGAAGTACATGGCCTGCGTTTAGATCCTATTTCGCATCGTGTTACCTCAGAAGGTAACGAGCTTGATATGGGGCCAACCGAATTTAGATTACTGCACTTTTTTATGACCCACCCAGAGCGTGTTTATAGTCGTGAACAACTGCTTGATCATGTATGGGGAACTAACGTTTACGTAGAAGATCGCACGGTTGATGTGCACATTCGTCGCCTACGTAAAGCAATTGGCCCACTTGGACACGACCGTTTAGTGCAAACTGTACGTGGCGCTGGGTATCGTTTTTCAAGTAAGCTGTGATCAGCTTAAAGCTTAGCTAATGTGTGAAATATGCATGTATTACTACTCTAAGGTAAAGTGAGTGTATGTATCGAGTTGTTAATAAGCAGGCGTTAGTAAAGCGCCTGTTTATCTATTTTTTACCCTTACTATTAATTGGTGTGCTGGTTGGCGCGCCATTTTTGCTTTTATTTTTAGGATCTTTTTCTCTCCTTATTTGGCACTACCATCAACTTTATCGTTTGAGCGATTGGCTACTTAATCAACGCAGCTTTAATCCGCCAGAGGGTGAGGGTGCTTGGGAGCAGGTGTTCGAAGGTATTTATCATCTGCAGCACCGTAATCGTAAAAAACGTAATGAGCTTGCAGATTTAATTCGTCGCTTTCGCGATGGAGCTGAAGCAGTACCTGATGCGGTTGTGGTATTACAAAACGATTTAAGTATTGTGTGGTGTAATCAATTAGCGCTTAAAGTGCTTGGCCTGCAGTGGCCAACAGATCATGGTCAGCGTCTTGATAATTTAATTCGCGAACCTAAGTTTGCTAAATACATGCACAAAGGCGAGTTTGATGATGCGCTTGAGCTGGATAATGGTCATAGCGTTGAACAGGTACTTGAGTTTAGGGTAATGCCTTATGCAAGCACGCAACTTATGGTTGTTGTGCGTGATGTAACGCGCTTAAAACAGCTAGAACAGATGCGTAAAGACTTTGTTGCCAATGTGTCACATGAACTACGTACGCCGCTTACAGTGGTTACAGGGTATCTTGAGATGATGGATGGTGACATGATGCCGCCGCCAGCAATGTGGAACAAAGCGCAAAATACCATGCTTGAACAATGTAAGCGCATGGATAGCTTAGTCAGCCAGTTACTATCGCTTTCACGTATTGAGGGTGCACGGCGTCAAGACAACGATAAAGCTATAAACGTACCGCAATTACTTGGTTATATTCACACTGAAGCAAATTCAATTAACCAAGACAAAGGCCATGAGCTTATTTTCAATATTGATAAAACCCTTGATATTAAAGGCTCTGAGGATGAACTGCGTAGTGCGTTTTCTAATTTAGTATTTAACGCGATTCATTACACAAAACCCGGTGGCAAAGTGGAAGTATGTTGGCAACGCAAAAACAATAAAGCATGTTTTAGTGTTACCGATAATGGTGATGGTATTGCGCCTGAGCATATTAACCGTTTAACTGAGCGTTTTTATCGTGTTGATAAAGCCCGCAGCAGAACAACAGGAGGCTCAGGTTTAGGGCTTGCGATTACAAAACATGTACTAACGCGCCACGATAGTAAATTAAATATTAGTAGTGAAGTTAACAAAGGTTCGTGTTTTTCTTTTGAATTTTCAATAGATAAGATAGTTTCGCTAGCTAAGTAATTAGGCTGAAAAGCAAAGTCATAAAAGTGTCATTTAAGAGTAATGTAACTGTCATGTACTCACTTTAGAGTGGGCAGCAGTTAGAAAATGGGACGAACAAACCGGAGAACCCTACATGAAATTTAAAAACTTAGTTGCCGCAATGGGTGTGGCTGTTACAACTTTCGTATCTGCACAAGCAGTTGCTTTAGACCAAGATATTCCTGAGTATCAAAAAATTAGTGGTGTTTCAGGTAACTTCTCATCAGTAGGTTCTGACACTTTAGCCAACATGATGACGTTCTGGGCTGAAGAGTACAAACGTATTTACCCAAATGTAAATATTCAAATTCAAGCGGCAGGTTCTTCTACTGCGCCACCGGCACTTACCGAAGGTACAGCTAACCTAGGTCCAATGAGCCGTAAAATGAAATCTAAAGAAATCGAAGCGTTCGAAAAACGTTACGGTTACAAACCAACAGAAGTACGTGTAGCTATTGATGCACTTGCAGTATTTGTACATAAAGATAATCCAATTGAAGGTCTTCGTATTGACCAAGTAGATGCGATTTTTTCATCTACTCGTAAATGTGGCGCATCAGAGCAAGTTAACCGTTGGAGCGATGTTGGTTTAACAGGTGACTGGGCAGCTAAAGACGTTCAACTTTACGGACGTAACTCAGTATCAGGTACTTACGGTTACTTTAAAAAGAAAGCACTGTGTAAAGGTGATTTCCGTAATAACGTAAATGAGCAACCGGGTTCTGCATCGGTAGTACAGTCAATTTCATCTTCATTAAATGCAATTGGTTATTCTGGTATTGGTTATAAAACATCGGGCGTACGTACAGTACCGCTAGCTAAAAAAGGCGATAACTTTGTTGATGCAACACTTGATAACGTTGCGCAAGGTAAATATCCGCTATCGCGCTTTTTATATGTTTATGTGAATAAACACCCGAATAAGCCGCTATCACCTATGGAAGAACAATTTTTAAGAATGGTACTTTCAAAAGATGGTCAGCAAATTGTAGAAAAAGATGGTTATGTACCTCTTTCTGCAACATTGGTAATTTTGTTGAGCACACTGATTCATTTCAGGGTTTTCAACTTGGTTTTGGCAACCTACTAATAGTGCAAAAGTAAGGGCGACTACGCTTGTTTTTATTAAAGTGTGCATGCTTCTTATCCTTAAAATGGAGTCGCAATAATATTAAATTTCGACTTGAATATTGTCGATCAATCTAACACCACCAAAATAGGCTGCGGCTAAAATAACAAATTGAGTATCTTCGATTGTAGCAGTTTTTAATGTATCTCGTTGAGCAATCTCAAAATAGTCTGGCTTTAGGCCTGCTTGCTCTAAACTTTGTTTAGCTAAGCTTTCAAGTTTTACGAAGTCTTTATCGCCACTTTTAAGTTGCTCAGCGCACGTATTAAGTGCTTTAAATAATACGGTTGCTGTCGCTTTTTGCTCGTTCGATAAGTAACCATTACGCGAGCTCATAGCAAGGCCAGAAACTTCTCGCATTGTAGGTACACCAATAACTTCAACCGGAATTGATAAGTCGCGTGCCATGGTTTTAATTACTTGCAGTTGCTGAAAATCTTTTTCACCAAAGCAGGCGTAGTCTGGTTGTACAAGGTTAAATAACTTAGTCACTATTGTGGCAACGCCTCTGAAGTGACCAGGACGTGAGCCACCGCAATAGCCTAATGAAATATCAGGCACATCTACAAAGCTTTGTGCACCAAGTCCATTTGGATAGATTGTATCTACACTTGGAGTAAACACAATATCAGTACCTAGTTCAGCAAGGCCTTGCTTGTCTTCGTTTAGCGTACGAGGATAGTTATCTAAATCTTCGTTAGCACCAAATTGCATTGGGTTAACAAAAATACTCACAACGACTTTATCGGCTAAGTTTTTTGCTTTTTCTACTAGCGAAAAATGCCCACGGTGCAAGTTGCCCATCGTTGGCACAAGTGCCACGCTAAGGCCAGCTTGGCGCCATGCTTTAATTTGACTACGTAACGATCTAATTTCAGTAATTGACTGCATTATTTAAACTCGTGTTCAGCGCTTGGAAATGCGCCATTTTTAACGTCTGTACAATACTTTTGAACGGCTGCAGGCATATTGCCTGTTTCGAGCAAAAAGTTTTTAGAAAATTTAGGAATGTAACCTGCGGAAATACCGACAAGGTCATGCATTACCAGTATTTGGCCATCAGTTAAGCTGCCCGCACCGATACCAATAGTTGGGATACTTAGAGCGTCTGTAATGCGTTTTGCCAATGCACTTGGAATACACTCGAGTACTAATAATTGTGCGCCAGCAGCTTCTAGTGCTTTTGCGTCATTAATCATTTTTTGTGCTTTGTCTTCTTCGCGACCTTGTATTTTAAAGCCACCAAATACATGTACTGACTGTGGTGTAAGGCCTAGATGCCCGCAAACTGGAATACCTTGTTGAGTAAGCGTTTTAATGCTCTCGTAAAGCCATTCTCCGCCTTCAAGCTTAATCATGTTTGCGCCAGCGCGCATAAGCTCAGCTGCATTTTTACAAGTATCACTTACGCTTGAGTAGGTCATAAACGGTAAGTCAGCAATTACAAATAATTCGCGGCTACCAGCGCGTACACAGCGGGTATGATATGCAATATCTTGATTGGTTACGCCAAGGGTGTCATCGCCGCCTTGTAGTACCATACCCAAAGAGTCACCCACTAAAATAACTTCAACGCCGTTATCATGAAATAACTTTGCAAAACTAGCGTCGTAGGCTGTTAATGCAGTAATTTTGTTATTTTCTGCTTTCATTTTATTTAAAGTAGAAACGGTTATTTTAGACATAATATCCTCGCAGGCAAAAGCCTAGGTTAATTACAGAGGTAATTGTTGTAAGTCGTTGAGCGGTAAATTATTTGCAATGGTTTTTAATGCAACGCCGCTAGGTAAAATAAGTTCAGGTGCAAGCTCTAATAGCGGATAAACCACAAACTCGCGATCACTCAAACCATAATGAGGCACGGTTAAGCGCGCCGTATTTATAATTTGATCACCAAATAATAGAGTATCTATATCAAGAGTGCGTGGACCCCAACGCTCAGCTTTTCTTACTCGACCATGCTCAAGCTCAATGCTTTGTGTTAAATCAAGCAATTGCTCTGGCTTAAGGGTCGTTTTAATACACGCTACTGCATTGATATAGTCAGGTTGATCTTGTGGGCCCATAGGCTTACTAGCATAGTAATGCGATACGCTTATAAATTCACAATTGGGCAGCTTTTTAAGCGCGATTACCGCGTTATCAAGCTGCTCTTTTGGTGAGTTTAGGTTGGCACCTAAACCCAAATAAACACAGTACATGTTATTACTCAGCTGGCTTTTTAGTAGGTCGACGGCGCCTTCGCGGCTTAGGACCACCTTGATGACCTAAGTTTTTAACCATCTCTTTTTGGCCGTTTATATCTTGGCTTAAGTATTGTGTCCACCACTGGGCAAGCTCAGTATGCTGTGTTTCGCCTGCGTCTACGCGTAAGAGTAAAAAGTCGTAGGCGGCTTTAAAGCGAGGTTGCTGCGTTAGTCTGTAAGCACGTTGGCCTGCGCGTTTATCTAAGCGGTGCTGAATATGCCAAATATCGCGGGCGCCTAGAGTAAAGCGTTTAGGAACCGCAATGTGTTGTGAGTTATCGCTGAGTACTTTATTCATTGCTTGTGCGAAAGCGTCGTATTCTGCAAGTTGCTCTTGGCTTTGAATCTTTTTAGTACGTTCAAGCAGCGGAAACCAAAGTAGTGCGGCAAAAATAAACGCTGGTGTTACTTTTTTATCAGCATTAATGCGCTTGTCAGTATTTTGAAACATTTGCTGAATAAGCGTGTGTTCTAAGCCACTTGGGTTTTTATCTAAGATTTTATCAAGCTCAGGAAACAGTGAGCGGAATAAGCCGTATTTACGCAGCATTAAAAAGTTAGCTTCGGCCTTGCCGTTTAAAAACAGCTTAAGAATTTCTTCAAATAAACGTGCTGGCGGAATGTTATCAAGCAAACTTGCAAGCTCGCTAATTGGCTTTTCACTTTTAGGCGCAATGCTCATATCAAGTTTAGTAGCAAAGCGAACTGCACGTAACATACGAACAGGGTCTTCGCGGTAACGCGTTTCAGGGTCGCCGATTAGCTCAATTTGTTTAGCTTTAATTGCCGCTAAGCCGTTGGCGTAATCGTGAATACTAAAATCTTTGATTGAGTAATAAAGTGCATTGATTGAAAAGTCGCGGCGCTCTGCATCTTCTTCAATACTGCCAAATACGTTGTCACGTAGTAATTGGCCTTCATTGCTTGATTGGCTTATTTGATTTTTGTCTTCTTGCGCTTCGTGATGGCCACGCATAGTCGCCACTTCAATAATTTCACGGCCAAATACAATATGTGCTAAGCGAAAGCGACGGCCAATAAGGCGACAGTTTCTAAATAGTTTTTTTACTTGATCTGGCGTTGCGTTAGTAACTACGTCAAAATCTTTTGGCTGTTGGCCTAACAATATATCGCGAATACAACCACCAACAAGGTAGGCATCGTAGCCACCGTCTTTTAAGCGGTATAATACTTTGATTGCATTTGGGCTAAATTGTTTGCGAGAAATACCATGCTCACCACGAGTGACAACAATAGGTTCACTGCTTACAGAAGCGCTTTCGGCACTGGTATTCGGGCCGATTATTTGTCGGCAAAATTGAAAAAGCTTGGAAATAATAGTCTGTCTCCTAGAAGGTGTGATTGACTCTGCATCGCAATCAAAAGTTACAGCAAATAAGGCGGTTATAGCCCAGTACTAGCTGTTTGACGTAATTAGCATATATTTAGGCGGCTATCATATACCAGCAGGGTTTAAAAATTAAGTTGATGTGTTGAAATTAAGCCGTTTTTAGCTATTTTATTTACTTAAATGTGTAAATTGGACTTTCTGACTACGTGGATGCTGAGAAATTTGTATTTCGGATACTTGTGGTACCTGTTTTAAGCTAAAGTTTTTAATTCCCCAAGCGATTAATTGTTCAATATTTAAATCGATTAAATCAGCTATAACAGGCAACCCTAAAAACTCAAATGCACTAATTAAAGCAGGCTTTGGATTTTGTTTGCTAATGGCGGGAGCATAGTTTTGTTTAGACAATTTGAAACCAGGCTTGGCAACCGCTAAAGGTAAATGAGCAAATTCAGGCACAGGGCTATTTAGTTGTTTAAACAAACTAATTTGCCTTGCGGTTGGCTCAATTAAATCAGCGCCTCTTACAATTCGATTAATCCCTTGATCAATATCATCGACGACCACAACAAGTTGATATGCAAATAAGCCATCGCTGCGTTTAATTAAGTAATCTTCATGGGAAAGGGCGCTATTTACTGTTATATCACCTTGAATTAAATCATTAAATTGAGTAGTTGGATGTTGCTGAACTAAGCGAAGCGCACCGGACTCCGTATTATGGCTAAGTGCTTGGCAATGCCCTTGATAAATACCGCCAATGGCTTTTATTTGTTTGCGAGTACAAGTGCAACCATAAACAAGCTTTTGTTTTAAAAGTGAGTGGGTAATATCTTGGTATAAAGGCAGACGCTGCGTTTGATATACAACAGGTTCGTCCCAGTGAAGGGCGTAGGCATGTAAGGTATTCAGAATATCGGAGTCGGCGTTTTTAACCACGCGCGTAGTGTCAATGTCTTCTATACGAACGAACCAATCTCCTTGGTTAGCTTTTGCATCTAGATAACTACCCACAGCCGCTACAAGTGAGCCAAAATGTAATGGCCCAGAAGGAGACGGTGCAAAACGACCGCGATATTTACGCATAGGCGCAGTAACGGCTGTAGGAGACATAACTAATTAATAAGTATTAATTAGCCGCGTCCAGATTGCTTTTCTTTGATTTCTGCAAGTGTTTTGCAGTCTACGCATAAATCGGCAGTAGGACGTGCTTCTAAGCGACGTATGCCAATTTCGATGCCACAAGACTCACAAAAGCCAAAATCATCTTCTTTAATCAAATTAATTGTTTTTTCAATTTTTTTGATTAATTTACGTTCGCGGTCACGAGTACGAAGTTCTAACGAGAACTCTTCTTCTTGTGCAGCGCGGTCAACTGGGTCAGGAAAGTTAGCAGCTTCGTCTTGCATGTGTGATTTAGTACGATCAACTTCGTTACGTAAGTCATTACGCCAAGTTTCTAAAATCGCTCTAAAATGAGCACGTTGTGCATCATTCATGTACTCTTCGCCTGGTTTTTCTTGGTATGGTTCTAAACCGGCTTGAGCCAATAAACCATGTTTCTTTTGGTCTGGCATAACTCTCTCCTAAATCCTTAATTTAATGCCTCAGCATTAGCCGGCGGTATAAATAACAGAATCTTATACCCTAGGCAAATTTATTTTTAATTAATCGAATTAGCTTCAACCATGCTTACTGAGTAAAAAGTGTATTAATAGTTTATTTACACTTTTAATTAATTCACATATTCGCTTTCTAAAACTTGCCTTGTTATGTGGGCAAAAGCTTTAAAAACAAGTTAATTTTTATAATTCACTTTGTATAACTTTCTTTAATTTGAGTACTTTGCTTATTTTGCAGATTACGCTTAGTTCAATCCCTTGGTTTAATACATTATTGTTCAAATACTATTTTTTTATGAAGTAAAACTTCATTAGCAGAAATAGTGGCCTTGTATGCTAATACTTCAACGCCGGCTATTATTGCTTGGCTTAATAGCGTGGCGTATTTTTTATCAATATGCGCAGCTGCACTTACGGTATTTATTCCTTCATGCAAAACAGCGAACAGTAATACTGCTCGGTGGCCTTGTTCGATCATTTCTATTAGTTCGCGGATATGTTTTTGTCCGCGCAGTGTTTGCGCATCAGGAAAGTAGCCTTGCCCGCTTTTTGGTGCATCTTCGCTTAATAATGTGACTGATTTAACTTCTACATAGCAATCAGGCTTATTTTTGTCTTTGAGTAAAAAGTCGATTCTGCTGTTTTCGCTGCCGTACTTTACTTCGCTTTGCAATTGACTGTAGTCGAGTAGCTCGCTTATCACATTATTGTTTATTGCTTCTTCTACTACTTTATTAGCCACCGCTGTATTTACACAAATAAGCTGCGATAAGTTATTTTGCGTAAGCTCTAATGAATGCGGGTATTTTCGTTTTGCGTTATCGCTTGTTGAATAAAAAGCAGCAAAACCCGGCTCAGCGCATCCCGTCATTTTACCTGTATTAGCACAGTGGGCGGTAAATTCGCTGCCATCACTTAGTTGTAAATCAGCTAAAAAGCGTTTGTAGCGCTTTAATAAGGTGGCTGGTTGCAGCGTTGGCGTGTACTTCATAATAACTTCCAAAGTGTAAATACTGCACAGCAGTGTGATTTATGTTATTTATCTCAAGCTGTTGGGAACTTAAGCGCTCTATAGTAAACTCGGTGGCACATTTAAGTGCAAGGGTATTCTAACATGAGTGAAAAATTTGTTGTTCAACTAAGCGAACAAGCAGCAGCGAGTCATTGGGGCGATAATGCGTCATTGTCTTTTAATGAGCGCGGTGCAACTGTTCATTTGTCTGAGCAAGAAACATTGAAAAATGTTCAAAAAGCTGGTCGTACTATTGCAATCCAAGGTATTAAAAACGTTGAATTAGCAGGCGATGCTTGGTGTACAGAAAGCCAGTGGGCTTTTTATCAAGGCTTTGTAACACCAAAATCGTTAAACGGTGTTGAGTTTGTTGATAACGCACAATCAGATATTAAAGAACTTGCTCACTTAAAAACGTCAGCAATTTGGGCACGTGAAATGGTTAACGGGACAGCCGATGACATTTACCCAGAGAGCCTAGCCGAAAAAGCGGCTGAGTTTATTCAATCATTAGCACCTGAGCATGTAAGTTACCAAATTATTAAAGGTGATGCGTTACTAGAACAACAGTGGATTGGTATTCATGCTGTTGGTCGCGGTAGTGTTCGCCCACCAGTATTGCTTGAGCTTGATTACAACCCAACAGGCGACGAAAATGCACCAGTAAGTGCAGCGCTTGTAGGTAAAGGTATTACGTTTGACTCAGGTGGTTACTCAATTAAATCAAGCGAAGGTATGCTTGGTATGAAGTGTGACATGGGCGGCGCTGCAACAGTAACTGCAGGTTTAGCATTGGCTATTAACCGTGGTATTGAAAAACGTATTAAACTGTTTTTATGTTGTGCTGAGAACTTAATTTCGGGTCATGCATACAAATTAGGTGATATTCTTACTTATAAAAATGGCACGACAGTTGAAATTGTAAACACGGATGCTGAAGGTCGCTTAGTACTTGCAGATGGCCTAATGGCCGCAGGTGAGACTGGCGCTCCACTTATTATTGATGCTGCAACACTAACTGGTGCAGCGCTTGTTGCTGTTGGCCAAGAGTACAATGCATTATTTGCACTTGATAAAGAACTTGTACGTGAAGTTGAGAGTTTTGCATCTCAAGAAATGGAAGCTGCTTGGCCACTTCCTCTTGAAAAATGGCATCAACAAAACTGCCCATCTCCTTATGCTGATACGGCAAATAGCCGTGCGCAAAAAGGTGGCGGTTACGGCGGCGCATCGAATGCTGCAGGCTTTTTATCGCGCTTTGTGCCAAATGATGGCAAAGGCTGGGTACACATCGATTTAGCGGCTGCATTTAACATGGGCAGTACAAGTCAATGGGCAGCGGGTGCAACAACTCAAGGTATGCGTACAGTTGCTCGTACTTTACAAGAAAAAGCATAATATTTACTAAATTACGCTTTTTACACTAAAAATAGGCACCCTTGGGTGCCTATTTTTTAATTTACAGACAAGCAATTTTATTTCATTTACGGTAAAATCCGTCGCCAATACCTGTTTGAGTTTAATTTTTGCTTAACTCTAAGCTGCGCTCAAATCTTATATCCACCACTGGGGTTTCTAATTATGTCAGATAAGTGCTACATCACAGCTCAACAGCTGCTTGAAGATTCGTTCCGCGTAGCGGCACAAGTATACCAAGATGGCTTTCGTCCTGATTTTATTATTGGTATTTGGCGAGGTGGTGCACCAATTGGTATTGCTGTTCAAGAGTATTACGATTACAAAGGCATTGAGACTGACCACATTGCAGTACGTACATCGTCTTATTACGGTATTGGTAAACAGTCGAAAGAAATTAAAGTACACGGCTTACATTACATTGTAGAGAACGCAAATGCAGGTGATTCATTATTAATTGTTGATGATGTATTTGACTCAGGTCGTAGTATTGTTGCATTAAAAGAAAAGCTTTCAGAGCTTATGCGCTTAAACTTGCCACGTGATATTCGTATTGCATGCCCGTACTACAAGCCAAAAAACTCAAAAGTAGACACTGTTCCAGATTATTATATTCATGAATCTGAAGAGTGGTTAGTGTTTCCGCATGAACTATCGGGTTTAACACCGGATGAAATTATTGCTGGTAAATCTGATCTTGCGAAAATTCATGACATTTTGCTAGAGAAGTAATTAGTAATTTGCATAAATAAAAAAAGGCCGTTAAGGCCTTTTTTTATTTTAAAGCTGAGCAAAGCTATCTACGTATTCACTTAGTTTTGGTATATCGACTGCTTGCAAGCCATCGTTACTTCTAAGTACCAAGCCTTTTTCTACGAGTTCTGTAACAACACGTCTGTAAGCTCGCTCAGTGGTAGCAAAACGTTCGGCTTCAGCATTTACAGTTGGGTAGGCTCTAAGTAGCGTAGGGTTGTTGTTCTCGGCCCTTAGTAAGCAATCTTTAGCTATGTTATAGCTAAGTGGTAGTAATAACTTATCTAAATTGATTTTTTGGTTTTCCTGAAACTTAGCCGCAATAGTTTGTGCTGTGTATAAGCTTAGTTCTGGTTTTTCAAGCAGTAGAGCACGCCAATGTCTTAATTCAATAAGGTTATAAGTGACATCGCTAAAGCACGTTACCGTATATATACACGGATTATTATTTAGCGCTTCTATTTCACCAATAAGGGTGTTGTTACAATCCAATTGTCCTAACAGCAGGCGTCGTCCATTACCTACGTCGTAACTAAACGACACAGTGCCACTGCGTACAAGCACAAGCTTGCTTAAAGGCTGATCTTGATGGATCAGGACTTCTTTTTTTGATTGTTGATAGCTACTACCGGCAAAGGTTAAAAGCTGATCAACAAGGTAACTAGAAAAATGGTATTGAAACATCAATGTGCTCTTCGGACATTTGTCCTATTTATTACATCTTAATGACGATAGCATTAAGACACTAAGAATTTACGCTAACTTGCTATTAATATAATTAGCTTTGCTAAGAGTATTATTTTACCTTCATTTCCCGTGTAATGATTTAAGAATTTGCTGGTATTTTCCGGCAAACTTTTTCAGGTTTTTTAAGCAGGTTAGCTTTTTTATTTTGTTGTAACTTTGCAATACTTATAAGTGCCATAAGCTAGCAGTACATGTAATGCTAACCTAAAGGCTAGGAGAGAACAATTGAGTTGGGAATATTTAGGTTATATTGCATCAGCTTTATTGGTTGCATCGTTAACAATGACAGATGTAGTAAAACTACGTTGGTACAACATGTTTGGTTGTATTGTATTTACTGCATACGGTGTTGCCATTGGCGCAGTGCCTGTTATTTTTACCAATGGCTTATTGTCGCTTGTAAATTTATACCACATTATAAAAATATATCGCCAACCTAAAGTTGAAGACGCTAAAAGCTAAAATAAGTTATCTGTACAAAGTAAGTTAATGGTTTTAATTAAAATCAAAAACTTCAGTTTTTGTGCAGTCCAGCTTGAAGCGTATATAGATAACCTCACACCACTTTATATAACTTACCTTGATGATCCTTTGAACCATTCTGTAACCTCCTATTTGAAAGGTGATTACCTTAGGCTTTAATACGTCGATCGTTAGCTAAATTCTGTTCGCGGTTAAGATATAAATAAGTGCTTCTAAATTTCATAAAAAAATCCGATAGCAGTTTACTGCTATCGGATTTTTATCTGCTATACCACCCTGCTTACATGTGCTATTTAATTCATTAAATTGCTTAAATATTTATGCAGGTAGGCACTATGGTATTTACGCTTTTTCTAAATCTTCAACGTCACCTAAACCTGCAGTTAGTTCTTCAAGTAATTGCTTTATTTCTTCAGAAGCTAAAATAAAGTCAGCATCAAGTTTTAAAGCCATATCTTCTTTAGGAATATCTGCGTTTTCTTCTTTTAGAGTTTCAGAGTAGCTTAAACGTTTGATAGAGCCATCGTTTTGCAGCATAAACTTAAGACGCTCTTGCCAATCAAGTGCAAGTTTAGTTACGCGTTTACCACTTTCTAAATGCGATTTAACTTCATCACACGATAGATCATGACCTTTAAGCTTTACTTGTGCGCCGCTGTCGTCTGCTTCTTCAAGTTCAGCGTCTGAGCCAATAGCAAAACCCTCTGGTGTACTAAAGTTAGTTAACCAATCAGTTAAAAACACATCTAGATCGTAGTTAGCAAACGCAGGTACAACCGGAAGCGTTCCTAACGATTTACGAAGTAGTGCTAGTAGCTCTTCTGCTTTATTAAAGCTGCCACTATTTACGACAACCCAACCGTTTTCTTGGTCAATAAAGGCAAATTGTAAGCTCGACTTTTTAAATGCTTGAGGTAGAAGAGTATGAAGAATGTTTTCTTTTAATTCGTCTTTTTCTTTCTTTTTAACTGGGCGGTTTTCTTCAGCTTCTATCAGATCAACTTTCTCAGCGACTAGTTCGTTGATAACAGAAGCAGGGAGTACTTTTTCTTCACGTTTAGCGCAAACTAAAATACTTTTTTGAGAAAAGTGAGCTAGCGTTTCGCCGTGTTTTCCAAATGCTTTTGTCCAACCAAATGTTGCAAGCTCTTGACCAGTACATGGGCGAAATAAATCTTGCTCTAATGCTTTATCAAAATCTTCTTGAGTGTATGAAACGTCTTGCTTAAAGCGGTAACAAATAAGGTTACTAAACCACATAGGGGAATTGATCCATTTAAAAATTTGTACAATCATAGCAATAAAAACAGTATCTCGAAATGACTGATTTGTTACCGTTGAATATGAACAAATTTAACGCATGTAGTTTTATTTATTCATATTTATCAAAAATAGGCAGTGGCTTAGCCATGTTCTTCGGAAATTGAATATAGTAACGCAGACCTCTGCCTGGTTCACTCGTTGCATCAATCGATCCACTTAGGGTTTGCTTAACTAAATTAAGCATTATATGGGTACCTAATCCGCTACCGCCTTCATCGCGCTTGGTAGTAAAAAATGGGTCGAATAATTTTTTCAATTGCTCGTTGGTAACGCCATTCCCATCATCTTTGTAATCAATAGTTAAATTGGTGTCATCTGCGCTGATTTTAATATCCATTACACCGTTACTTTTACCTTCAAAGCCATGAATAAGTGAGTTCATAATTAGGTTAGTAAAAATTTGGCTTATAGCCCCTGCGGGTAAATTTAAAACTAAATCATCTGGGCATTCTAATTTTATAGTATGAGATGTCTTTTTTAATTTTGGGTGCAGTGAGCGTATGACTTCGTTAGTGTAATCTTTGAAGTTAATTGTTCTCACTGCCTCACTGGCCTGATCGACCGCTATTTGTTTAAAGCTAGCAATAAGTTCAGAGGCTCTATCTAAATTAGTTGTTAGTAAGCTAGCGCTTTGCTTAGCTTCGTTAATGAATTCTTCTAGTGCTTTTGGCGAAAGCGTTTTTTCGGTATAAGCGTTTTCGAGTTTATTTAAGCGTTCTTGTAAAAATGATATTGCCGTTACACCTATACCAATAGGGGTGTTTATATCGTGTGTAATACCTGCGACAAGTCCACCTAGCGCGGCCATTTTTTCTGTGCCTAATAAACGTTCCTGTGCAAGGCTCAACTCTTCTATATAACGCTGAGATTCAGTTTGCTTTGTAATTAGTTCTTGTTCTGTACTTCGGCGTAAATCAACTTCTTCTGTGAGTACAATTTTTTGTTTTTCGAGTTCGTACTTTTGCTGCTGTAAATCCATCATTGCTTGGCTTAAATTTGATGTTTTACGGGCTACATCTTGTTCAAGTTGTATGTTGTGCTGATCGAGCTTTTCGTTACTTATAATGAGTTCTTTTTGGGTGTGTTCCAGCTCTTTTCTATACTGAACTACTTTATCAATTAGTTTGTTAAACGACTGCTCCATCACTTTTAGTTCGTTATGCTCCTCTGTTTCTATTTCTATGTGTTGACCTTCTAGCTCATCCAGTTCTAAATTTTCTAGCTGCTCAGTGAGCTCAGCTAAAGGGTCTGTAAGAAGTTTTCTAAATGCCATTAAAAATAAAATGATCAAAAAAGTGGTTTTAATCATTGCGTTACCAATCAAAAAGTAGATTGATACCATAATTCGGCTAAAAACAACTTCTCGACTTGAGAATAAGGTAACGTCGCCAACTTGGGTTGCACGGCCTGAAAATTCGAAAATAAGTGGAAAGGTATAACCAAATAAACCCGATTTACTATCTTCTAAAATTACTTCTTCTTGTACTAATTGTTGGTTATATAGTTTATGTATATCGAGCGAACGTCCTAGCTGTGAAATAATTTCACCGCTGTCATCTCGAACTATAATCCCTTCAATCATGGGGATGGCGAGTAGACCTTCTGCTGTTGTAATTGTTTGCTTGGTATTAAGTTCCCAAATAGCGCGTGTTAAGCTGCGACTAAAGGTTTTTTGTAATGTACTCAATTCATCACGGATATAGTCTTTAGTATTAACGTATTCAGCAAGCACTTGTCCGCAAGTCACTACAAAGGTAAGCAAAAAATAGACGGATAAAACGCTAGTCAGCAGCTTCTTAGAAAGACTTTTTTGTAACATGAGTGACTTGTTCATCCTTTATTATTTTTGTAACGTTACGATAGTAATTTAAAAGTTAGTCAATAAACCTCTAAAAATAAATAAAAAAGTTAAAATTTAACAAGATAAGCCCAAAAAGCAGGCGTGTAGCATCAAAGCAATTAAAACAAGCTATGAGTTAGTAAGTTTGTTATTTATTAAGTATTTAAGGTTTTATTGGTATTTGCCTTGGTTAATTATATCTTAAACGGATTTATTCTATATTTATCATTGTATTAAATTATTAATGCGCTGAGTGCTTGGAGGCGTGTTAAAGTGTCTAAAATGCGAAGGAAGGTATTTTAGTAACCTTTTAATAAATTTGATGGTTGTGTAGTAGTAAACATGATGAAATTTTCGATATTAGTCTGTGACGATTCTGCAGTCGCCCGTAAACAAGTTGTGCGGTGTTTGAATGAATGTATAGACGCTCAAATACAACAAGCTACAAATGGAGCGCATGCTCTAGAACTTTTACGGGCACAAAGCTTTGATTTGCTATGCTTAGACCTCACGATGCCCGAAGTTGATGGTATACAAGTACTCGAGACTATAAAAACAGAAAAAATAGAGTGTTTTGTTTTAGTTATTTCCGCCGATATACAAGAGAAAATGAAGCAACGAGTCGCTCAACTTGGCGCAATAGACTTTATCGATAAACCTATCAATAAATCTAACTTAAACGAAATATTGCATAAATTTGGCATTCATTAGGTTTTTTCATGTTAAAAAAGGATGTTTTATCTTTTGGTTTAGGGTTGACAGCATAGCCTTTGTTAAGGCAGTCTTAACATATGAAAACAATTAATCGCGTACTGACCATTATTATTACAACCATCATTCTTACTGGATAGTGGCATAGGTCGGTGCAACAAATTTAAAGGCCTGTGTTCACTTAGAACACAGGCCTTTTTTCGTTTTATGGGATGAGGAACATAAATAATGCGAGTTTTAAAATTTGGTGGGTCTTCGCTTGCCGACTATGCATGCTTACAACAGGTAGCTCAGCTAGTTAAAGCACAATTAAAAGATGAAATGTTATTGGTACTTTCTGCTCCCGGTGGAATGACCGATTCGCTAGTTGCACTTGCAAGTGCCGCAGAGCAAGGCTCAGACTTTTCGCAGCAATGGCAAGCATTGGTTAGCCGCTGTGAAGGTTTAAAAGCTGACGTTGAAAAAAGTGGTGTAGTAGTTACAAGTTGGCCAAACTTAGGCGAGCTTAAAAATAAACTAGATGGCGTGTCACTTATACAGTGTTGCCCTGATCAGGTTCGCGCATTTGTGATTAGCTTTGGAGAGCGCGTTAGTGTTTCTTTAATGCAGGCTTTATTGAGCTCGCATGATGCAAGATACTTAGAAGCAACCAGCTGTATTGCTTCAACGGGTGGCTACATTGATGCAGAGGCTGATTTAGTAACAAGTAAAGCGCGCTTTCAAGCTGTGCTTAAAGAAAGCCCTGCAACTATTTATATCATGCCTGGTTTTACAGCGAGTAATGATAAAGGTGAGCTTACAACGCTTGGTCGTAATGGCTCAGATTACTCAGCAGCAATTGCAGCAGCATGTTTAGAGGCTGAAATTTGCCAAATTTGGACAGACGTTGATGGTGTATACAGTGCTGATCCTCGTTATATTAAAAAAGCGACTAAAGTAGATTTTTTATCTTATAAAGAAGCGATGGAGCTTTCTTACTTTGGTGCAAAAGTACTTCACCCTAAAACAATTTTACCATGTGCTAAAGCAGGCGTGCCATGCGAAATAAAAAATACGCATAACCCAGATGCACAAGGCTCATTAATTGGTAACGATTATTCATCAGATGAGCCAGTAAAAGCACTTTCGAGCTTACAAGAACTTGCAATGTTGACTGTTTCAGGGCCAGGCATGAAGGGCAAAGTAGGTATGGCGTCTAAGGTATTTAACGCGCTTGCTCACGATAACGTATCAATTGTATTAATCACTCAGTCATCATGCGAGTTTAGCATTAGCTTTTGTGTGCACGAAACAGACCTAGCACTTGCACTTGACGCGCTACAAACTGCATTTGAGCTTGAGTTACAAGCAGGGCTTATTGAGCCTGTACAAGTGCAGCGCAATCTAGCTATTGTTACTTTAGTGGGTGATAACATGCGCGCGCACCGAGGCTTAGCGGCTAAGTTTTTTGCATCTCTTGCACAAGCTCAAGTAAATATTGTGGCAATTGCACAGGATTCTACTGAAAGCGCTATCTCTGCGGTAATTGATGGTGAGTTATGTAACGACGCCGTAAAAATATGCCATGAAAACTTTTTCACGCATGTACCGTCAATTGATGTGTTTTTACTAGGTTGTGGCTTAGTAGGGCAAGAGCTTATTAATCAGCTTGAGCGTCAGCAAGCGTGGCTTGAAAAACGTAATATTAAACTTAACTTGTATGGTGTTGCTAACTCTCGTCAATTACACCTAGATAGTGAAGGTATTGCTTTTGGCGATTGGCAGCAAAAATTGGCCTCATCTGAGCAAGCATTTGATTTAAAACTAGTAGATCAGTTTGTTAAGCAAAATCATTTAGTAAATCCTGTACTTGTTGATTGTACGTCGTCGGATGCACTTGCTGCGCAGTATGTAGACTTTTTAAATGCAGGTTTTCATGTGGTTGCTGCCAATAAAAAAGCAACAACAAGCTCATACACGTATTACCAAGATTTAATTGCAGCAACGCAAAAGAATAATCGTAAATTTTTATACGAAACAAACGTAGGTGCAGGCTTACCAGTAATCGACAACTTACAGTCATTATTTGGTGCAGGTGATGAGTTATTAGAGTTTAGCGGTATTTTATCAGGCTCACTTTCGTATATGTTTGGCGCACTTCAAGATGGTTTATCACTTTCTGAGGCAACTATTAAAGCCAAAGAAAGCGGTTTTACTGAGCCCGATCCTCGTGATGATTTATCGGGTACCGATGTAGCACGTAAGTTATTGATCATTGCTCGCGAAGCCGGTATGAAATTAGAGTTAAGCGATATTGAAGTTGAGTCTGTATTACCACCAGGTTTTGCACAGGGCGATAGCGTTGATGAGTTTATGGCAAAACTACCAAGCTTAGATGCTGATTTTAACAAGCTTATTCAAAGTGCTGCTAGTGAAGGCAAAGTACTTCGCTATGTAGGCACAATTAAAGAAGGCCACTGTAAAGTAGGTATTGAAGCAGTAGATGCCAAACATGCACTTAGTGTCATTCGTGATGGTGAAAACGCGCTGGCTATTTTAAGCCAATATTACCAGCCACGTCCGTTCGTAATTCGTGGTTATGGCGCTGGCTCAGAAGTAACAGCCGCAGGTGTATTTGCTGATATTTTAAAAACGTTATCGCGCTAGGAGATCGTTATGATTGAAGTATATGCTCCGGCGTCTATTGGTAATTTTGCTGTAGGTTTTGATGCACTTGGCGCAGCGCTTGCGCCAATTGATGGCAGTTTATTAGGCGATGTAGCCGTTGTAAGCGCAGCACCAAGCGACGAATTTATTTGCACAGGCGAGTACGCTCACAAGTTACCAAGTGATGCTAATGAAAATTTAGCGTACCAGTGCTTAGTGCATTTTAGAGCGCATGTTGCGCCTAATATGCCAAGCGTAAAGCTCGAGCTTAAAAAGAACTTACCAATTGGATCTGGACTTGGCTCTAGTGCGTGTTCGGTTGTGGCTACTTTTGCTGCCCTTGATAAGTTTGCAAAAACTAATTTAAGTCAGGTTGAGCTTATTGAACTGATGGCTGACTTTGAAGCTGTAGTAAGCGGCGGTCGTCATTACGACAACATCACGCCATGTTATTTAGGTGGTTTGCAGTTAACTGGTGATTTAATTCCTGATAAATCAATTGCACTGCCTGTTGATGAAAACTGGTACTACGTTGCTGCGTTTCCTGGTTTTTCGCTTAATACCGCAAAAGCGCGCTCTGTTTTACCAAAAGAGTTGAGCATGCATGCAAGTGTTGAGTTTGCTCAGCGTTTATCGGCGTTTAGTAGCTTATTGTTAACTAATCGTTTTGACGATGCGCTAAGCATAATGAAAGATGAAATAGCAGAACCTTACCGCGCACCGCTTATTAAAGGTTTTAGTGAAGCCAAAGCAAGCTTGCCAGCGCTGGGCGCTGAAATAGTCAGTATTTCGGGCGCAGGACCCACCTTGTTTAGCGTATGTAAAACACTTGAAGCTGCACAGCAATGCGCGCAGTGGTTAGAAACCAATTACATTAACGAGCAAGGCTTTTGCCACATTTGTAAATTAGATAACGACGGCACGCGTCAATTAACAGTTTTATAGGATAGGTAGTCATGCAATTACATAATTTAAAAGATAGCTCACAAAAAGTGTCGTTCGTTGAAGCCGTAAAAACAGGTTTGGGTCGTAACCAAGGTGTATTTTTTCCAGAATCACTAGCCCCACTGTCCGATGTTGATGCATTGCTTGATATGGACTTTGTTACGCGCAGCGGCAAAATATTATCTCACCTAATTGGAGATGAGCTACCAAGCGATACTGTGGCACAAATGGTTAAAAATGCATTTAACTTTCCCGTTAAGCTGGTGGAAGTACAAGAGAACACATACTGTTTAGAGCTGTTTCATGGTCCTACACTTGCGTTTAAAGACTTTGGTGGTCGCTTTATGGCAGAGTGTTTAACGCAGTTTAATAAAGATGAAAAAGTAACTATTTTAACAGCAACATCGGGCGATACCGGTGCAGCTGTAGCGCATGCTTTTTACAATAAACCAAATATCGACGTAGTAATTTTATATCCTAAAGGCAAAATTTCACTTGCTCAGCAAAAGCTATTTACTACGCTAGGTAACAATATTCATTGTTATGCAGTTGAGGGCAGCTTTGATGATTGCCAAGAGCTAGTTAAAAATGCCTTTTTAGATGAAGAAGTTAAATCAACACTTGGGCTTAACTCAGCTAACTCAATTAATATTAGCCGCTTAGTTGCTCAGGTTTGTTACTACTTTGAAGCCATTGCACAGTTACCGAAAGAAAAACGCGCAACAGCGCATATATCAGTGCCTAGTGGTAACTTTGGTAATGTGTGCGCCGCAATGATTGGTGCGGTTATTGGTTTACCTGTAGGTAAATTAAGCGCAACAACAAACCAAAACGATACTGTGCCGCGCTTTATGCTTGATAAAAACTGGACGCCAAATGCAACACTTGAGTCGCTTTCAAATGCGATGGATGTAAGTAAGCCAAACAATTGGCCGCGTGTACAAACAATGTTAGATAATAACTGGTTTAGCTACGATAATTTTTATTCAACAAGCGTAAACGAGCAAGACACGCAAGCCGTGATGAAAAAAATTCAACAAACTGGCTATATTGCAGAGCCTCATACTGCTATTGCTTACCAAGGTCTTGTTGAAAATCGTGCACCTGGTGCCGCGGGTATCTTTTTAGCGACCGCTCATCCTGCTAAGTTTAAAGAAAGCGTAGAGGGTATTCTAAATATTGAATTAGGTATGCCAAAACCACTTGCTGATGCACTAGCAAAACCATGCCTAGCAAGCGATATGAACGCCGATTACGACGCGTTACGTACCGAAATACTTGATAAACTAGGCTAAGTTAAATTACAAGAAAAAGCGGCTTGAGCCGCTTTTTTTATAACTTTAAACGGATGAATACATTTAGTTATATTTACTAATTAAATGTAGTAAATATAATTCATTTAAAATTATTATGGCTTTATAAAAAAATATCATCTTAAAAGGGCTGTGAAATAGTTTCAATCCCTGTTTAAATATCCTCAACTTAAGAGCGTAGGCAAAGAGTCGTTTAAAGCGTACAATAAAGCCTCTAAAAAACACCATACACGTTGCCCTAGGAGACCCCAATGTTAGAACGTAGCATGAATATTTCGGATTTTGATCCAGAGTTATTTGACGCGATAACCAAAGAAACTGCTCGCCAAGAAGAGCATATCGAACTAATCGCTTCAGAAAACTACTGTAGCCCACGCGTACTAGAAGCGCAGGGTTCACAGCTTACAAACAAATACGCAGAAGGTTACCCTGGCAAACGTTATTATGGCGGTTGTGAGCATGTAGATGTTGTTGAGCAATTAGCAATTGACCGTGCTAACGAATTATTTGGTTCTGACTACGCTAACGTACAGCCACATGCTGGTTCGCAAGCAAATGCAGCTGTTTTTCTAGCATTATTAGATGCTGGCGATACTGTACTAGGTATGAGCTTAGCTCATGGTGGTCACTTAACTCACGGTTCTCACGTAAGTTTTTCTGGTAAGCTTTACAACGCAATCCAATACGGACTAGATGAAGCTACGGGCGAAATTGATTATGCACAAGTTGAAGCACTAGCACTTGAGCACAAACCAAAAATGATCATTGGTGGTTTCTCAGCGTACTCAGGTATTGTTGATTGGGCTAAATTCCGTGAAATTGCTGACAAAATCGGTGCTTATCTGTTTGTTGATATGGCTCACGTTGCGGGTTTAATTGCGGCAGGCGTTTACCCAAGCCCAGTTCCTCATGCACACGTTGTAACTACAACTACGCATAAAACACTTGCAGGCCCTCGTGGTGGTTTGATTATTTCTGCATGTGGCGACGAAGCAATCTACAAAAAGCTTAACAGCGCTGTTTTCCCTGGTGGCCAAGGCGGTCCTTTATGTCATGTTATTGCAGCAAAAGCAGTGGCATTTAAAGAAGCACTTCAACCAGAGTTTAAAGTATACCAAACACAAGTTGTTAAAAATGCAAAAGCAATGGTCGCAGTTATGCAAGAACGTGGCTACAAAATCGTATCTGACAAAACGGAAAACCACTTATTCCTACTCGATTTAATCGACAAAGATATTACTGGTAAAGATGCAGACGCTGCTCTAGGTAACGCTAACATCACAGTTAATAAAAACTCAGTACCGAACGATCCACGTTCACCATTTGTAACATCTGGTTTGCGTATTGGTTCTCCTGCAATTACTCGCCGTGGTTTTAAAGAAGCAGAATCAAAAGAGCTTGCTGGCTGGATTTGTGACGTACTAGATAACATCACTGATGAATCTGTACAGGCGCAAGTTAAAGAAAAAGTTAAAGCAATTTGTGCAAAATTACCTGTTTACGCTTAATTGCATAAGCAGTAGTAATTTAGATCACATAGGCTAAGGGCCTGTTTATCTTTCGAGGTTTAATTTGCAGTAGTATGTTTGGTTTTTAGGCAAGGCAGAGTCTATGTAGTGTGGTTACTCCACACAAATAGGCGATAACGCAGCATAAATGCCAAACATGCACTGCCCTCGGGTTCGTCCTAGGGGCGATTTACTCTTTGTTGCCTACATGGATGTAGGTAAGGGGCGTGAGCAGGACGCGGAAGCTTTGCTCGGTTTTTACTTAGCCCACTAGGTTACAAACCTCGCGCCGCGATTAAATCGCCCCTAGATAGAACAAATTTAATCCTGAAAGGTCAACAGGCCCTATTTTTTTGCTAAGATAAAAGACCGCTATTTAGCGGTCTTTTTTGTTTTAAAACGGAAGTACCGAGCTATGCATTGTCCATTTTGTACCGCAAAAGATACTAAAGTTATTGATTCACGCCTTGTTGGCGGAGGCCATCAAGTTCGCAGGCGTCGTGAGTGTAACGACTGCCACGAGCGCTTTACTACATTTGAAGGCGCTGAACTGGTTATGCCTCGTGTTATTAAACAAGACGGCAGCCGTGAACCATTTAACGAAGATAAATTATTAAATGGCTTAAATCGCGCACTCGAAAAGCGTCCAGTGAGCACAGAGCAAGTAGATGAAGTAGTGAATATAATAAAATCGCAACTACGCGCAACGGGCGAGCGAGAAATTTCAAGCCATTTGGTGGGTGAATGTATTATGGAAGCCCTCAAAAAGCTCGATAAAGTAGCGTACGTAAGATTTGCCTCTGTTTATCGCTCGTTTGAAGATATACGCGAATTTGGCGAAGAGATTGCCCGCTTAGGGGAGTAATACCAATTTTATTGAAACATGATCATTCTATCGCATTAAATAGCGCACTCACTGCGTTAAAAATTATTTATATAGAATAACTATATGTCATAATTTTCGCCTTGTTATTACGCTATTTTCTTAGCGCTATAATAGAACACTTATTTAACGCAATTGGTATAACAATGCAAAGCCAAACTACTTTTACCGACCATGACGAAATATATATGGCACGCGCCATAGAGCTTGCCAAAAAAGGTCGATTTACTACCACGCCTAACCCTAATGTTGGCTGTGTATTAGTTAAAAATAATCAAATAATTGGCGAGGGTTTTCATCAATTAGCAGGTCAAGGCCATGCAGAAGTAAATGCACTGGCAATAGCGGGTAATAATGCACAAGGTGCAACGGCTTATGTAACGCTTGAACCTTGTAGTCATTATGGCCGTACGCCACCGTGTGCTGAAGGCTTAAAAAAGGCGGGCGTTGTAAAAGTAATTGCCGCTATGGTTGATACAAACCCACAGGTTGCGGGCAAAGGCCTTAAAATACTGAGCGATGCCGGTATTGAAGTTGCTTATGGGTTACTTGAATCACAAGCACGCGCACTTAACGTTGGCTTTTTTAAGCGAATGGAGCAAGGCTTACCTTATGTGACCTGTAAAATGGCAGCAAGTATAGATGGTAAAACAGCGCTTAAAAATGGACAAAGTAAGTGGATCACAAGTCCAGCTGCTCGCCAAGACGTACAATTATACCGAGCGAAAAGTTGCGCTATTTTAACTGGTGCCGATACCGTGTTAGTAGACGATGCTAAACTGAATGTGCGACTAAGCGAGTTGCCTTGCACGCTACCTACCAATTTACCGCTTCGCCAGCCCGTGCGTGTTATAATTGACTCTCAAAACCGTTTAACGCCCAACCTTGCTTTATTTAAAATCCAAAGTGATGTAATAATATTTACGACTAAGGTTGATAAATCATTGCAATGGCCGCATTTTGTAAAACATATTGAAGTAAGTGAAAGCAATGGCAAAGTTGATTTACAGGCTGTTTTAGAAATGCTTGGGCAACTAGAGTTTAATAATGTTTGGCTTGAAGCTGGGGCAACACTTGCTGGTAAAATGACAGAGCTTGATTTAATAGATGAGTTTGTTTTTTATTTAGCGCCTAAACTCATGGGTCATGATGCAAAAAGTTTAGTTAATTTTCCTGAATTGACGAGTATGCAAAACACCGTTGATTTAACATTTAATGAATGTGCGCGCATTGGTGACGATTTACGTATCACCGCGTTAAAAACTCATTAAAATCACTTAATAAAAAAGAGTAGCGCTATGTTTACTGGGATAATAGAAGCCACAGGCAAAATTGCTTTATTACAAAAAAAACAAGGCGACTTAGCCATTCGTATCCAAAGTGCTGATCTTGATATGAAAGACGTAAAGCTAGGCGACAGCATTGCAACCAATGGCGTTTGCTTAACCGTAGTTGATAAACATATTGACGGTTTTAGTGCTGATTTATCTAACGAGACGATTGGTTTAACCGGTTTTGCTCACTATGCTTTAGGGCAAACGGTGAATCTTGAAAAAGCCATGCAACCTGTATCGCGTTTGGGCGGTCATTTAGTGTCTGGCCATGTTGATGGCATAGCAACTATTACAAGCATTACAGCAAACGCTCGAGCAACAGAATATTGGCTTACAACCGAAGAAAGTTTAATGAAATACATTCCGTACAAAGGTTCGGTATGTATTGATGGTATAAGCCTGACAGTAAACGCTGTAGAGGGCAATAAATTCAAATTAACAATTGTCCCACACACGAGTGAGCAAACCACAATTGCTCATTTTAAAGTAGGTACCCAAGTTAATTTAGAAGTCGATCAAATTGCACGTTATTTAGAGCGCCTTATAAAGGGTGCAGAGCAACCAACGGGCTCTGATATTTCGATGAGCTTACTCGCTAAAGCGGGTTTTATTAAATAACGAAACTGACAACTTACACGAGCAAATTTATGAATTTACACAGCGCGCAAGAAATCATCGATGATATTAAAGCCGGTAAAATGGTTATTTTAATGGATGATGAAGATAGAGAAAATGAAGGCGATTTAATAATAGCTGCTGAGCATATTAGCGCAGAAGCGATTAACTTTATGGCCACTCATGGCCGTGGTTTAATATGTTTAACCATGACGCAAGAGCGTTGCGAGCAACTTGATTTACCGTTAATGGTTAAAAACAATGGTGCTGCATTTTCGACTAACTTTACAATGTCGATAGAAGCATCAAAAGGTGTTACAACCGGCATTTCAGCTGCAGATAGAGCGCGTACAGTACAAGCGGCTATAGCTAAAGGCGCAGTCCCAAGTGATATTGTTCAGCCTGGTCATATTTTTCCTATTATGGCACAACCTGGTGGCGTGTTAACTCGTGCAGGACACACTGAAGCAGGTTGTGATTTAGCGCGTTTAGCTGGGCTTGAAGCATCATCTGTTATTGTTGAAATACTTAATGCCGATGGCACCATGGCACGACGCCCTGATTTAGAAGTTTTTGCGAAAGAGCACGGTATTAAAATTGGTACTATTGCTGATTTAATCGAATACCGTAACTTAAACGAAACAACAATTGAGCAAGTTGCAAAATGTAAGTTACCAACTATTCACGGTGAATTTGATTTAGTTACTTACAAAGACACAATTGACGGCCAATTACATTACGTTTTGCTTAAAGGCGATATAAAAGAGCAAGAGCCGACAAATGTACGTGTACATTTGCAAAGTACCTTTAACGATATCCTACTTTCAGACCGAAGTGCTGACCGTAGCTGGGGCCTTTCTGAAGCAATGGCCTATATTGCTAAAAATGAAGGTGCTTTAGTTATTTTAGGTAAGCAAGAAAGCACTGAAGAATTAGAGGCGACTGTAAAAGCATTCGCAGCAGCTGATGCTGGCGAAAGCGTTACGCCACGTAAATTTAAAGGTACATCGCGTACTGTTGGCGTAGGCTCGCAAATACTTGCAGATCTTGGAATTAAACAAATGCGATTAATGAGTCGGCCTAAAAAGTACCATGCACTTTCGGGCTTTCATTTAGAAGTTGTTGATTACGTTGAGCCGCAATAAGCGCTCTGCTTTTAACTAGTCTATTATTTTATTTTTATGGTATGATGCGCAGCAATTTTTGCGCAATCGCAACCGCTTGAACTTATTTTTAGGGTTATCAAATGAAAATTATTGAAGGTAATAAGTACGCTCCAGGCAAGAAGTTTGCCATTGTCATTTCTCGTTTTAATGACTTTATTGGTAGCAGTCTCCTTGCAGGTGCTGTTGATGAGCTAAAACGCACTGGTGGCGTATCTGATGACGACATTACCGTTATTTATGTACCAGGCGCGGTAGAATTACCTTTAGCGGCTAAACGCGTTGCGGCAAAAAAAGAGTATGATGCAATCATCGCATTAGGCGTAGTGATCAGAGGTGGGACACCACACTTTGACCTAGTTGCTGGCGAATCAAACAAAGGTCTTGCGCAAGTATCACTTGAGTATGATATCCCGGTTGCATTTGGCGTATTAACCACAGAAAGCATTGAACAAGCAATTGAGCGTGCTGGCACCAAAATGGGCAACAAAGGCGGCGAAGCTGCTTTAGGCGCGCTTGAAATGGTTAATGTGTTAGATAAAATTTAAGTTTAAGGAATTTTTGTGAAACCAGCAGCAAGACGTAAAGCACGTATCTTAGCACTCCAAGCCGTTTATTCTTGGCAAATAAGTGGCAATCTAATTGCCGATATCGAACAACAAATGTTGATCGAAACAGACGTTACTAAAATAGATGTTGAATACTTTAAAGATTTAGCGACAGGGGTTGCTGTAAATTACAAGCAACTAGACGAAGCTGTATCGCCACATTTAACACGTCCGTTTAATGACTTAGATATGGTTGAGCGCGCAATTTTACGTTTAAGCAGCTATGAACTTAAGTTCCGTGACGATGTACCTTACAAGGTTGCTATCAACGAAGGTATTGAGCTGGCCAAAATATTTGGCGCTGAAGATAGCCATAAATTTGTAAACGGTGTACTTGATAAAGCTGTTAAGCATTTACGCAAGTAAGTAACCGTTAAAGAGGGGAGCCGGCATAGGCCGGCTTTTTTGTGTATGAAGGAATTTGAATTAATTAACCGCTACTTTAAAGGTCGCGGGATCACCCGTCGTGATGTAAACCTAGGTATAGGGGATGATTGCGCTTTAGTAACCGTTCCACAAAACTGCCAACTTGCCGTTACAACAGACACTCTTGTTGCTGGCGTACACTTTTTCGATGATATCTCCCCTCGAGCATTAGGTCACAGAGCGCTTGCTGTTAACTTAAGTGACTTAGCGGCAATGGGCGCTGAGCCAACATGGGTTTCAGTTGCGTTAACTTTGCCAAGTATTGACCCACAGTGGATTGAAGAATTTACTGAAGGCATGCATGAAATTGCAGAATACTTTAATGTGCAAATTATAGGTGGCGATACCACACAAGGTCCATTAACTATTACTATTTGTGCTAAAGGGACTGTTCCAGAAGGTACTGCACTTCGCCGTAGTGGTGCAAAAGTAGGTGATTGGATTTATGTTACGGGCCCGCTAGGTGATGCTGGACTTGCAATTGAATCTCGCAAGCAAGGTATAAATATTGAGCCAGAGCATTTAAAGTACTTAAATAAACGCTTTGACTTTCCAACACCACGAGTTGCTGCAGGGCAGGTGTTACGAGGCCTTGCATCATCCGCTATTGATGTGTCTGATGGTTTAATCGCAGATCTGAGTCATATACTAGATATGTCGCAAGTAAATGCAGTGGTGAACATTGAAAGCATTCCGACCTCAGATGCAATGCAAGCAAGCCTTGATTTTAATCAGCAGCTTCCATTTATTCTCAGTTACGGTGATGATTACGAATTAATTTTTACTGTACCTGATAGCAATAAAAGTATGCTAGATATAAAGCTGCGTCAGTATGGTGTAGATGCAACATGCATAGGCCAAATTAAAAGTGGCGATGGCCAAATTGAGCTTTTACACAACGGTGAAAAGTTTGATTTTAAGCAGCAAGGTTTTGAGCATTTTGCAAAGGAGTTGGTTTGAACAAAAACCGAAAGTTTAATTTAAAGCGTCCACATCAGTTTTTTGGTCTGGGCTTTGGTACTGGGTTAGCCCCTAAAGCACCTGGTACATTTGGTACATTTGCTGCATTACCATTTATTTTTATGACTATGTATTATCCACTATGGCTGCAAATTGTGTTTGCTGTAGTGATCAGTATATTTGGTATATGGGCGTGTGGTAAAACAGCTGATGATTTAGGCGTACATGACCATCCTGCTATTGTATGGGATGAAGTGGCGGGTTATTACATTACAATGATTGGCGCAGCACTTAGCTGGCAAACATTACTCGTCGGTTTTTTGTTATTTCGCTTTTTTGATATAGCTAAACCGGGCCCAATCCGTATGCTAGACAAGCGAGTACATGGTGGTTTAGGTATTATGGCCGACGATATACTAGCGGGCATTTTTTCGCTTATATGCTTACAGGCGTTAATAAAAGTGGGTTTACTACCCTTTTAATTTTTAATATTTGATTTGTTTAACTAGGTGGCAGCAATATGATGCGATTTTTACTGGTTTGTGTACTGATGTTGTGCGCGACACCAAGTTGGGCTTCAATTACTGATTACGTAGTTAAGCAATGGAATATAAAAGATGGTTTACCTTCGCAATCGCTTAAAAGCGTAGTACAAGACCAGCAAGGATATATGTGGCTTGGTACTCAGTTTGGCTTAAGTCGTTTTGATGGTACAACATTTACAAACTACAATACGCAGAATAGCCCATTCTTGCCTAGTAATGGTATTAATAAACTTTTAGTCGATTCAAGTGGTTTGTTGTGGGTGGGTACCAAAAGTGGTTTAGTAGTTATTAATCCAGCCACATTTGCAGCGCAAGAGTTTAATATTAAAGGTCCAGTAAGAGATATTCTTGAGGACTCTAAAGGCAGCATATGGATTGCAGCCAATGGTTTGTACTATGTAGATAGAGGGCAAGTTGATTTACGCACTCAAGTAAATGGACCCCTACCTATTGTAAATGCTACCGTAATTACCCAAATTGTTGGCTCTGTTAGCCAAATGGCACTCTCTCCTGAAGGTATTTGGCTGGTTAACGATCGTCATTTATTACGCCTTACAAAAAATTCATCTGATTTTTCTAAACTACGTTTAGAACTTACCGCTAAAATATCGTTACCAGAGCGCTTAGCGCAAACCATAGTGCACGATTTATCATTCTTAAATGGCAATTTGTATATAGCCTCTGAGCTAGGTGCATACTTTTTAGATTTAGATGACGAACTAAGACCTTTTCCTTTACCTAATGCAAATAACTCAGCCGTTTATAAGTTTATGAGTGATACCGATGGTGGGTTGTGGGTCTCAACTTACGGGCGGTTATTGTTCAGAGATAAAACTGGTGAGTGGCAATGGGTAGAGCCAAGCCAACTTGATCAAAGCATATGGTTTGCTGATATTTTTAGAGATGATAAAAATAACGTTTGGTTAGCAAGTTTTAGTGAAGGCTTATGGCTTGCCCACGAAGGGCGAGTAGAAAGGCATTCAGCAGTTTCAAATATGACCGAATCTGTTATGGCTATTAGCCAAGCTCCCGATGGAAAACTGTGGGTTGCTAACAAAAGTGGCATTGGTTATTTCGATTTAGATAAAAGTTTTATTAATTTAATTCCAAGTAGTAAATATGGATACGCGTCAGTACACGATCTCCAATTTGACGGTGAGCGATTATATATAGCCACGGGGCGCGGCTTATTTGTTTTTGAAAACAAGACACTCTATACCGTGCCTGGTCGAGCGCTTCGCGATAACCCGGTATTTGCAATAAGTCGCTCTAGTAAAGGCGGTTTTTGGATTGGCACCGGACGCGGTTTATACCGATTAAATTATGCTGGTTTAACGCCTTTTGCATATAACGCTTTTTTAGGTAGTAAGTTTATTACCTACGTATTGGATAAAACAAATTTTGGTGTGATTGGTACTAGTAAAGGCGCATATTACTTTACGGACCGTGGCATTGAAAAAATTGGTGACCAAACAACGCTTGAAAGTGCATACGTAACTAGTGTGCTACATATAGATGGCGTGGGTATTTTAATTGGCTCTCTTAACGATGGGCTTTTTTACAGAAGTACACAAGGGCAGTGGCGCCAACTCGATGCAGCCAATGGTTTACCGTATGGTTCTATATTCAGCCTAGAATATGATGAAAAGTTAAAACATGTTTGGGTAAGCACCATGAAAGGTGTTTACAGAATGCCTGTAGCGCAATTTAAAACAGAGATAAAAAGCTTAAAAGTTGAAGAAGTAATTTCATCTTTTGACCGCCAACTCGATGGTAAAGCGAATCAATGTTGTAGTGGACTAGGGCATGATGCAGTAGCTGACACTGGCAATTCTATTTGGTATCCAAGCTTACAAGGTGTTGTTGAAATCCCTAAAAATGTAGAGCTATTTGGCGTGCTGGCATTAAAGCCAACAATTGAAACAATAACAACACCACTTCGTCATTTAACCACCGCTGCACTTGGTAAAAAACCATCATTAGAGACAGACGAACGTGATATAACGCTTACTTACACTGCTATTGATTTCTATGCACCAAACAGTATTGAATTTAGATATAAACTAAGTGGCTTAGATAGTGACTGGCGCTATGCTAATACTCGACGTGAAGCTATTTATACTAACTTACCTCCAGGTTCGTTTTTGTTTCAATTAGAAGCAAAACGCCAGGGTGAAGACTGGGCTAAAGCACAAGAGGTAGAGTACGGTTTTGTAGTGCCTGAGCGCTTTGATGAAACCATTTACTTTAGGCTTTTAATTACCAGTGGCTTTATTTTGCTTTTTTATCTCATTTTTTGGGTGTTTAGAGCGCAAGAGCGCAGAAAACAAGAAGCATTAGAGGGCTTGATCACCGAGCGTACCCTAGAGCTTCGTCAAGCTAATGATAAATTAGGCCAAGTGAATTCACAGCTTAAATTAGTTAGTCACTCAGATGAGCTAACAGGGCTTCGTAGTCGTCGCTTTTTGTTTGATCAACTCCCTAAAGATATTGAACACTTTCAACGTAATTCACAATCGCTGCAGGCACAAGGCAAGTCACTGGTGCTGGTAATTATTAACTTTGATAACTTCAGTCGTATTAACGATGCCTACGGCCCAATTGCTGGTGATAGCTGCTTACAACAAATGGCTGCATTATTAAATTCACGTACGCAGGGCTCTGACTATGTGGCGCGTTGGAGTGGTGATGAGTTTTTATTATTATTACGTGACTTCAAATGTAATAAAATAGACAGCTACGCAGCGGATCTTTGTAAAGTAATCGCGGCTAATTCATTCCAATTACCAAATGGAAAAACAACTAATATTACAGCTTCAATTGGGTGGTCATTCTATCCGTTACCACTTCTAGGTGGGCAGGTAATTAGTTGGGAGACATCTATTAACCTAGCGGATATTTCACTGCACCAAGTTAAAAAGCGCGGTGGTGATGGTGTTGCAAACATTACGTTTGATGATCAGCTTGATGCATTCGAGTTTGAACAAAATTCTAACGTTGATCAACAATTGGGTATTTTACAAAGCAATGGCCTAGCTGATATTAAAGTGTGGATGCGCTGATGAGCAATATTTGACATTAAAAAAGGAGCCTAGGCTCCTTTTTTAATGTGCTGAACTTTAGATGTATAGGAAGTTAATTTATAAATGCTTTAATAGCAGTTAATATACCTTGCTCGCCTAGTCCCATTTCATTGTGCATTTCATCTTGGGTGCCGTGTTTAATAAACTCATCAGGAATACCTAAGTTAAGGATATTAATATTAGCTTTTAGCGTTGCTAAAAATTCGTTAACTGCAGAGCCGGCACCGCCAGCAATCGCATTATCTTCAAGCGTAACAATTACATCGTGGCTAGTTGCAAGCTCATTTAAAAGTGCAGTATCAAGTGGTTTAATAAAACGCATATTAACAAGCGTTGCATCTAATTCATCTGCAGCAAGCTGTGCATTTTCAAGTAATGTACCGAACGATAAAATGGCAATTTTACTGCCTTCCTTAATTGTATCCGCCTTACCTATTTCAAGTAGTTGCATAGTGCTTTCAATGTCTGCAGTACCTGCACTACCTCGAGGGTAACGAACTGCAACAGGGCAGTTTGCTTTATAACCGGTGTATAGCATTTGGCGGCATTCGTTGGTATCGCTTGGTGCCATAATTACCATATTTGGAATGCAGCGCATAAAGCTTAAATCGTACGCACCTTGGTGAGTTTCACCATCGGCTCCCACAATACCAGCGCGGTCAATGGCAAATAATACAGGTAAGTTTTGCAGTGCAACATCATGTATTAATTGGTCATACGCACGTTGTAAAAAGCTTGAGTAAATAGCAACAACAGGTTTTAAACCTTCACAGGCAAAGCCAGCGGCTAAAGTAACGGCATGCTGTTCAGCAATAGCTACATCAAAGTATTGATCTGGATGCTCTTTAGAAAAACGTACCATGCCTGAACCTTCGCGCATTGCAGGCGTGATAGCCATTAACTTGCTGTCTTGTTCGGCCATATCGCATAACCAATCGCCGAATACTTTTGAAAAAGTAGCAGCACTAGGTTTAGATTTAGGAAGACTAGTTGTGCTCGGATCGAATTTTGGTACACCATGGTAGCCAATAGGATCGGCTTCAGCCGGTTTGTAGCCCTTACCTTTTTGCGTTTTTATATGTAAAAGCTGTGGGCCTTTTAAATTACGCATATTACGCAGCGTATCAACAAGCATGTTTACATCGTGACCATCAATGGGACCAATGTAATTTAGGCCTAATTCTTCAAAGAAGGTACCCGGGATCATCATACCTTTAATGTGCTCTTCCATTTTACTGGCAAGTTGCTTTACCGGAGGCACTCCTGAGAGTAACTTTTTACTACCTTCACGAATGTTTGTATAAAAGCTACCTGATAAAATTCGAGCAAAGTGATTTGTTAATGCGCCAACATTTTCAGAAATCGACATTTCGTTATCATTTAAAATAATAAGCATGTCTGATTTTACATCACCTAAATGATTCATTGCTTCAAATGCCATGCCTGCGGTTATAGCTCCATCACCAATAATGGCTACAGACTTTCGACCTTTACCTTCTTTTTGTGCGGCAATAGACATACCTAAAGCAGCTGAAATAGAGGTGCTCGAATGGCCTACGCTAAACGTATCGTATTGGCTTTCATCACGAAAAGGAAAAGGGTGCAAACCGTCTTTTTGGCGAATAGTGTGCATTTGGTCGCGACGACCAGTAAGGATTTTATGCGGATAAGCTTGATGACCCACATCCCAAACTAGGCGATCATCTGGAGTGTTATAAACATAATGCAGCGCAACGGTTAGTTCAACCGTCCCTAAACCAGAAGCTAGATGACCGCTACTTTGCGATACTGAGTTGAGTAAATAATCGCGCAGCTCATTGCTAAATGCAGGGAGTTTGTCTTGCGCTAAGTCGCGCAATTGGGCTGGCTCGTCAACCAAATTAAGTAATGGATACTTGCTACTATCAAGTGTCATGGTTTTATTTATATCCTTCGCTAACATTAATTTGATTCAAAGCTATTACGAATAATTAATGTTGGGTAATAATGTCAGTGCTAATTGCAATACGTATGAGCAAAAATTAGTGGTCACGCTCAATTAGATAATTTGCTAGCGACGCAAGAAGTGTTGTGTCAGCATCTATATTTGCCAACGCTTCATGGGCTTGTTGTATTAAATTCTGCGCCTTTACTTTAGCGCCTAGCATACCTAACAACGCCGGATATGTCGCTTTATTCGCGGCAATATCGGAGCCTTGCGGCTTACCTAAAGTAACCGTATCGCCTTCAACATCTAAAATGTCGTCGTGTACTTGAAATGCTAGCCCTATAGCATACCCAAAAACACTTAAGTTTTCTAAGGTTTGTTGATCTGCCTTTTCACTGCACAGTGCACCAAGTGTAATTGCGCAATTAATTAGAGCCCCAGTTTTTAGTTTATGTATTCGCTCAAGCTCTTGTACGGTAATTACTTTATCCGTTGCAGCTATATCGAGGCCTTGTCCGCCAACCATACCTTGTAGACCTGATGCTTGGGCTAATTGTGCAATCATTTTTACTTGTGTTTGTGATGAGCATTCAAATTTGTGATTTGCAATAAGCTCAAAGGCAAGAGTTTGTAGAGCATCACCGGCTAAAATTGCGTTTGCCTCGCCAAATTCTATGTGGCAAGTAGGGCGTCCGCGACGTAAATCGTCATCGTCCATTGCAGGTAAGTCGTCATGAACTAACGAATAGCTATGAATGCACTCAATTGCAGCAGCAAGTACGTTTAAGTCTTGTTGGTTTGCGCCTAGCATTTTACCTGTGGCATAAACTAAAAATGGACGTAATCTTTTACCCCCATTAAATAATCCATACTGGGTGGCGTTCTTTACAGTTTCTTCTGTATCGAGAGGCTGTTTAAAATGCAGTTGTAAAGTTGCTACTACATCTTTTTGAGCACGTTCAATATGATTTTTTATGCTCACAGCTATTCCATATCACTATCAAAATTTGTAAGTACTGACTTTTCGCCATTCCCCATCAAAATTGATACTTTTTGCTCTGCTTGCTGTAATTTCCCTGATGAAGCACTTGCTAATGCAATTCCACGCTCAAATTGCTTTAACGATTGCTCAAGCGATAAGTCACCTTGTTCCATGTCACTAACTATTGTAGATAATTCTTCTAGTGCTTGTTCGAAACTTAAGTTTTCAGGTTTTTTAGTCGCCATCTTTATTTCAGCTTACATAATAAATTTAGAGGTCAATTTTAGGGGGAATGCTAAACTAGGTCAAAGGATGATATTGGTTTTTTACCTTTATCACGTTAAATTATATTTCAAGTGCATTAATAAAGCCTTAATAGCGGTCTGTTGGTTTAATAAATCAATTGATAATTAGGTAGCCTCTATAACTTGATCTAAGATAGTGCTAAAGGCTGCTTTTTATGTTTATTTATAAAAATGGCTTAAGCAATTCAATATGTTGCCGATAAGCAGTTAATAATAAAAGTTTATGATAAGGCCATTAAGCATGAAACTTCTGGAGGAAATGTGGATTTAGCAACCATAATTGGGATCCTAGGCGCAATTGGCTTAATTGTCATGTCTATGTTTATGAGTAGTAGCGGCGAAATGGCTATGTTTGCCGATGCCCCTTCAAGTGTAATTGTATTTGGTGGTTCGCTCTTTATTGTTTTATCAAACTTCACCATGTCGCAATTTTTGGGGATAGGTAAAGTTGTTGCTAAAGCGTTTATGTTTAAAATTGAAACGCCAGAAGAACTTATTGAAAAAGCAGTAGAGCTTGCTGATTCAGCTCGTAAAGGAGGCTTTTTAGCACTCGAAGAAGCTGAAATCCCAAATCCATTTATGCGCAAAGGCGTCGACATGCTTGTTGACGGACATGATGCAGATGTAGTTCGCGCTACACTTCAAAAAGATATTTCTCTAACCACTACGCGCCATGAAATGGGCGCAGGTTTATTTAAGTCATTAGCCGATATAGCACCAGCAATGGGAATGATTGGCACCCTAATTGGCTTAGTTGCAATGTTATCTAACATGGATGACCCAAAAGCAATTGGCCCGGCAATGGCGGTAGCACTATTAACAACTTTATATGGCGCGTTTTTAGCTAATGTTGTAGCAATCCCAATTCAGGTAAAACTTGAACTGCGTAAAGACGAAGAAGCTATGAATCAACGTTTAATTTTAGATGCTATTTTAGGTATTCAAGATGGTCAAAATCCAAAAGTAATCGAAGGTATTTTGAAAAATTACTTAGCTGAATCTAAGCGCAAAGTAGATACCGAGGAGTAACTATGTCTGATCAAGAGTGCAAATGTCCACCACCAGGCTTACCTGCATGGATGGGAACTTTTGCCGATTTAATGTCATTATTAATGTGCTTCTTTGTACTCTTGCTTGCGTTTTCAGAAATGGATGTACTTAAATTTAAACAAATAGCAGGCTCAATGAAGTTTGCTTTTGGTGTACAGAATAAAATTGAAGTAAAAGATATCCCCAAAGGCACATCTGTGATTGCCATGGAGTTTACCCCAGGCAAACCAGAACCAACCCCAATAGAAACCATTCAGCAACAAACTGTAGAAATGACCCAGCAAATGCTTGAATTTCAAGCGGGTGATGAAAGCTCCGCTGGTGGTAGGCAAGAGCAGCGAGGAGATAAACGCGGGGGGGAATCTCGTAGCACATCGCAAGAACAATCGTCAGAGCAAGCAACTTCAGCTGCCGATCAAGAGCAAACAAATGAGTTAGTTAAAAAAATAGCGCAACAACTCGAAAAGCAAATAATCGATGGTGCAATAGAGCTTGAGTCTTTAGGGCAGCAAATAATTATTCGTATTAGAGAGAATGGTTCATTTCCTTCAGGTAGTGCATTTTTACAACCTAAGTTTAAACCTATTATTCAAGATATTGGTGTGCTGTTAAAAGATGTACCTGGTGAAATTACTGTTTCGGGACATACCGACGATTTTCAGGTATCGAATGAGCTATATATTAATAATTGGGACTTATCGTCAAAGCGAGCTGTAGCTGTAGCAAGCGAGCTGCAAACGGTGCAAGGGTTTGATAAAAACCGCATGATGGTAGTGGGGCGAGCTGATACTCGTCCACTTGTTCCAAACGATTCAAATGAAGATCGCCGAAGAAACCGTCGAGTAGAAATATCAATCCTGCAAGGTAAGGCTAAAGAGTCTGCTCCTATTGATGTGCGCTAAGTTATTGCTTGTGTTATATTTCACTATGTTTGTTTTGATTTAAGGTACTTAATTGCCTTAAGTATCTTGGCAATTTCGTCATTTTAGCTTACAGTACATTTCCTTAACATATGTAATGGAGTGCCTGTGAAAATAATCAATAAATATTGCGACATGCCGGGTAATGGTGATGGTACTGATGACGATAAAAAAACAAAATAGGGCAGAGTATTTTGCCTGAATGGTTTTTATATATTGTTAGTATTTTAAGCAAAAGCTGGGTTTTAATGCTAAGTCCGGCTATTTTTATATTTTTTGTATTTAAAGATCGCCTAGCCTTTCGATTTGTATTACTTACCGCAGCTTTTTTCCTCTTTGGTAACCTAACTGCTTCAAGCCTACGAGCGTTTGATGACATTTATATTTATCGTTATTTAGTTTGGGCGATCACAGATATTATTTGGATGGCACTTATAGCTTACTGGGGTATAAAGGATAAAGTTTATTTATGGCAATGTGTTATTGGGCAACTAGTTGTTATTGGCGCACCTATATTACAACTATTCCGATTAGTTGATCGCCATTTGTGGGATTTAGCTTACAGTACCGTTATTTATCAGACCCTAATGCCATTTATCAATATTGCCACGGTGGTTGTATGCTATTTACCTTTAATTATCCTTTTCACTAAGCAAGGTAGTGTAAGGTCAAAAATAGAAAACTCCCCACCTTCAAAATAGCTGTGCTAAACTACTGTTTATATAAACAGTGAGTGAGCGACTCCCATGAAACTCTACATTGCAGAAAAACCATCACTAGGCAGAGCAATTGCTGATGCCTTACCAAAACCACATAAAAAACATGATGGTTATATAGAAGTCGCTAATGGCGATTGTGTATCGTGGTGTATTGGGCATTTGCTAGAACAAGCAGAACCCGATGACTATGATGAGCGCTTTAAAAAATGGCAGTTTGAACACTTACCTATAATACCTGAACAGTGGAAGTTAAAAGCCAAAACCAAAACTCGCAAACAGCTCACTGTTTTAAAAAAATTAATTAAACAGGCTTCGCAACTTATTCACGCTGGCGATCCAGACCGTGAAGGCCAGCTACTAGTCGATCAAGTAATAGAAGAAGCCAAAATAAGTCAGGCTAAAAAGCAGAGTACGCAACGTTTACTCATTAGTGATTTAAATTTGTCCGCAGTAAAAAAATCACTGGGTACTATGCGTTCTAATCGAGATTTTATTCCATTAAGTGTATCTGCTTTAGCGCGCTCCCGTGCTGATTGGCTATTTGGTATGAATTTAACGCGTGCATATACGTTAGCAGGGCAAAAAGCAGGGTTTGGTAATGTACTTTCGGTAGGGCGAGTACAAACCCCTATTCTAGGTCTTGTTGTTAATAGAGATAACGAAATAGCACACTTTGTGTCTAAGCCTTTTTACGATGTATTAGCGCATTTGCTTACTGCAGATAATCAACCTTTCGCTGCTAAGTGGATCCCTAGTAAAGCATGTGAGCCACACCAAGATGAAGAAGGGCGAATACTTAATAAAGCACTTGCAGAAAATGTTGCATCACGTATTACAAAGCAAAATGCTGAGCTTACGGCACTTGAGCAAAAACAAAAAAAGCAAAGTGCTCCATTACCTTATAATTTATCTGCTCTGCAAATAGATGCAGCTAAAGCATTTGGCATGCCTGCTCAAAAAGTGTTAGATATTTGCCAAATACTTTATGAACGACATAAATTAACATACCCGCGTTCAGATAATCGTTATTTACCCAAAGATCACCATCAAGAAGCATCCGCTATTTTTAAGGCAATAATTGCTAATGGTGGTCAAAGTAGTGAATTAGTAAATGGGGCTGATTTAAAAAAGCGTAGTAAATGTTTTAACGATTCAAAAGTGGCTGCGCATCATGCCATTGTGCCAACAGCTAAACAGTTAAAGTCAGCGAGTTTGAGCGGTGACGAAGCGAAGGTATATCAATTAATAAGCCGTCATTACTTAATTCAGTTTTATCCCGACTATATATATAACGAAACTAAAGCAGAGATAACAATTGCTGGCGGATTATTTAAAGCAAATGCAAAACAAGATGTAAGCTTAGGCTTTAAGGTATTAATGGGTAAGTCTGAATTAAAAGATGAAGCTACGTTACCTCCTTTAACAAAAGGTATGTCTCTTTTTTGTGAGCAAGGCGAAGTAGTCGAAAAGCATACATCACCCCCTGCTTATTTTACCGATGCTACACTATTGGCTGCGATGACGGGCATTAGCCGTTACGTTAAAGATCCACAAATTAAAAAAGTATTAAAAGACACAGATGGTTTAGGTACGGAGGCAACACGTGCGGGAATAATTGAGTTGCTATTTAAACGGCGTTTTTTAAAGCGTGAAGGTAAGTCAATTAGAGCGACCGAAACAGGGCTTGCACTTATTAGCGTATTACCGCAAGGTTTAGCGAGTCCTGATTTAACCGCAAAGTGGGAATCGAGTTTAGGTGATATTGCGCAGCAAGTAATGAGTTATCAGCAATTTTTGCAACCGTTACTGGCTGATCTAAATGGGTTTGTACAATTAGCAGCAAACTGTGATAACAATGCATTTGCAAGGTTGCCAAAAACCTCACCTAAAAAACGTTTTGCTAAACGAGGTGGAAAAGCGACCTTTAAAAAGTCGAGTTATAAAAAAAGCTCTGTTGCTAGTTAACTACAGAGCTATTTTATTAAACGATATTGCTTAATGTTGAATTGGTATTACTTAACCTGACTGACCTATTGTAAATAATTCAACGCAGTTAGCGCTGAAAATAGCTGCTTGAGATAGATTTATTATCCAGAATTTAGGTTACTTATTAAATAAACCAACAGCAGCGTTACTCATTGCTTTTATTCCGGTAGGAATGGCAACTTTGTAATCTGGTGCAAATTTACTAGAGTGTAGGGAAGGGAGTACTTCACCTGTTTTTATCGAATCTGCATATTGTGCTTGGTTTACGCCTCCTAGCCAAAATAAGGTAATAGGGATATTTTCATCGGTGCGTCCGTATAGGCCAAAATCTTCACCCGCCATTACAGCTTGTGTTTCAAGCACATTAGTATCACCAATTGCGCTGGCAATAGAGTGTCTAACAATATCTGTCTGTGCAGGGTTATTATAAGTAGATGGAATAGATTCATCTTCATGTACATATACTACAGGGTAGTTTGATTCATCCAATCCAGAGCTTTGTGCAATACCTGCCGTGATTCGTTTTATTGCTGTTATTTGAGCATTTCTAACATTTGGGTTATAGCTTCTGAGAGTAAGTTGTAGTTTTACTTCATCCGAAATCACATTATGTTTTGAGCCACCATGAATAGACCCCACTGTAATAACAGAAGGCTCAAGCGGTGAAAGTTCTCGGCTTGTGATTGTTTGCAGAGCAAGTACTGTGCGTGCAGCTATAATCACAGGGTCTATAGTTGTATGCGGATAAGCACCATGACCACCTTTACCTTTTATTGTAATATCAACAGAATCTACACTTGCCATAGTGTATTCATTTTTCATTGATACCTTACCAGCGGGGACGCTAGCACTTACATGCAAAGCAATTATATGATCAGGTTTTTCATATTTACTAAATAGCCCTTCATTTAACATAGCTTTAGCACCCCCACCAACTTCTTCGGCAGGCTGTGCAACCATCATCAAAGTGCCTTTCCATTGAGCTTTGTGTACTATTAATTGCTCAGCAGTACCAATAAAAGAGCTCATATGAATATCGTGGCCACAACCGTGCATTACACCTACTTTCGCACCATGCTCGTCTATTACTTTAACTTTTGAGGCATAGGACTTTCCTGTCTGCTCTGTAATAGGTAAGCCATCGGTGTCAGTACGGATCATCACGGTTGGACCGTTTCCGTTTTTGTAAATGCCGACAACACCAAAGCCACCTACATTACTTGTTACTTTAAAACCCAGCCGAGTTAATTTATCCGCTATTTTATTACCTGTTTCTTGTTCGTGATAAGAAAGCTCTGGCGATTGGTGTAAATCGAGGTAAAACTTTTCTATAGCTGGCATGGTTTTGCCTAAATTCAAATCGAGTCCATTTGCCTGTACAAATGGACTTGCTAATAAAAGTGCTGCACTTAGGTAAGTTAATTTCATGTTTTCCCTCATTGTTGAATATGTATACCGAGTGATTTAGGTATATGACTTGTAATTATTATGTTCACCACCATATAAAAACCTAAATAGATGAATATGGCAATCAATTCAATGAGCAACATAGTTAGTATTAATGCGCAAAACCTTCAACAAGTACTCGGTGAAACATCACAGCAAAAATTGGTGTTGCTTAACTTTTTCTCCCCTCAAAGTCCTGACTGCATCGGACAAGCTGCAATTTTAGATAAAGTAGCGGCTGAATATGCAAGCTATATAGTAGTAGCAAACCTAGATTGCGATGCAGAGCAAGCACTCGCTTCTCAACTTGCGCAACAAGTTGGTCTCCAAACACTGCCTACCCTTGTATTATTAAAAGACTCTGCACCAGTAGATTTACTTGCAGGTGTTCAAAGTGAGGCACAAATACGCGAAGCCCTAGCAAAGCATTTACCTGCGCAACAAGACTTATTGTTAGAGCAAGCAAAACAGGCGTTATTAAAGTCAGATTTAAATGCTGCATTTAATTATGCAAAGCAAGCTTATGAAATAGACAGCGGCAATGCACGCATCAAATTAGTGCTTGCAGACATATGTATTCAAATTCACAAGGTAGATGAAGCACAAGCGCTTATCAATACTATAGATGCACAAGAGCAAGATGCTTACTTTAATAATATAAAAGCAAAATGCGAAGCTGCGCTTGAAGCAAAAGACTCACCAGAGATTAAAGAAAAGCAACAACAAGTAGAAAAGTACCCAAATGACCTAGAATTAAAAGAAGAGCTCAGTATTTTACTCAATGAAGCAGGCAGAAAAGAAGAAGCATTGGATATACTATTTACAGTGCTGCAAAAAGATCTGAATTTCAATGAAGCAAAACTAAGCTTTTTAGCCATTATTGCTTCTTTACCCGATGGTGATGCCCTCGCAGCAAAATATCGTCGCAAGTTATATAGTATTTTATATTAGATTTTTATACCTATTACTTTTAAGAAGCACCTACATAAGGTGCTTTTTGCATTTTTAGGGTTTTAATTAAAAGCTTTAGCAATGTTTAACTATGTAAAAGTAAGAGTTATCAACAGGGTTTTGTGGGTAACTTGTGCTTATCGTGTGTGCTTGCTTGGGACTGAATTTTAATTACTATTTTGTGTAAATAACGCTTGCGTAAAATTCGCCGCTCCCTATAATGCGACCCCACTGAGACGGGAAACGCCAACGCATAGCGAGGCACGAACTACCTCAGAGAGTTAAATAAAACTTCGGTTTTAAATCTTCCAAAAGAAAGTTTAAAACAAAGTGTTGACTCGAAAAATAAAGGGTGTATTATTCGCATCCCTTGAGGCGCTAAAGCGACTCAAAACGTTCTTTAACAATATAAAGCAATCATCTGTGTGGGCACTCGTACAGATTGAGTTCTAACAGC
>LAZR01000207.1_pt1 | contig 60561 bp, 70 predicted proteins | sample 329461 | NCBI WGS metagenome assembly LAZR01 (sample SAMN03002196, study PRJNA259156) | marine sediment metagenome | biome: sea floor; feature: Hydrothermal impacted sediments; material: marine sediment; isolation source: Loki non-amplified sample from Loki's castle hydrothermal vent sediment ... | reverse complement strand
CGATCTATCAACCATCTGAGGGTGGTATCAGATTGATGGGGTGAAGGTGCCCCATCAACCATTAAATCCGTATACCCAAAATATTGGACGATTGGGCAATGACACCCCCCATCTTTTAAAGGAGGTAGCGATGCTTATTTTCGAGTCTTTTTTTACAAGTGGCCTAGCACAGATTTCCTATCTGGTTGGTGACAGCAAGGCGGCAGTGGCCGCGGTAATCGACCCTCGTCGAGATATTGATATCTACTTGCAGATGGCAAAAGAGCAAGGCCTGCGAATTGCCTATGTCATCGAAACGCACATTCATGCAGAGTTTGTATCCGGTGCTCAATCACTGGCGAACCGCACTGGTGCGCAGGTTATTGGTGGCCGCTCCGATGAATACCGGTTCGACCTTCGCCATGTCAGCGATGGTGAGGTATTGGAACTCGGCCAGGTAAGGCTGCAGATCATGCATTCGCCGGGCCATACGCCTGAACACATTTCTCTTCAGCTGTTCGATACGCAGCAAGGCAGTGACCCCATCGCATTATTCACTGGCGACACGTTGTTCAACCTGGATGTTGGGCGCCCTGATTTGCTTGGAGAGGGCAGTGAACGAAAGCTGGCCAGTGAGCTATTTCACACTCTCTTTGATCGTTACCTGCCGCTGGGCGATCGGATAGAAATATATTCCTTTCATGGGGCCGGTTCGGCGGGCGGTAAGTCGATAGGTGACAGGCATCAATCTACGCTTGGCAACGAACGGCTTTTTAATTCTGTACTGCAGGAAAAGAGTAGCGAAGAGGCGTTTATTGACACGCTGCTTGCCGATATGCCGGAACCGCCACGACACTATGCGCGCTTGAAGAAGCTGAACGTCGGTGCCATCGAACAGTGGGAAAGCCTATCGCTGGCCCCGCCGCTGTCGCCTGATGACTTTCAATCACTTGCTGGCAACGCCAACATGCAGGTCGTAGACATTCGCTCAATACTGGCATTTGGCGGTGGCCATGTGCCAGGGGCTATCAACATCGCGTTACGTAACGAGTTTGTCAGTTGGGCGGGATGGATGCTCTATGACTCCCGCCCAATTTTGCTGGTGGGCGAGTCGACAGAAGATGTCCATCAAGCCATTACCCAGCTCTACCGCATCGGCCTGGATGACATTCGTGGCTACCTGCACAATGGTATAACGGATTGGCAGAATGCGGCACTACCCCTGAGCAGGTTGCAGGAGTGGACCGTCCACGAGCTGAACGCTCGGCGTGAAGAGCCCGATGTTCAGGTGCTTGATGTGCGTAGTCCCAATGAGGTTGCCAATGGACGAGTACCGGGCGCAAAGCATATTTACGTCGTCCATCTTGCCGAGCAACTAGATAAATTAGATCCGAACAAGACCATCGCCACTTACTGCGGATCAGGCTATCGAGCCTCGATTGCCGCCAGCCTTCTGAAGCGAGCTGGCTTCTCCGACGTGGCGAACACGCCAGGGTCATGGGCGGCTTGGAACGCAGCAGGTCTGCCTATTGAAACGAGCTGAGCTGAACCGGTGTATCAGTACTCCCATGCCGCTCAAAATCGCAAAATACGAGTACGTAGGCATCATGCGATAATTTCATTATTATATTGATTTTAAAGGAAAAATCTATGAAAATGTCTTACTGGCGTTTCGTCGCAATGGTCGCTACATCGACAATCATTATGTATGGGTTGATGTATCTGAACACGTACGCTTTTGACCATGTTTTCTGGAGCGAAACTAGAGCATGGATGGCTCTTGTCATGGGGGCTGTGATGGCGGTAGTGATGTTGAGCTTTATGCTCAATATGTATCAGAAAAAAAAGATAAACATCGCCATCTATGCAGGCAGTGCTGTGCTTTTCATTGCTGCATTATGGATCGTCCGTAGCCAGGTTACCGTAGATGACACCGATTACATGAAAGCAATGATTCCCCATCATTCAATCGCGATCCTGACCAGTGAGCGAGCGAAAATTTCAGATCCGCGTGTCCGTGAGCTGGCAGATGAAATCATTGCTGCACAGCGTCGCGAAATTGAGGAAATGAAACAGCTCATAAACGACTTGGAAAAAGCGGACTGATGTTTATTTTTTCATAAAACCGTTCACGTCAGATTTTTATCTTTCCGATTATCACATTAGGCACTGTTTACCTCACCGGTTGTGGCTTTCCAACTTCGGGAGACCTAGGAACAGTTGTACAGCCCTTAAGTTTTTCGTGCGTCGATATATCAGAGACGATTTGGTGCGCCGCATAGTGTGTGCCATAGATTGACGCATCTAGACCCATTTCGGTGACCCAGGCTTTCACAATACGGGCATATTGGCGCGTGGATAGATGCTTTGCGCTATTGATTCGGCTGGAAAACAAGAAGTCTTCGCTCCGGAGCTGAGCAAGCTGTATCCAGTAGATAATAGCGATGTGAGTTTGCTCGGTAATTTCGAACTGGACAGGTCAATGTGACTTTTGCTGTATCATAATGGCTCGTGAAGATATGCACGCAACATGGGCTATAGCCCGTACTCGTAAATTGAAGAGGTCGCAGCCTCGTAGATTGCTATCGATAGCTAAATTGTAGAGGGCAAGAGTTCTCTCGTCTTTTTGGCAAGCTGTAGGCGCACACGGATGGCCCAGATATCTTTTAGACTCAGAGGTGCCTTCTCCCCAACCAACTTGCCTTTATTCCAAGGTGTAAAGGAGATTTCAGTCGAAACATTCATGGCATGATCCTCCATCAGGTGGAGGTCAAAGAATGGGTTGCCTCAGATGTCATGGCAAACAACCCATAAAGGAAAAAGTTGAGATCAAAATGTTCGGGCTAATGCACGTGAGGATAATATCCATAGTGAACATGAACAACTGAGTGATTTATCTTCGAGTAGATATTGTTACTTAATAGCAATCATCCTAAGTCGTAAAGCATTGCCAATCACGCTCACTGAAGAGAGTGACATCGCCGCCGCCGCGATAATCGGTGATAACAGCATACCTGTGAAGGGGTACAAAATCCCTGCGGCAATGGGGATGCCTGCCGCGTTGTAAGCAAAGGCAAAAAAGAGATTTTGGCGAATATTACGCATGGTGGCTTTTGAGAGCTTATGCGCCGTGGCAATACCGGTAAGATCTCCTCGCAGTAGAGTAACCCCAGCGCTTTCTATCGCCACATCGGTGCCGGTTCCCATGGCAATGCCGACATCCGCTGTAGCCAGCGCAGGTGCATCGTTCACGCCGTCGCCGGCCATGACAACAATGCGCCCTTCATCACGGAGACGCTGAATCACTCGGCCTTTATCCTCTGGAAGCACTTCAGCTTCGACCTCATCAATGCCTAGCCGACGTGCCACAGCGTTGGCGGAGGTGCGATTATCGCCTGTCAGCATCACCACTCGAATGCCGTCAGCCTGGAGTGAACGAATGGCTTCTTCGGTGGTTTCCTTGACCGGATCGGCAATGGCGAGCAGCCCAGCTAAATTCCCGTCGATGCTCGCAAAGATGACAGTAGCACCGTCGCTGCGCAATTGATCGGCATGTGTGTCTTGAGACTGGGTGTTAACGCCCTCGCTTTCCATCAATAGCCGGTTGCCCAGGGCAATACGCTTGCCATCTATCTGGCCTATAACGCCCATGCCATTGGGAGCCTCGAAGTCCAACGCTTCTGTTAATTTTACCTCTGCCTCTTTAGCCTTTTCGACTATTGCATGGGCCAAGGGGTGCTCGCTGCCTCGCTCAAGACTAGCTGCCAAGCGCAAAAGCTCCGATTCAGCAATGCCTTCAGTGAGAATCAACTCGGTCACTCGTGGTTTGCCTTCGGTAAGCGTGCCGGTTTTGTCGACGACGACGGTGTCGACCTTCTCTAGACGTTCAAGAGCTTCGGCATCGCGAATCAACACGCCTAACTGGGCACCGCGCCCTACACCGACCATAATTGACATGGGGGTAGCAAGACCTAGCGCGCACGGGCAGGCAATGATCAGAACACTAACCGCCGCAATAAGGCCAAACGCCATCGGCGGGGTAGGGCCCCACAATGACCAGGCGATGAAAGCCACAACAGCAATGAGAATAACGACGGGTACAAAGATGCTGGCGACTTTGTCGGCAAGCCCTTGAATGGGTGCGCGGCTGCGCTGGGCGCTGGCGACCATTTGCACAATCTGCGACAGCATCGTGTCCTGGCCCACCTTGTCAGCGCGCATGACAAAGGATCCTTGACCATTGATGCTGCCGCCAATGACGCCATCGCCGACTACCTTTTTCACCGCTAGTGGTTCACCGGTAACCATGGATTCGTCAACGTTGGAGCGACCTTCCATCACTTCGCCATCTAATGGCACCTTATCGCCGGGGCGCACCCGGAGACGATCCCCTACCTGAACCTGGTCAAGAGAGATATCTTCCTCATTGCCCTGATCATCAAGGCGTCGAGCGGTAGCAGGCGCCAAGTCGAGCAGAGCACGAATAGCGCCAGAGGTTTTTTCACGAGCGCGTAGCTCTAATACTTGTCCCAGTAAAACTAAAACGACAATCACTGCCGCTGCTTCGAAATAAACGGCCACCGAACCATCGGCTTGACGGAAGGCGTCGGGAAAGATGCCCGGTGTGAGGGTGGCCAGCAAACTGTAGAGCAACGCGGTGCCGGTACCGATCGCGATTAGCGTGAACATATTAAGGCTGCGATGCACTAGCGAACGCCATCCGCGTACAAAGAATGGCCAACCTGCCCAGACGACTACCGGCGTTGCCAGCAGCAGTTGAATCCAGTTAGAGGTTTGCTGGGAAATAAAATGCATAAGGCCAAACACGTGGCCACCCATTTCTAGGGCAAACACGGGGAGGGTCAGTACTAGGCCGATCCAGAAACGCCTGGTCATGTCCTTGAGTTCGTCCGAAGGGCCGGTGTCAGCAGAGACGGTCTCAGGTTCCAGCGCCATGCCACAGATTGGACAGTCGCCTGGGCCTTCTCGTCGAACTTCTGGGTGCATCGGGCAAGTATAAATAGACCCCGAGGGTACTGACGCTTGTGACTGTTTGCTTGGCTCAAGATACGCATCAGGCTTGGCAATAAACTTTTCCTGACACTTTTCTGAGCAGAAGTACCAAGTCTTACCCGCGTGATCGGCACGGTGGCGGGAGGTATGGGGATCAACGTCCATGCCACAAACAGGGTCTTTCACCTTTGTCTCGTTATGGTCTTCAGACATCGTTCATTCTCCCCGTTTGGCGAACAAGGCGCATGGCTTCGTGCTCTTCAAGTGCTAAAAGGGAATCTAAGAGCTCTTTAGCCTCAGGAATTTCCGCTTTGCCAACGAGGGTTCGATAAAGGTTTATCGTTTGTTCATGGAAATCAAAAACCTCTCGGCAAATGTCGTCAACACTTAGCGTGGAATAGGGCGCATCGCAGGTACGATGCGTACGGATAGGTTTATGCTCCAAATAGTCATAAACGTAGGTTTTTAATGCTTTCGCGTCAGCAGTCTGTTCAAAGCGCGCCACAACGCGCTGCATTTCCGCTTCCTGTGCAGCTAAGTAATTGAGCAACATGCGAGCGCGCTCTTCTTCGTGTATATCGGCGCAATGAGCAAGGCAAGCTGCAAGATGCTCGTGTAACTGACGGGTCCAATCGATCAATTCACCAAAGGTTCTAACGTCCATTTGGTACCTCCTATAACGCTATTAACGTTAATGAGTGTGAGAGTGCTCGCTATCGTTTGAAGCGTCGCGTTTGGATAGGAAAATCCATTCGCCGAGTAAAAGAGTAGCCATTACTACGCCAGCAACGATGAGCACCATGGGGTCCGAGATGGCTTTTACCCATAAAAAGCCGATTAACACGACAGCATCTAGTAGTATGGCAATGCTAGGAATAACAGGATTAGCCCCCACTCTGTCCTTGAGATGACGAAGCACACCCCAGTGGATGGCCATATCCATGATCAGGTAGAAAATGATGCCTAATGCTGCGATGCGGCTCAGGTCAAAAAAAGCGGTGAGCACTAAGCCAAATACGATGGTGTACACCAGTGTATGCTTTTGTACACTGCCGGGCATGTGGAAATGGCGGTGAGGAACCAGCTTCATTTCTGTCAGCATGGCGAGCATGCGTGAAACGGCAAAGACGCTGGCGATGATACCGCCCGCCGTTGCCAACATGGCGAGAATGACGGTAAACGCAACTGCCGCTTCACCCAGTGCGGGACGGGCAGCGGCGGCCAGGGAGTAGTCTTGGGTTTCGATAATTTCAGGCAAAGATAGGTTGCTGGCAACGGCAAAACCGACAAGGGCATAGATCACCACGCATAGCGCAATCGAGATCGTGATAGCTTTGCCAAGATTCCGCTTAGGATCTTTAAGCTCCGAACCACTATTGGTAATCGTCGTGAAGCCTTTAAATGCCAGTATGCCGAGCGCCGTAGCACCTAAAAAGCCCGTTATCGTAGGCGTAGGTGCATCGTTGCCAGCACCCATTTCGATGGAGTCGGCAATAAACACGCCGACAATACCAAACACTATAATGCCACCTATTTTGATAAATCCGAGCACCGAGGCGACGGTCTCGATCAAGCGGTTGGCGGATAAATTGATCAAAAAGGCTATTAGCAGTAAACCAACCCCGAGTAGGGGCACAAATAGTGAACGATCCCCCAGGTCAAACAACTCAAGCGTGTAGGAACCAAACGTTCTCGCCAAAAAACTCTGTGCGATCACCATGGAAAAATACATCAGGAGGGCATGAAAGGTGGTGGGAAGCGTCGGGCCATACGCTTTCTGTAAATACATGCCAATCCCACCTGCTGATGGGAAGGTATTGGACATTTTAACGTAAGAATAAGCGCTGAAAGAGACAATGACGGCAGCGGCCAGAAAGGCTAGAGGAAATAGCCGACCAGTCATTTCGGCCATTTGGCCGGTTAGCGCAAAAATACCGGCCCCAATCATCACGCCGGTGCCTAATGCAACGGCACCGACCAACGAAAGACTGTTTTCTTTATATTGTGGCGTTCTATCCTGCCCAACCATGAAAGCGACTCCTTGTATTAACGGCAACCACAGCTGCAATAACTGCCGAGGACTCCTGTGCGGTGTTTTTTGATGCTATATAAATTAAATATAGAACCTATGTGCAGCCACATGGCAAATGACTAACGGAAGGTCTGATTTTGCGAGGCCACAGGCAAGCAGCTCTTACCCTAAACTAGCTAGTCTTGCTCCTGGTTGTGTCATGTAGCCGTTATGACTATTAATGACAGCTCCAAGGTTCCTGTTTAGCGTTGTCTTTAACGTTCTGATCGACGAAACGGTAATACTCCTTCTTAAAGCGGTTCCACCGATCAGCGCTGACCTGTATGTCATGGAGCTTGAGAATTTTTTCAACGTCATCGATGCAGAGCCTCAGCGCATCGTAAGCAAGGCTGATATTTCGGTTTTTCTCGTTGTAGACCACCTTATCCATTCCATAGAGTCGGTCGATATCTGACAGCGCTTCTTCAATGCGTTTGGATTTACTAGGCTTGATTTTTAAATTCCGAGTCACCAGTGTGTTTTTGGAAACACCCAAGCGGTGCTCTTGTTGTGTCGTTTTCATGGTCTTTCTCCCAGGCGCGTACATGTATATATTGTAGTGGTTCAATAAAACCGGACACCAACTTAGGTGGTAATATTGCCACCATAAGCGAGGTGTCTGATGACCAAGAAACGACGTACTTTTTCGCCTGAATTTAAGCAGGAAGCTGCCAGCCTAGTACTAGATCAAGGGTACAGCTATCCCCAAGCTTGTACCTCGTTGGGTGTCGGAGAAAGCGCCCTCCGACGCTGGGTTCACCAGCTTGAGGACGAACGTCAGGGAGTAACGCCTAAGGGCAAAGCGTTAACCCCAGAACAGCAGCGTATTCAGGAGCTTGAGGCTCGCTGCAAACGCCTTGAGATGGAAAAAACCATCCTAAAAAAGGCTACTGCTCTCTTGATGTCGGACGACATGAATCGTACGCGCTGATAGACCAGTTGAGTGAGCAAATGCCTGTTGAAATGGTCTGTAACGCGTTTGATATTAGCCGCTCCAGTTACTACGAGTACCGCCAGCGGCGGCACCGCGTGAATGTTGAGCGCTTGGCCTTAAAAGCTCAGGTAAACCGCCTTTTCAAAAAGAGTCGCAGCTCAGCTGGCAGCCGCTCGATCAAGGGCTTGCTCAACGAAGAAGGCGTCACCATTGGTCGTTTCAAGGTTCGGCGTTTGATGAGCGAAATGGGGTTGATCTGTAAGCAGGCGGGCCCTCATGCTTATAAGCAGGCGACCGTTGAGCGACCTGATATTGCGAATCATCTTGACCGCAAATTTACACCAGACCAGCCCAATCAGGTCTGGTGTGGTGACATCACTTATAGTGTGCCTCGACTCTGACGGCTGCGGGAAGCAGTTGAACGGGCACAAGCATGACTGGAATACCTTCGTGTCGGACAGGATGTTCTCAACGAAGGGCGGCTCTCTGCTGTGAGAGAGCTTGAGCCGAAGCGGCGGTGACCTGCTGTGCACTGGCAGGGTGACGTAACCCGTGGGAAACGGGGTGTGAGGCGAAGCCGTTACGCCAAGATGCACCTCTAGGCTGAGTACGGAAAGGTTGAGGAATACGAACCGATTCATCCGCGTCTATGGGCTGAACATGTCGCCACCTCCTACACGGCTTGACAGGAGGTACGCATTCTCGGCAGTGGGCATATGTAGGGCCCATTGCTGCTGCCGGTGGTGTATTAGTAGCCCGCCACCGGCGGAGTCACGAGCAGTGCGCAGCTAGCTCATGACAGGGGCGTCAACTTGCAGCATGCAAGGGTAAAGACTGCGATCGGCAACCTCCTCCGTATGCTTGAGTCCAGCATGTGAACGAGGGAAAGCTTGCCCGGGATGCCAAGGGAGTGCGACCCCGATGCCCGACAAGCTGGCGGAGCCTCCGTAGTAGTCCGAGGTGGGGAAAGCCCACCACATGGCGAAGGGAGGCAGTTCAAGTGGCTTGCTCCACGGATTACCTGACCCAGAGAGGTGAAGACCTTTGATAATCGGGGAAATGCAAAGCAAGCTGGCAATGTGGTCAACAGCGGATTCGAACCGACGGTTCGATCGGCTGTTGAGACTGATTACAAGGCATGACTGGCTCCAGGAAGCGGCGTTCAGAACACTGGCGTCCTCAGGGGCTAAAACCGCTGGTATCGACAGAGTAGATCGGCGAGCGTTTGAGCAGAATTTCAGCCAGCATCTGGAAGAAATTCGGATTGAACTGCTGGACGGCACCTATCAGCCGCAGCCAGCACGTCGCGTCTACATTCCAAAATCCAGCGGCAAACAGCGCCCGCTGGGGATACCGACCTTGCGCGACAGGATTGTGCAACGTGCGATGCTAATGGCCATGGAGCCTATTTGGGAAAGCGATTTCCATCGTCTCTCCTATGGGTTCCGGCCAGAACGCAGCGTGCACCATGCTATCCGCACCGTGAAACTTCAGTTGACGGACAGTGGAGTGCCGAGGGGTCGCTGGGTCATCGAAGGTGACCTCGCTAGCTACTTCGACACGGTTCATCACAGAAAGCTTATGCGGTGTGTCCGCAAACGGCTTCGGGACGGTCGTTTCCTGGCGCTACTATGGCGATTCATCAAGGCAGGGCATGTCGACAAGGGGCTGTTTCATGCGGCTCATGACGGCGTGCCACAAGGGGGCGTGCTGTCACCGTTACTCTCGAACATCATGCTCAATGAATTCGATCAGTGGCTTGACCAGCGCCACTTGAGCAAGAAAGCCCGCAAGGATCGTTGGTACTGGAACTCCAGTATTCAGCTGCAACGTCCTGTTGCCCTGCGTGAAGACCGCCAGTGGAAACCGGCGGTGGCCTATTGCCGCTATGCGGATGATTTCGTCTTAACCGTTAAAGGAAATAAGGCGCAAGCCGATGCCATCCGTGAAGAATGTCGCCGGTTCTTGGAAGATGACCTGTCACTGACCCTGAATATGGAAAAGACCCATATCACACACGTCAATGACGGCTTCATCTTCCTTGGACACCGGATCATTCGGAAACGAGGGCCTAGTGGCACTATGCGCCCCGTCACATCCATCCCCCGCGATAAGGCCAGAAACTTCGCCGCCACCTTGGTGAAGGAACTGGCCGGCAATCACAGCGAGAATCGGATCGATATGGTAGATCGCCTAAACCGCCGCCTGGCGGGCTGGGCCACGTTCTACCAATTCACCGACTATACCGCGATGACGTACAAGAAGATTGATGGCATTGTTTTCTGGCGACTCGCCCACTGGTTGGCACGAAAGTACCGAGCATCGATCAAGACCTTGATGCGAAAGCACTTCCGTCGACCTCAAGGGAAAGAGGCCAAGACATGGCAATTCTTCGGTCCCAACCATGCCGGTGATTTCAGTGTGGTAAACCTGCGTCGACTGGTATCAAGTCGGAAAATGCCGTTCCGGTGGCGGCTTCCCGAGGTAAATCCATATCTGCCCAGGGAAGAAACACGCAATACCGTCACCTCTCGCTACCACGATGTTGCCTTGGCTTTGAGCCACGCTTGAATGGAGAGCCGTATGCGCTGAAAGGTGCACGTACGGTTCGGAGAGGAGAAGCAGGGAAATAGTACGACTACGCCCTGCTTCTTACTCTACTCTGGAGTGGCCAGCGTTGGAGCTATCTGGCCGTTGTGTTGGATCTTTATGCTCGTCGTGTTGTTGGCTGGGCCATGTCGTCCAGCCCGGATGCAGATCTTGTTGTGAAAGCGCTGGATCACGCCTGGGAACAACGTAGTCAGCCAAAGAGCGTCATGTTCCATTCCGATCAGGGTAGTCAGTATGCAAGCCGCAAGTTCCGCCAAAGACTTTGGCGCTATCGAATGAAACAAAGCATGAGCCGACGTGGCAACTGCTGGGACAACTCGCCGATGGAAAGGCTGTTCCGGAGCCTGAAATCGGAGTGGATACCGGCTTTGGGATATCGAAATCTACTGGAGGCCAAGAAAGACGTTAGTGGCTATCTGATGGGGTACTACAACCAGCAGCGCCCTCACTCGTTTAACGATGGCATGCCTCCCGTTGTGGCTGAGGAAAATCTTAAATTACTGTCCGGGATTAGTTGACCACTACATATAGAGTGGTTCAGTCCTTGTCTATTTTGTCCTTATGACCGCCGTGGTGTTTATGCATGAAAATATGCATCAGTGGGCATGCTGCCAAAAAGAGGAAAGGTAAGAACTGAAATAGGTGGAGACGGTGCTCGGTTCCAATCAGGTATCCCGCCCAAATGACAAACCCAGCAAGTGGCACCCACAACATCAGCAAACGACTACTTGTACTGTTACTCATAATCACCTCAGTAACTCGCCCAAAGAGCCAACAGCAGTTAAGGCCGTTGGTTTGGGAAAAATCAAATAAATAACCCCAATAACAGCATGGATGATTTGTCTGAACGCAACCTGAACAGCATCGGAGGGAAATATGATCCTGATCAAGCGCCTCGCAAAAAGTAGGCGATAATTACTCAAGCGGTATCCATAGCCTCATTCCCATCATCATTAGGTTTTCGGTGAGCGATACAAAGCTTAATGGGTATTACTGTTGCCGACACAGGCGCACTTGAGCTCACGTTTATCGAGGTATATCGCTTTAAAGACAGAACCTGTCACACGGTGCCAACGAATAGCGCCAGTGGCGCAGCCAGCCAGATAAGCGTATCGGCCAGCAATTAGTAGCTTCGGAAGTATCTAGGCGTGAAGGTAAACGTAACTGAAGGGGACTTGGCGCTGGGCGTGCAGGTCATAGTTGAGAAACATGGCGCTAAAGCTCGCTACGCCCTGCAGCTTTTGCAGACCCGGGGGTATGATCGCTGTGACTACGGCATACTCTAGCACGCGTGCAGTGAATATTATGCACTGAACCTCCCAACTGGCAGAAAAATCGATGAGTAACGCAGTGGCAAAAATTGCCAGCACAGGGCGATAGGTGGTCGCATTAGGGTCTGAAACGCTAACTCCCAGGTGCTCATGAAGCTCTTCATAGCCGCCAATACGTTCATAGCCCAGATATCCCTGGGAAATCGTATCGACATGTTCCTGCTCTGTAAACGCGTCAATCTCTTATCGCGAAGTCAGCAGGTTTACGTTCACCTAAGGCCCATGTGCACGAGCAGGTCAACGATCTACAAGCCAAACGGACATATGTACTCTCCTGTTTGCAACCATAAGCGCGAGCGCTGGAGTGGGTCGTTGTCACCGTTATGAACCTCTTAGTTGTTTATTAACACTATATTGCTTACCTAACATAATAATCTAACTCCCTTCCACAGCCTTCAGATCAAATATGTGGCGCGACGAAAACTTTATTGTGAAGTGAGCCAGTCGATCTTACTAAGCCTGAAGGCGCCTCAGTCGTTAGGTAATAAGTTTATTTTATATGAAATTTGTTAACTTCCATGTCTCAACATAAACATTTGAGATTCGCTAAAGTGTATATTTATTCGCTGACAATGCGAAGTTGGTTTTCTAAGTAAGGGCTAGCATTCGCCGGGAGCAGGTTTGTCGGAGTTAAAAGGACCAAGAGGTTGTTTTCTACTTAATAACACAAGTGGGCGGTTGAGACGGTAGCTAACAGTGTGGTGACCCATAAGGTGACTAAGAAAATTTGTTATAGGGCATAGACACTATTATTTACTCTGGGGGTATTTCAGTTTGTATGGGAAAGGGGTTCTCAGCACTTTCGTCTGCTTGGTGACGCCTTTGCTCTTGCGTCCATAATGACTTGAGATAATTCACCACATCGCGGATCTCGGTGGGAGCCAAAATCTCCTGGTACGCTGGCATTGTTAGCCTATCAGTTTTATTCCAGGGGTCACGCCAACCTTCAGCAATAATTCGGTAGAGCATGGCATCAGAGTGTTTCCAGGTATGGCCCTCTGGCCCATGTGGTGGAGCAGGTAACTCCCCCAGAGCATTTTGCCCTTCCCAGTTGGGCATGCCTTCGCCTTGTGTACCGTGGCAACTGGCACAGTATTGTCGGTAAACTATTTTTCCGTCTTCCAACTGAGGAGTATTGCTTGAAAAAAGGCGATCCTCAGCCATGGCGTGCCCCACAACCATTAGTGTCAGCCATAAGGCAAAGAACCAGCGCTTACGCATCGGGATAAGCCCAGGATTGGCCTTCGTCTTCACTGCGCAAAAGCTCCCCTTTCTGATTTAAACCATAGAGCGTGCCTTTGGGAGAGAGGGTGAGCGCAACGAGCACTGTGCCGTCACCAGCTACTGGTTGCCACTCTTGTCCACCCGTTTCGCTTCGCCATAGGCCCTGCTGCGTAGCCACATAGACTCGCTTTGGGTTGTCAAGGCTATAAGCCATATCATAGACGCTGCCAGCATCAAGCTCTCCGGTCGGTCTCCAGCCGCAAAAGCAGTCCATCGATAGACGCACCGCATCGTCCGATACCCCGTAGAGCCAGCCGGTCTGCATGCTACCTTCCATGTCAGAGTGAACGAGTCGGTTAACCTTTTGTGAAGGACCACTGTCCATTTTTTTCCAGGTGGTGCCAGCATCTTGGCTTTGGTAGATGCCGTTTTCGGCAATCACCGCATAAAGTGTTTCGTCCTGGCGGCGATGCACGGTTAGCGCAGTCACCTCCCGGCTAGGTAGGTTAGCGCTGAGCTCTTGCCAGGTTTCTCCATTGTCGGTGCTACGCTGCACCCCGATTGAGGGGCCTGCGATATAGAGCGCTTGCGGATCAGTGGAGGGGACCGATACCGCGCGCAACTGGCCTTCATTCACGTCTTCGGGCAAGGGAATCGCATTCCAAACCAAGCCTTCGTCGGTACGCTGAAATAGCTGGTTAGCCTCAATTTTAAACAGTCGTTTGCCTGTTACGTCATATTGCAGTGCAAGCAACCCTTCTTCAGTTGCCAAGGCCGTAATGGCGCTGCCAAAGCTGACTGCGGCCAAGCCTGTCAGTAAGAAGACACGTAAAAAACGACTCACGATCATGTGCATTTCAATATTTCCTTAAATAACGATTAGCCGATAACACCTAGGGCAGGGAAAGTACGCAATAACCAATATGACAGCTCGGATAGTTTGCCTGTGATCATTAAGCTACCCATCAGAATCATGATCAACCCAGCCGCTATATGTATGAAATGCCCCCAGCGACGCAGGAATTTCTGGTGCTTTATGAAGCGATCGAGCGAAATAGCACTCAGCATGAAGGGCACGCCCAGACCCAAAGAATAAACGCCGAGCAACGCCATCCCGCTCCAGGCGTTGGCCGTGGAGGCGCTGACGGTAAGAATGGCACCCAAAATCGGGCCAATGCAGGGGGTCCAGCCAAATGCAAACGCTAAACCAAGCAGATAAGCCGCACTGCGGCTTCCGCCGACGTCCTTCAGTCGACCCATAAACCGCCATTCTTGCTGAAACCAGCGCCACGGCATGAGCCCGGTCATGAAGGCACCAAACAGGATGACGATAAGGCCACCGACTAGGTTTGCTTCTTGGCGATACACCAACAGCAGACGACCAATGGCTGTGGCACTGGCTCCCAGCATCAAAAAAACGGTTGAAAAACCGAGCACGAACCACATTGACTGGGTTAATACCCGAAGACGCTCTCGTCTATCCGCTTCCTGTAGTTGTCCGAGCGAGCGGCCGGTCATGAATGAAAGATAGCCAGGCACAAGTGGCAAAACACAGGGCGAAATAAACGAGATCAGGCCTGCCAGAAAGGCAGTGGCAAGTCCTATATTGGCTACTTCAAGCATTATCCTTTACCTATGCTAGGCTTGGAATTTTGACGAGGACTGCTTGATTGACTCGCTTTGATCTACTATTTGGTGAGTGGTGGGCGCTGTGTCGGCATTCACTTCTGAAGCGTCTTCTACCTGGGCCTGAACATTGGTAGCGTCGCTTTGCTCGGTCGCTTCACCTTTTTTGTCTTTGCACTTCATTATGCATAGGCCTAATCCGCACATAATGAGACATGGCAATAGGCTCAATAGAATAGGCGCGATGCCGAGCAAGACCAGGTTATCCCAGCCAAAAGCAAGGCCGCCAGCCACTGCCACGCCACCCAGCAACATCAGGCCGCGAGGCCCTGTCAACAGGCCTTGTAGCCCCGATTTTTGTTTGCTCTGTTGGGTTTTGTCGTCACAACAACTCATGGTGCTACCTCATTATCTGGTTGCAATCATTTCGGTAAGAAAGTCGATCATGTCTTGAGTGTTCCACTCGGCTTCCCCCACGAGGCGCCCAATTTCTTTGCCTTGGCGGTCAAGTAGAAGCGTCGTGGGAATACCTACAGCCCCAAGATCTGCACTAGCCATCCCGGTTTTATCTATATAGGGAGCCAGATGCTCAATGCCTATCTCTTGATAAAATTCATTAACAATCTCGATCCCCTTACGGTCGATCGATAAGGCGACCACTTCAAAATTATCGCTGCCAAGCTCAGCCTGGAGGGCATCTAAAGTGGGCATTTCCTCTCGACAAGGCCCACACCATGTTGCCCAGATGTTGAGTAAAATCAGTTTTCCTTCAAAGTCAGCCAACGTTAAAGGGGTGCCGCCGCTATCCTCGAAACTGATTTCCGATACGTCGTTGGGGGTGGCCCAGAGAAGAAACCCTTGTGGCCCTGAGCTTTCTGACGGGGCGGCCATGGCAAGGGATGTGGCAGTCATCAGAAATACGGCTACGAGATATCCTGTCAGGATGGGGTGTTTCATCGCCGCACTATCCCTTAGTGAGTCGCGTAAATGTCGGGGCTATCGGTCGGTTGCGAGGCTATGGCATAGACCTCCAGCGGGCCGCGTTTTTCTCCCGACATGCCCGGTGAGCCAAGCGGCATTCCCGGCACACTCAGCCCTATGATAGAGGGCTTTTCATCAAGCACTTGGGTCACACTCTCAACAGGCACATGCCCTTCGAAGAGATAGTCTCCTACGACCGTGGTATGGCAGCCATGCAGTTCTTCAGGGACGTTATACTCGGCTTTCATTTCCACTAGATCATGGGTGTCGACCGTCTCCACGTCGAAGCCGTTTTGTTCCAAATATTTGGCATATTCGGCACAACACCCGCAATTGGGATTTTTGTAGAGGGTCGCTGATATATCAGCCGCCAATCCCGATACGGGAAAAGCCAGCAAAGACGTAACAGCTAACGCTTGCCAATGTTTCATATATTGAGTGTCCGGTTAGTTAACAGGGCGGAAGGTCTCATTGACGCTGCCCGCATAAGAAAAAGGTTGCTTGCGTACAAGCAACCCCATCCGAGCCGCTTTAAGCGTCGTCGTTCTCATGCTGCATGTTTTCCATCATGGCGTTACATTTTTCCATCATGGACTTCATATCGCCCATCATGTCGTGCATACCCCCTGCTTGCATCATATTGCTATGCATGGCGTTGCCCTCCATCGGCTTCTGTTGATTCTCTTCTTGGGCAAAAAGCGAGCTAGCTCCGAAGCTGCTGGCAGCAACAATGGCAGTAAACAGGATCGCAGTATTACGTTTACGCATGACACTCTCCTCTGTATGTGAGTCACTCTGCCAAACGCGCTGGTGGTAGGACTTGATTACGGTTTTTTATCCTGTGGCAGGAGTGCTTTTTTAAGATATCCTTAAAGCAGACTTTAAGGTCAAGGCCTCATTTTAAATTCGTTATACAACCTAAATGTTTGTCATGAGCGCTCAGCTGAAGACTTGACCTTTGGGCAGCCTAACGGTTGTAAGCTGGCTACGAATAAACGAATGAGGATAAGCCAATGCGAGTCTCAGAGCTGGCTCAGACGGGAGGGGTAACGGCAGAAACGGTACGCCACTATACAAGGGAAGGGTTATTGCAACCGCACCGCGACCCGCGCAACGGTTATCAACTCTACGATGCAGAGTCCTTGGGGCGCCTACGTTTTATCGATTGCCTGCGTTCGCTGGGTGTTAGTCTTCCAGAGATCAAGCAAATATTATCTTGGGCGGATCAAGGCACTGCAGAGTTTATTGAACCAGTACCACTCGCCACTCAAAGGGGACGTCTTTACTTGCGGGCTCAAGAGTTCCAGGTGATAGCGCGCTGGATAGATAATATGAATCAAGACAAGATGACTGAAAGTTTCAGCCTGAAGGAGCTCATCGAATCGCTTGGGACAGGTAAATTAGTTTTCGAGGCTAATGATTCGCGAAGTGATCATTAGTGATGCGGCGAAGTCATGGCACTGTGCGTATCCTCCATCCCTATCATGGACTGCAGATGCCAGAGTTGCCAGACAGCAAACGTAATAATCAGCAGTGCTGCCAGCGTACGAGTCGCGGGGCTACGTATCCATATTGAGACACGGCGCGCTGCCACTCCGGTCGCTAGGACGGCAGGCAAGGTGCCGAGCCCAAAGGCCCCCATCATCGCGGCGGCACGCAATGGCTCGGCTACAGCAAGACTCCAGGCCAGCATCGAATAGATTAGCCCACAGGGCATCCAGCCCCATAGCGAGCCAAGTGCGAATGCTTGGGGTACTTTTACAACAGGCATCAAGCGACGGCCTATTGGTTCGATGCGGCGCCACAGGACGCGCCCCAGTGCCTCGATACGTAGCAAGCCCTTCCACCAGTTGGCGATATACAGTGCCATTAGTATCAACATGACCGCCGCCAGGATACGCAACACCAGGGCGAAGCTGTCCAGTGCATGGTTGAGCACGGAACCGAGCAGGGCCACCAAGGCACCAGCGATCATGTAGCTGCTGATACGACCTAAATTATAGCCGAGCAACAGACCTGCTAAACGCCTCGGCTGTCGCATGCTGGGGGGCACAGCAAAGGTCAGGGCACTCATGATGCCGCCACACATGCCGATACAGTGCGCGCCTCCCAGCAAGCCGAAGACGAAGGCCGCCGCCAGCGGCGGCAGGCTCATGTCGGCGGGATTCATTTACGGGGCACCTTTGGAGCTACCCGCCGTATCACGGGAGGGGCTGATGGTGAAGGCCGCCGGAGGCGAACCGTACGGTGATACGATTTCGACCTGTTCGGGTGGATAGCAGAGTCCTTGGTCGGAACAGCCCTGAAAGGTCACCATGATGGCCAGCGGCCCGGTAACGGTGTCGCTCGCCTCGATGGGCGCACTCACCAACACCTGATCGTAGAAAACGTTAATGTTCCCTAAAGACGCGTGCGACATTGGCTCGCCAGGAGGCAAAGCCAACTCACCGAAATTGATATCTTGAGAGAGACTCTCAATCGCGAACTGATGCCGGTGAAGGTAGTAATTTTCGGCGGCGGTGAAGCCGATATAAACTCGATCATCGTCTCGCCAGGCGGTGGTTCGGAAGGCTTCTTTAGCCGGTAGAAAGTCACGTTGGGGCGAACGGTTAAAGGGGGAACTTTTGTCACCAACCTCAAACATCTCTTCACGTGCCGCTACCGGGGTGACTATAAAGAGTGCCACCGTTAGAAAAGCGAAGACTTGTTTCATGAGTTTAACGCCGCCTTTGGCTTATCCATTGGCTGACCTCTGGACCAAGCGACCAGAGCAAAGCCCGCGACGATCATTGGTAGTGTCAGTAGCTGCCCCATGGTTAACCAGCCAAAAGCGATGAATCCCAACTGAGGGTCGGGGAGGCGCACGAACTCTACGATGAAACGGAAGGCTCCATACAGAAGCAGGAACAGCCCAGAGATGAGGCCCCGCTGACGTGGTCGGCGCGATAGCCACCACAGCACGGCAAACAACACGACACCTTCAAGGGCAAACTCGTAGAGAGCCGAAGGATGCCGTGGCTCTGGGCCCAGCTCCATCATGGATGGAAACACCATTGCCCAAGGTACATCACTAACTCTCCCCGGTAACTCGTGATTGATGAAGTTCCCGAGGCGACCCGCTCCCAGGCCGATGGGGACTAACGGAGCAATGAAGTCGGTCAGTTGAATAAAAGCCAGTTGATGTTTGCGAGCAAACAGCCAGGCAGCCACTAACACACCGGCAAGGCCGCCATGAAAGCTCATGCCTCCTTCCCAGATTTTTAGTAACCAAAGGGGGTTGGCTTGCAGTTGTTCGAGCCCGTAAAACAGTGCATAGCCAAGGCGGCCGCCAACGATGATGCCGATGGCGGCGTAGAAGATCAGGTCGCCTATATCATCGTGGCTTAGGCCGAGTCGGTGGGCGCGACGCCGACCCAACCACCAAGCGGCCACTAGCCCGATTACATACATTAAGCCATACCAGTGAATCTGAAGAGGGCCTATGGCGATGGCGATCGGGTCGATTTGAGGGTATTGCAGCATATATCTTCCTTAATCAATCGTTACTGTTGGAGTCATCAACAAAAATTATTGCGTCTTAAGAGCCGTTTTATCGTTTCCACTTCTCGACTTCCTGGATGACTCGCTCAACATCTTCAGAAGTTATGTAACCTGTATGTTTGTAACGAATAGTGCCCTCGGTATCGACCAGATAGCTTTCTGGTGCGCCATAAACACCTAGCTCAAAACCTAGGTTACCCTCTGGATCAAAAATATTGACTTCAAAAGGATTCCCAAACTCGTCAAGAAACTCGAGTCCCTTTGCCTGGGTATCCTTGTAGTTGATGCCAACCAAGCGGACGCCTCGCGCGGCTAAGTCCAATAACTGCGGCATTTCATGCTTGCAAGTGGGGCACCACTCTCCCCAAACATTGACCAATGTCACCTTATCTTTAAAAAGAGATTCATCAACGACCCTTGAGGGGTCTTCCAGCGTCGTCAGGTTGAAGGCCGGAAACGGCTGAGCTAACAAGGGGGAATCTCTGGCGCTAGGATCCATTGATAAGCCCTGATAAAAGAAAAAGCTCAAACCAAAAAAGCCCAATAGGGGTAAAAATAGCAATGTCCGAGATTTCACGTGTACGTCTCACAGGTGGTAGCGGGTAAGTGCCTGCTGAGCATTGTTAGTGCTTACGGAAGTTGATTTGGAGCACTAGGTTGCATCGGTCATGGCTTCCGAGCCCATAGGCGTTTCGCCAGCAGCGGCAGCAATGTGATGCCACTGATGAGGACCAGCGCGATCGTGAGACCACGGGAGTCGGCGGTAATTAGCACTTCGCCGAACTTGACGATCAGATACGCCGTGGGGATTACGCCGGCCAATGTGGCGATCAAAAAGCGCCAGAAGGACAGGGGTGTAATACCTGCCGCGTAGCTGATGGCATCAAACGAAATGAAGGGCACCAATCGGGATGCAAAAACGATGAGCATCAAGCCGGTTTGAGAGCGTTCCTTCCCCAGCCAATTGAGGATGGGACGCGTACGCGACCAGCGTTGCATTACCTCATAGCCGAGCAAACGAGCAATGCAGAAAGCGAGCAGAGCGCCGGCTTCGGCACCGATAACTACATAGGCCGTTCCCCAAACTGGGCCGTAGATCGCACCGGCCACCATGGCAATCGGACCACTGGGGATCGGGCTCATGACAATGGCCGTAATCATCATAAAGATGATGGCCAATGGCCCCCAGACGCCCAACCCATCAACCCATTCACGCAAGGCCTGCTTATCGGTCAAGACCGACAAGGCGCCGGTCTCCATCAGGATCCAATAGAGGGACGCCAAGCCCATCAGTAGAGAGAGCCCCAAAAAGAGCTTTTGCTTTACACTAAGCTTGGTTGCCATGTCCATCTCAGTTGTAGGGAGCAGGGAGACATGTCATCTCAGCCCTGTACCGTGATGGAGTATCATTCAACACCCAATATTTCGCGAAGCTGGTCGGTCGACACTGCACCATTGATACGCTGTACTTTCCCGGCTTCATCACGGTAGTAGCTGGTCGGCGTCCCCGTAGCGCCGGCCTCACGCATGATCTGGGCATGCTTTCTGAGCAGCGCTTGGCTCTCCTCCGACGGCTCCACCGGCCTTATGCCGCCATTGCGAAATTCCAATTCATGAGTTTCGAGAGCGCTAACCGGATCGTGGAATTCAAGGATTGCAGCAGCTTTGCGAAGGCTGTCCTCTGATAGCACACCAACCAGCACGTGGCGAAGCTGTAGTACGCCTTGCTCGATTAGCGGGCGTGAATTCTTCCAGAGTGCGTTGCAGTAGGGGCAGTTGGGGTCTGTTAGTGTGTAAACAATATGCGATGCATCATCATTCCCCTCCGAGATAAAACGAGTGTTTTCAAACGCACTCCAGGTAGCTTCCAGCATGGGTTCCAGCACCAGAGCCTGAAGCTGGCTTTCCATGACGGCATTGCCCTGGGGGTCGATTAACGTACCAATGACGGCATAGTCGGAAGAGGAAGAAATATAAGCCGCCATAGGCTCATTATCATAAGACAAGGCATAGCCTTGGAGGTCGTCAGGCGCTTCGAAGATGCCATGGAATGTGAACCCTTGATCCACCAACACGGTAATCGTCTTGGGCAAGGGAGACTCAGTATTAGCGGCAATGCCGGCCTGATGACTCTCATTGGCATCGGTTCCTGCTTCCTGCGCCAACGCAGGCAACGTAATAAGACCTAACAGACCTGCAGCGGCTAGGTAATAAGTAGAATGTAGGATATGCCTCATGAATGCTCTCTTTATCAATTACTGTTTTTCCAAGGGATTAGGTCGATCACATTTACTGGCTGGTTTTAGTGCTTCTTATTAAAAAACAGGTACTTGATAAGCGCAGCAACACCAAGCCCCAGTGCAATAATCAACAAGATCGCTATTAGGCCCATCCCCGCCATACCCCACATGCAACTATCACTTCCCATCATTTTGAATTCCTCTTTAACACTACGGTGTTTGGTTTAGGCGCGATGAACAGCATCGTTTGGACGTGGTGTGGCATTGCCGGGATCTGGCGTGAAACGGCGTAGCCGCAACGAGTTAGTCAGTACAAAGACACTGGAAACACTCATGGCCGCCGCCGCCAGCATGGGGCTGAGCAATACGCCGATGAACGGATAGAGCACGCCCGCCGCCACGGGGATCAACGCTACGTTGTAGCCATAGGCCCAAACGAAATTGCCGATAATGGTCCGGTGGGTACGCTTGGAGAGCGCCGTGGCATTGACGATGCCTCGCAAATCGCCACTCATCAGTACCACATCGCCGGACTCGATGGCAATATCGGTGCCAGTGCCGATCGCAATGCCCACGTCGGCCTGGGCCAAAGCGGGTGCATCATTGATACCGTCCCCCACAAAAACGACGCGCTTGCCCTCCGCCTGGAGACGCCGGATCTCTGCCGCTTTCTGGTCGGGCAGTACCTCGGCGAGAACCTGCTGGATGCCAACCTGTCGGGCGATAGCATCGGCAGTGGCACGGTTATCGCCGGTGAGCATGGCCACTTCCAGCCCTTGCGCTTTGAGTGCTGCGATAGCGTCGGCAGAGCCCTCCTTGAGGGGATCCGCCACCGCGATGACTGCAGCAAGCTGACCGTCTACCGCGGCATAGAGCGGGCTCTTGGCGTTCTCGGCCAACACCTTGGCGCGTGTTTCTGCCTGGCCGAGCTCGATTTCCAGCCGATGCATGTAACGATCAGCCCCTACATGTACCAAGTGGCCGTCGACCTCGGCTTCAATGCCGTAGCCTGGCTCGGCACTAAAGCGACTGACAGGGGGTAATTCCAGCCCACGGGTCTTGGCGCCCTGCACAATAGCCTCAGCGATGGGGTGCTCGCTTTGAGCTTCCACCGCCGCGACCAGTCGCAGCACGTCGTTTTCATGACCGTTAATTGCTTCGAAGTCGGTCAGTTCGGGGCGCCCCTGGGTCAAAGTGCCGGTCTTGTCCAGCACCACCGTATTCATCTTGGCCAGCGTCTCAAGCGCCGCCCCTTTGCGAAATAGCACTCCCATCTCGGCCCCTTTCCCGGTACTGACCATGATGGCCGTTGGGGTAGCCAGGCCCATCGCGCAGGGGCAGGCGATCAGCAGCACGCTCACCGTGGTGACGAAGGCGAAGGAAAGGGCCGGCGCCGGCCCGACGGCGAACCACACCCCGAAGGTGACCATGGCGATGGCGATGACCACGGGCACGAACACCCCGGCGATCCTGTCGGCCAGTTGCTGAATCGGTGGCTTCTCGGCCTGCGCCGCTTCCACCATCCTGACGATCTGCGACAGCACGGTGTCCGCACCCACCCGCGTGGCGCGAAAGGTAAGTGCACCGTTCTTGTTGATGGTGCCACCGACGACTTCGGAATCCTTCTGTTTGACGACCGGCACTGGCTCACCGCTGATCATCGACTCATCAACGTAGGAGTGGCCCTCCTCAACGATGCCATCGACTGGAACACGCTCCCCTGGGCGAACCAAAATACGATCGCCCGTGACGACGGCGTCGATAGGCAGCTCGACGGTTTCATCCTCACGGATGACGCGGGCAGTTTTCGCCTGTAATTGCAGAAGCTTCTTGATAGCTTCGGAGGTGCGGCCCTTGGCAATGTGTTCAAAATAGCGACCGAGCAGAATTAACGTCACGATCACCGCCGCCGCTTCGAAATAGCTCACGGCGGTTCCGACGGGAAAGAGTCCGGGCACCAGCAGGGCGGCGACCGAATAGAAATAGGCAGCGCTCGATCCGATCATAACGAGGCTGTTCATGCCCGGATTAAAATGCCGGAGTTCGGCGAAGCCGACGCGATAGAAGCGTGCACCAGCATAGAACTGCACCGGTGTGGCCAATAACCACTCGACGCCCATCCAGCCGCGATGCGGCATTAGACTCGTCAAAAGCGTGTCAAAGGCGGGAATCATTTTCCCCATGGCGATGATGACCACCGGAATCGTAAATATTGCCGCGAGCACGACTCGGCGGCGAAGCTCGGCTCTCTCCCGGTCCTCGCTGTCCGTTGGTGACGGCGTATCGGTATCCTGCGGTTCATAGCCTGCTTCGCGGATGGCATGCTGAATACGCGGTAACGAAACGGCTCCCGGCAGGAAACGAACGAAGGCTTTTTGGGTGGCGAGGTTAACACTTACTTCCACCATGCCGGGCAGCTTCGTTAGCGTTCGCTCTATCCGAGAGACACACGATCCGCAACTCATGCCGGTGATGGGAATGTCGAGACTTTCCACCACCGGCTGATAGCCCGCCGTTTCAATGGCGTTGAGTAGGCTAGTGGTCGCGGTACCTGCTTCGACCTGGATAGCCGCCTTCTGTGCGGCGAGGTTCACTTGAGCGTTGATCACGCCTGGCTGCTGGCTGAGTGCGCGCTCCACACGCCCAACACAGGAAGCACAGGACATACCACGAATCTCGATATCGACGTATTGCGCCATAATGACGATCTCCCTGTTAATTTATCGACGACCCGGTAGGCAAACTTGATTCCCATGTTCGCTATCGAGAAAATGCCCGATCATTCAGTCTGCTCAGCGATAGCTTCAACAATCGGGCAGCCTTCCTGCATAGGCCCTTCGCCTGCACACTCACTCAATGTTTTCGATAATACGGCTTCAATCCGCGTGAGATGTTTGATCTGCTCTCGCACCTTGTGCAGCTTCTCGCTGGCGATGCGTTTAGCTTGCGCCCGGTCGCCATTAGCATCCTGAAGCATTAACAGCTCCCGAATCTCTTGTAGCGTGAAGCCCCACTGCTTGGCATGGACGATAAACTGCAACCGATCCACAGCTTCCAGTGGGTAACGCCGATAGTTGGCATCGGTCCTCCTCGGAGGAGGCATAAGTCTCTCTTTTTCGTAGAATCGAATCGCCTGGCTAGCGACCCCGCTTCGTTCGGCAAGCTCGCCGATACTTAGTGTTTGCATAGCGTTACCTCACGACATTATTAATCCAAGCTTCTGGCAGCCTGACTCAACGAATCTACCGGTCGGGGCTCCTATTGCTCCGGTTGGCGCACGACCCTAAGGTAGGGCGTCTTGGTGTTCCAGCCTTCGGGAAAGTGTTGCCTAGCGTCATCATTCGATAGCGATGGCGAGATGATGACATCGTCACCATTTTGCCAGTCAACGGGGGTGGCCACTTTGTGCTTGTCAGTTAGCTGAAGCGAATCGAGAACCCGCAGTATCTCGTCGACATTACGTCCTGTGCTGGGTGGATACGTCAAAGTGAGACGAATTTTCTTGTCAGAATCGATGATGAAGACCGTACGCACCGTCAGTTTGGGGTCGGCTTTGGGATGGATCATTCCATAAAGCTTCGCTACCACCTGATCTTCGTCAGCCAGCAAGGGGTAGTTCAGGGCCGTGCCCTGAGTCTGTTCAATATCCCCCGCCCAGTCGTGGTGAGAGCTGAGGGGATCCACCGAAACCCCAACCAGTTTGGCACCCCGCTGGGTGAATTCGTTCTTTCGCTTGGCAAACGCGCCCAGTTCTGTGGTGCATACTGGCGTAAAATCAGCGGGGTGCGAGAACAGCACCGCCCAGCTGTCGTCAAGCCATTGGTGAAAGTTGACCGTGCCTTGCGTGGATTCGATCGTGAAGTTTGGTGCTGTCTCGCCCAGTTGTAGCGCCATGGAAATGTCCTCATGTCATTCATTGAGTAGCCACCATAACTTTGAAGTCAACTTTAAGGTCAAGCCTGATGTGTAATATTTGCAATTCGATAGGAGACAAATAATTTGTCAATAAAGGTTGACCTTAAAGCAGCTGTAAGCCTTAAAATTCTTACGGCGTTAAAATGGATATGATAGGAGGTAGCACCATGGGATTGGTATCAATACCCTTGTTGGCCGTCTCCATAACTTAAGTTGCGATAACACATTGGAATCTCTCTCTTCCATCGGCTTGGTCGGCGCCTTTATCGGCGGATTGGTCTCCTTCTTCTCGCCCTGCACGCTGCCCCTGTTACCGGCCTACCTGTCGGTGGTCACAGGCGGTAGTGCCGGTAAAGCCGACAGGCGGTTAGAGGCATTGACCCTCAGTGCCTTCTTCGTCTTCGGCTTCAGCATCGTGTTCATCCTACTCGGGCTCGGCGCCAGTAGTATCGGGCAACTGATGCGAGGGTATCGCCAAGAATTCAACTGGGTTGCCGGCTCGGCGGTGATCGTGCTGGGCCTCTTCATGACCGGCGTGTTCCGATTGCCGCTTTTCCAGCGTACCTTTCAGTTCACCCCCAATGTCCAGGGTGGCTCTCCGCTTTCGGCTACTGTGTTCGGGGTATCTTTTGCCATCGGCTGGACGCCCTGTATCGGCCCCATCCTGGGCGCCATCTTGATGGCCACGTCCAATGCTGCTAGTGCCCAGGCTGGAATGATATATCTCAGTGCCTACTCGGCTGGCCTAGCGCTACCTTTTCTTGCCAGCACTTTACTGATTAACCGATTCGCTCTGCATCGGCAAAGCCTAGGAAGGTGGAGCGCCTATGCTCGCCCCGTGGCGGGCACGGTTGTGATCCTGATGGGCATCGCCATCGTCTCGGGTACCATGACGCGGCTTTCCAGTATCATGGTCGACCTTTTTCCCTCCCTGGCGACCCTGGGGTAGCCAGGCCGTCAGAGAAGTAGAGATTACTTTTCATACTGACTCCTTAAGAAGCTTATTAGGCTGAGCTAGTCTCCTAAAAGGAGATTATTTTTATAATGCTTAGAACTTAATTTCTTTCACTGTTAATTTAGTTCTTTCACCTAATTAATTTTAATTAGGATCTCGTGGCGAGGTAACTTACAAGCGCAGCGAACGTTTCAGTGTTTTTTTGACAAAAAATTTATTATAGTAGGCCTTCCTGAATCCTAGCTGAATAATAAAAATTACGGCAAGTAACGCACAGCTACCTGGTTTATTTTTATATTTTTTGATTAGTTACCAGGTTCCCTTTCCTTGATTTATCTTTTAGGTTGTTCTAGCTTTATTATGCCAAGCAAGAACTATGGTAAATAAAATTTGATTTAATAAATGGAGAACCGAGATGGACTTCAAAAAATACGAAAACTGCATTGAAGCTTGTCACATATGCGCTGCTTATTGCGACAAGTGTGCAACTGAGTGTCTAAAAGAAGACAACGTAAAAATGATGGCGGAATGTATTCGCCTTAACATGCAATGTGCTCAAATTTGTCGGTTAGCCGCCTCATTTATGGCACAAGAAAGTGAGTTTGCGCACGAGATCTGCCGTCTATGTGCCGACATTTGTAAGAAATGTGGTGATGAGTGTGAAAAACATGATGCATCCCACTGCCAAGAGTGTGCCCAAGCTTGTCACCGCTGCGCTGAAGAATGTGCCGCAATGGCCAGCTAAGCTCTAAGCCAGCCGGGGCGAGCGCTCCGGTTGGACGTGAACTTCTATGGAGAAATTCATTTGCTTTAACTCAGGCTTTCAAATTATTGAGGTAATTATTTTGAAATAAACTCTAGTAGAAGCAAGCCTACTGCGAGCCTCTTTTAAGGAAACACTGCATAAATACGACCGTTGCTGCCTAAGTGCCACCGGCAGGGCAAAATACAGTTTTCCACTACCCGCCAGAGTTCTCGATGAAACAGATCTCGTTTGCTCAGGCTGAGCACCAGAACAATAAGAAGGTCACCCGCCGGGAACGGTTCCTGGGACAGATGTTGCGGATCTACTTCCTTCAGCAATGGTATGCACTGGTCGACGAAGCGCTTGAAGATGCCATCTATGACAGCCAGGCCATGCGCGACTTCATCTGTATCGATTTGGTCATCAAAAGTGTTCCCGACGCGACTGATCTTTCTTATTCAGTTTAGTGACAGTGGTATTGTGGGTCGCCTGTTCGATCAGGCCCCACATGAAGTGACGAAGAACCATAAAAAAGCTTGGGCATACGCCCAAGCAATCGATCAAAACAGCTTCTCTGCTATGCTACTAACTCACCCTAGAAACTATACTGGGCAGCCACCATCACACGGCTCGCATCTTCTTCACGGCCATCGGCCAACTCCGTTTCGAAATAGCCGTACTCAATTCCGTACATCAAGCGTTCGTTGGGAGTCCACATCAGATTAAGAAATGTATTCTTGTTCTTTCTACCTGCATTCCCACCTACGGTAGGGTCGCCCAATTCGACATCGGTATAGCCATGGGACGCGTTCAGTGAATACTGTGGTGATATTTGATAAGAAAGACCAAGGGCTCCGCCATCGCCAGATAGCGTTTGCAGCTTACCGTTGGTATCGACGTAGGCATCGGCACCGTTGAAGTAATCGCCAGACAGATAGAGGTAACTGTTCGCCCCCTCGCTGGCGTTCACGATCGCTCTCAAGGTCACCGGTCCGGCATGGTAGGCACCTGCGGCGAAGGCCCCATAGCCCATTTCCGTATCCTTTTCGCTTCCGGTATCGTACTTCAGCTGCCGGGCGATGCCGGCGATTGAGTAGGAAAAGTCACCCATACTATCTTCATAGCGCAGGCTCAACGCGGGCATCGATGATACGGCATCGTCATTATCCGGTAGCAAATCATCTTCTGGCACGGAGCCATCGATGTTCTCCGCCAGCTGTGCCTTTGGATCCTCCGCAGCTATCGAGAATCCTCCCATGGTGTAGCGCAACTGGGCTAGGCGCGACCCATAGCCATTGCTTCCCGCCGTGCCGAGGAAATCCAGTGTGGGCGTGGCGGCGACGAAGGTGTTGTAATTCGACCAGGTCTGTCCGGCAAGGATCCCATTCCAGGAACCATAGGCATGCCGTAATCTGAAGCGCGAATTATCATCATTATAGGATCAGAAGTCCCCTTCGATTACGGTGTCAAGCGTACTCCCCTCGACAGGCGTACTGGTCCGAAAGCCGATACGGCTCTGTGTTGCAGACATCTGAAACTGATCCCCAACATCCCCCTCATCTTCCGATCCAGCGACTTCAGCAAAATAACCTTCGTTAGCCGATCCGGCATCCCGATCGAAGTTATAAGCCATGTTCAGCCTGGCGTAGCCATAAAGCCCCACGGTGGTCTCTCCCACTTGGGTTTCCAGGGCCGAAACATACGTCGAGCCGATTGCCAAGGCCATAACCGTCATGCTGACCAAGGGAATCTTCTTGTTATTCCACATGATGACACCTCTTTATGAATTGTCTTGTTATTACGCCGATTGCGGCACTATAAAGTTAGCGAAAATTCCTGAATTAAAGCTGAATTTGTTTGCCGAGATACTAGTTTTTCATAAAAAAGGTCAGCTCATGGCTGACCTTCTTAATTCATGTCAAGACTAAAGGATATCAATAGGCGACATGTAGTTCATAACGGTTACTGTCACTTTGGTTATTACCTCCCAATGAGCTACCACTCACCTCAAGCTGATAATTTCCAGGTTGCAGCTGACGAATAAGTTCGAAGTGCCCCCGTGGGCTGGAAGCTTCTGCTACCTGCTGTCCCGCCTCATTATAAAGAACAGCTGAAATGCGGTTGCCAGTGCTGGTAAATCCTGGAAAGTGCTCACTCACTACTTTCAGTGTAGTCGCTTGTTCAATGTTAATATTGAAACGCTTAGGTTGCCCCTGGGCAAGCATCTGTGTAGAAGATACGCCTCTTTCTAGTAAGGGAAGATTCTGTGTTGTATTGCCTAAGCTCGCTAATACAGGTGTAGAGAGGATACTTGCTACTACTGCACTAAAAACAATTGCTTTAATTTTCATGGTGGTTTACTCCGCTGGTTATTTACAATTTAATAATAACCTTAGAGTATGAATTGAAGCTGAATTTAGTGGTTTATTAGCAAAAAAAAACGCCACCTTTCGGTGGCGCAAGTTATAGAGTGCTTAACGATTTAAAACATTAACCTGACACCTGCCACCACGCCGGTATCTTCGGTATTATTCCCGCCAGCACGAGAAAGGTCAGCGGTATCGCCATACTCTTTTACCCAGTAAGCACCCACGTATGGAGCGAAGCGGCGGGTCACCTCATAACCTAGACGCATACCCACACGCACGGAGTTTAGCCCTTGGCCCACCCCAAACTCCTCGACTTCGCTAGCAGCAACGGCAATTTCGGTGCGGGGCTGTAAATAAAGCCGCTGGGTGAGGCGCAGGTCGTATTCGCCTTCAAAACTGGCGGCCACGTCGCCATCTTCACTCACTCGTAATGCCACGTCGGTTTCAATGCCGTAGGGCATTATGCCTTGCAGGCCGACAACCCCATAGGTGCGTTCGGCGTGATCATCGGAGAAAACACCGCCTTGATAACCGATCCCCCCCTGTAACTCCCAAAAATCAGCCACTAAACGACTATAGAGTAGTTCCAAAGACTCAAACTCAGCATCTTCGCCGTCGCCCTGGACATTTTTGCCTTCTGACTTTAGGTAAATGCGGTTGATATCGCCGCCGTACCAACCTTGAAAGTCCCATACCACGGCTTCTGGGCCTTTATCAGGCACGCTATATTCGAGCCGATCAAACAGTGCCATACCCATATTATGTTCCTCAGTGGGCGCTGGCCAACTGTCTGGTGCCGCATAGCCATCTTCGGCTTGAGCGGTCGTGGCGGCGGCCATGCCAAGGGCGGCGCTGGCGAGGGTTAAGTAGCGCTTAATTTTCATACTGCCTCCTTAAGAAACTTGAACAACGCGGAACATGCCAGCATCCATGTGATAGAGAAGGTGGCAGTGGAACGCCCAACTGCCCTCTGCATCTGCGGTGATCAACGCAGATACGCGCTCACCGGGCTTCACATTTAGGGTGTGTTTGCGTGGTATCAATTCCCCTTGGCCGTTTTCTAGCTCCATCCACATACCGTGGAGGTGAATAGGATGCTCCATCATGGTGTCGTTAATCAGAATTAGGCGCAGCCGCTCATCTTTCTCAAAATGAATAGGGCCCGTCACTTCGCTAAACTTCTTACCGTCGAACGACCACATATAACGCTCCATATTGCCGGTCAGGTGCAGCTCAAGCTCACGGCCTGGCTCACGGCGATCAGGCCATGGTGTGAACGCTTTGAGATCCCGGTAAACCAATACGCGTCTTTCGTCAGGATCAATGCCGATTCCCGCCTGGTTATAGCGAGAGCCCGGCTGAGCTTCACCGGCGAGAAGCAAACCATTTGCGCCTATTTTGGCCTGCTCGGCTGCCATCCCCCCCATAGTAGAGTGATCCATGCCTTGCATGTTGGACATACCGGAGTGATCCATCCCAGCCATGCTGGAATGATCCATGCCTTCCATATTCGACATGCCTGAATGATCCATGCCCGACATGTTGGAATGATCCATTCCTTGCATATTGGACATGCCAGAGTGATCCATCCCCGCCATGTTGGAGTGATCCATACCGCCCATACCGTGGGCACCCATGGCTTCCATACCGCGGTCTGCAATTTGACGGCGTTCAGGAATCTCCGCCTGCATGCCTTCACGTGGAGCTAGCGTGGCGCGAGCGTAGCCACTCCGATCCATGGCTTCGGCGAAGATGGTATAGGCTCGATCATCTTCTGGTGAAACAAGCACATCGTACGTTTCCGCCACGCCAATACGGAACTCATCAACAGGCACGGGTTGCACTGGCTGGCCATCGGCAGCAACGACGGTCATCTTCAAACCAGGTATACGTACATCAAAGTATGACATCGCCGACCCGTTAATCACGCGTAGCCGCACCCGCTCACCGGCTTTGAACAGGGCATTCCAGTTTTCCTGGGGGGAATGGCCGTTTAGCAGGTAAGTGTAAGTACTGCCGGTAACATCGGCGATATCCCTCGAGCTCATGCGCATTTTGGCCCACATGCCGCGCATCTCGGCGGTTTGAGAGAAACCGTTATTACGAACATCGGCAAAGAAGTCAGCAATCGTGCGCTCTTGGAAGTTGTAGTACCCTTCCATCGTTTTCAGATTACGGAACACCGACATGGGATCTTCAAAGGTCCAGTCGGTGAGCAGCAATACGTGCTCACGGTCGTAGCGGATAGGCTCACGCTCGGCAGCGTCGATAATCAGCGGCCCGGCATGGCCTAGCTGCTCCTGCATACCGGAGTGGCTGTGATACCAGTAGGTGCCGTTTTGGCGTACGGGAAAGCGGTAGGTAAAGGTTTCACCAGGGGCGATACCGGCAAAGCTGACACCAGGCACACCATCCATTTCCGGCGGTAGAATGAGACCATGCCAGTGGATGGAGGTGGACTCGTCCAGCAGGTTGGTGACACGCAGTACGGCGTCTTGACCTTCTTTCAAACGAATCAGCGGGCCAGGACTGGTACCGTTAATGGTAATTGGTTGGGCTTCTTGTCCGTCAATAGGCAACGATTCACGGCGGATCGCCAGCGATACCTCGGGCCCTTCTTCAACGCCCTGCGCGTAGACATTGCTGCGGCCCCAGGGGTTTGCCCAGGCGGGGGTTAATCCCATTGCGGCAGCGGAACCTATTCCTAGGGCAGCGCCGCCTTTTAGGACCTGCCGGCGAGAAAGCGGGTGAGAAATGATGCTTGAGCGTGCCATGTGTAACTCCCATCAATGATGAATGGCACCATCTTGATGGAAGAAGCTGAATCAAAGCTGAATAGTGATTAATTAATCACTTCAACTGCAAGAGGCAACGTAACCGTAACGCGCAGTCCACCCAGTGGACTACGCTCAAAGCGCGAGTGCCCTGAGTAGCGGGCAATTAACTGCGCAAGAATCGACAGGCCTAAGCCGTAGCCGGGACGGCGTTCATCCAATCGTGTGCCACGCTCTCCCAAGCGCGAAAGATCTTCTTCTGCAACGCCGAAACCGTCATCATCAGTGGTGAGCGTGAGTGTGGTAGTGGAGACGGCAATATCGCAATTAATGCACCTATTCGACCATTTGCCAGCGTTATCGAGCACGATGCCTAATATTTCAGAAAAGTCGTGAGCCTCAATAGGCACTTGGTCTTTCTCGTGTGCCGAGTGGGTAAGGTTGAAAATGCGCTCAGGGTAAAGACTACGGAACATCTCGATGAGCCGTGAACTATCTCGCGTGACGTTCGCCATTCGACCCGCGTTAGGCCCTGCAATACGCGAACGACGCAGCTCTGCAGCTAACTGAGCGTTAATATCTTCAATACGACTGAGCAGTTTATGCCGTCGGTTTTCATCAATGGGCCGATTGCCGCGCAGTACTTGGGTAATTGCTGCCAGCGGGGTTTTTAAAGCATGTGATAGGTTGGCGACCGATTCTCGCGAGCGCTTCAGACGAAGATCAATGTCGTCCATAAACCAGTTCAACTGGTCGACTAATTCATCTAGCTCCGAAGGGGTTACTAATGACAAGCGATCACGTTTGCCTGATCGCAATCCTTCAAGTTGTTGGCGCAGTTGCCAGAGTGGTATGAGTCCACGGTTAACCGCTAGCATGTTGAGCATGATGAGCATCCCTAAAAGCACGGCGGCGATCCCACCAACCCACCAGTGCAAAGTTGCAAGCCCTGCTTCTACTTGGGAAAAATCCTCGCCCACCAATAGCACACCCTGCGTGCCCTGCCACTCAAAATGGCGGCGATAGACGAGCATGTGCTGTGTTCCGCGATTCACATCTATTAGGGCATCGCCGCTCTCATCTAGCAACGGAGCCAGCTGTTGCTGCCATTGCGGGTCAGAAGCGCTGACTAAGCCATTGAAACGGAGTACGTAGAGATGATGAAAGACTTGATAGCCTTGGCTAACCGAGTCGAGCGCAATCGGTACAGCCGTTTGGTCTTGCTCTAGCTGCGCGACCGCGTGGTTTGCTTCACGTTGTAAGCGTTCACCTAAAAAATCCCTTGCCAGGCTCTGTAAAAAGATCCCGTGCAATAGCCACGTGGTGACCACCACCAGTAGCGCGACGCCGCCTAGCCATGCGAGTAGCCGAATGCGTAAACTGCGTCTATCAATGTGAAGCAAAGAAATACCCCTGACCGCGTCGCGTTTGAATGACTGATTTACCGAGATAACGGCGCAGACGAGCGATGTAGACTTCCACCAAGTTAGGTGCGGCAGCGTCCTGCTCCAAGGCGTAGAGCTGCTCTAGTAGCTGATCTTTCGAGTGAATACGGTCTGGATGAAGCATTAAGTAGCGCAGTAATCGAAACTCCGTTGCCGTTAGCGAACGCCACGTTTCCCCTTCTAAGCACACGCGTTGACCCGCCTCATCCAACGAGACACCGTTTAGCGTAATCACCTGAGATAACTGACCAGACTGCCTACGCAACAAGGCCTTCAGGCGGGCCATGAGTTCGGCTTCGTGGAAGGGCTTGGTGAGATAGTCATCGGCTCCCGTTTCAAGTCCAATAACTTTATCTTCCCAGGTATCGCGCGCCGTCAAAATCAAAATAGGCGTACTGCGCTTCTGCTTGCGCCAATGAGCGAGAAGATCTAACCCCGACCCATCGGGCAAACCGACATCTAAAATAGCCAGCTCATAATCCTCGGTTGCCATCAGCGACTTGGCCGCTTTCAATGAAGCGGCCAAATCAACCAGGTAACCGTTGTCCTTGAGACTCTCTGCCAAGCTTTCTGCTAACAAATCATCATCTTCGAGTAGCAACAGTTTCATGGGTCTGCGTCAGATTAGAGAGAAAAATTACCGTACATGCCGGATTCATAATGACCAGGAATGTTACAGGCATACTCTAGCTCGTTAACATTGTCAGGGACACTCCATAATAAAGTCCCGGTTTCACCAGGCGCAATGGTGACACCTGCCATACTCATATTGGCCATATCGTGACCATCGCCGTTTGACATATTGGACATATCGTGGCCTTCACCGTGTGCCATATTCGACATGTCATGGCCTCCGCCATTGGCCATGTTTAGCATCATCTGGCGATGTTCTTCTTGGGCTTCTTTGCTACCAATCACAAATTCGTGTTCTAGATTGCCGGTGTTAGTAATTTCAAATTTAACCACCTCCCCTGCCGCCATTTCTAGCGCTTCAGGGTCGAACCACATATCGCCAGCTTCAAGGCTGATCGTGCGGTCAACGTCAGCCTCGGTTAGGCCATTGTCACCACTGCCTTGGCCGGGCGAAGCCCATGCCGCACTCGTTATCAAACTGAGTGAAAGGGCAAACAAAGACGTTGTTAAGGAGATGTTGCGCATGGTCATTTACCTCAGAGGTTATTGTCACTTGTTCTTTATACGGCGTTAACCTGAAACGAGCCTGAACCTAACGTAAAAATATGGCCTGCTACCCAAAAGCATTTCTAACATGATGATGGATCCTGCCCCCCCTGATTAGAGTCAACGCTGCAGCAATGACTTTTCGTCTTGTTGGTGCAATTGCCTATGGCAGCCTCCGCCTAAACCTCAGCGTAAGGCCCATAAGAAGGAGACCGTTAATTTCGAGCTCTGGAACGGCTCAACAAGGTGGTTGACCTGTTAGTCACCCATTCGGTGATGACACTCTTGTCAGCACTGCCGTGATCAACAAGATAACCGCGACCAGCACCATCTCCAGTGCAATACTTCTCTGTAACCGTCCTGGGGCTGTTGCGTCGCCGCTCTCAAAGGCCGGCACAAGCCGCCACTTGTTCGCGGCAGCAAATAACAGTAGCGCCGCCACAATCAATACCTTGCCGATCAAGAACTGTCCATATGCCGTGGTGAGCAGGGGTGTGAGACCGCCTGTTAGCAGCGTGGCCAAAGTGACGCCCGCCAGTACCAACACGCCAACTCCGCCCATGGCGATTTTCCCGAAACGGGTCAGAATGTGGGCGGTATTGTCCTGGTTGTGACCCCGTCCTACTAAATGGAACAGCGGCCAAAGCGAGGCCACCCAAAATGCTGCCGCCATCAGGTGAACGATCAGCAAGCCAGCCAGAACGAGGCGTGGGGTGTTTACTGTATGCCCCACCTGCACGAATGCCAGCATCACCAATAAAACGCCTACTAGGCTCACGCTGTTGGCTGTTTTCGAGAGCGCTAAGTTATTAAGCTGAATCGCCTGAACCAGCAGCAAGCCAGCTGCCGCCAGCATTAGCCGGCCCCCGGACGCACCCTCAAACACGATTCCGAGCAGCATTGGGTTGGTTGCAGCAGATATATTGCCGCCCCCAAGGTAACCAGCTTCTAAAGGCCACTGGAACAGAATCAGAATGACCCCCGCCCAGGCAGCAAAGACGCCCATGCGGGCGACGCGCCTCCGGTCGTGATCAGGGAGTCGGGGAAACGCTAGACGAAACAACACGGCCCCCGTCGCGACTAGGGCACTAAGGTAAACCCCAGCCGCCACGAGAATCATCGCGACGGTCCAGACGTCGAGGCTATTTACGGAGAACCACCAGGCCACGGGTCAGGGCTCGACCGAGAAGTTAAAACCGTCGGACATCATGTGCCCGTCATCCGATAGGCCACGCCAGCGCACCTGGTAATCCCCAGCCGAAAGAGTGTCACTGGGCTTTACGAAGTAGCGATCGACCTGTTCACTGCCTGGCTGACCATCAAGAGGAACGGGGCCGTCCGGGCCTGCCACTTCAAACTGGGTGATGCGCATCATGCCACCAAACTCGATGCCAATCTCTGCTGGGGAATCCTGAATGGTGACGCCATCCCTCGGTAAAGTGTTTACGCGGCCTTCATGGGCCAGTGCCGGGATTGCTAGCGACATCAACAGCGTTGCTAAGGAAGCGTGAATGATAGGGAGCGAACTCTTCTTCTTTTGCATACCGTATCCTTATGTTTTTCAGGGTTGAATGGATATTGTTACTTCATCGCGGAGGCGCTAAAACTGATTCGGTTGAGCCTTCTTACATCGTTCATTTTCCCTGTTTGGCGAACAAGGCGCATGGCGTCGTATGAATCTTCAAAGAAATGAGTAGGTGTTATAGCGTGCCAACCTGAAGCAGGGCTGAAAATGTCGGAAAAAATAACTTATGAGTACATTTAGATATCGGTATTGGCACCTTTTTACTTTTGGGCTACTTATAGTTGTAGGCTTATATCGGAAGCAAACTTCGCCTTCTGCCATTTTTATTGGTTAAGGCGATGTCTCGATTGGCAACAGATGAGAGGAAATATCATGGTTAAGCACAAGATGATCTTTGTCATTGGTCTGGCTGCAAGCCTCAGTGTCCCCAGCAGCGCCATCTTCGCTCAAGGTATGAGCCAAGGCGCCCAAGGTCAGGGCAATATGATGGACGGCCAAGTCGGTATGGGTTCGGGCATGATGATGGGCAGTCAAGAAGGCATGTACCCAGGAATGATGATGGGAGGGCAAAGCGGGATGATGCCTTGTCCAATGATGGAAGGCATGGGGAGTATGTCCGGCATTGGCGGTATGCTCGACGAGCAGCAGATGAGTACCATGCGTGAGATGCGCCAAGAACACCGCGCGGCCCAGCTTGAGCGGATGGGCGAATTGATGAACCTGCGCGACGACATGATGCAAACCATGCAGACTGAACGCCCTGAACCAGAGGAAATAAAGGCGCTGCATGCTCAAATGGCCAACCTTCATGGCGATATGATGGCTGATAACGTGCGCATGCATAATCAGATGCAGGACTTACTGACCGATGAGCAGCGTGAACAGATGAGAGGAAGCATGCCCAGCCACCATGGCCCGCAATAAGCCTTGGCGATTGCCTCTTTTTTTAGGAGTGATGGTATGATGAACGCGGAATGTTTTGCTTTTATGGGGTCAATGGGGTGGCTAGGCTGGTTGATGCCCCTGGCCATGCTGTTATTAATTGGCTTGGCGATCGCTTCGCTGGCCAAGTACCTCTTCAGTCGTTCACGCTAAGGAGTTGAAAATAATGCAACATATGAGCACCAAGCTTTTACTCTCTGGTTCCATGCTGCTTGGGGCGGTCTCCGCCCAGGCGGCGTTACCGCCAGAGGCAACATTGTATAAAAACCCCCAGTGCGGCTGCTGTGACGCTTATGCACGCCATCTTGAAGAGCTCGGCGTAGAAGTGACGATTATTGACGATGTAGAGCTGGGTGATATTAAGCAGCAGGCAGGCGTGCCCTATGGCCTGGGTTCATGCCATACCATTGAGATGGGCGAGTATTGGATCGAAGGCCACGTTCCAATGGAAGCCGTGCAGGCGCTGTTTGAGGAACAACCCGATATTGACGGTATCGGTTTGGCGGGTATGCCCATTGGCACACCGGGTATGCCGGGGCCACAAGAAAGCCCTTACAATGTGTACACGTTTACAGGCCAGGAAGATGAGCCATTTATGACCCTTTAGTAGGGTGATAAAAGCTCGCCTGCTGTCTGCACGCCGTTCTAACGGACTCTTGTAGTACAGCAGGCGCATTCAAGTCATACATTACTAAAACGAAAGCGCTGTATTAAACTTAGGATTTACTTTGCTAGTGCGTTACGGGTCGATTCGTTACGGTAAGCTAAAAATAAGATTGCGTCGTTTTCTTTACACCTACACATTGCCACACTAGCAAGCCTGTTAAAGCTTACTTTGCGCAAAAACCTCCTATTAATATTACGCCTTAATAAAAGGTGAGCATGTTGTATACCCGCGTTAGTAAGATTGGCAGTTCGCATCCCACGTTTATTTCCCAAGCCCGCGTCCTTACTCGTTTTACGATGGCCACTGAGAATGGTGGTCATCGATAACAAAGACGTGCCGATGTGAGCCTCGATAATGATGGTGGGAATGGCGATGAGGTTCCGGCCCCTCCCATCCCTCATGCTCGTGTTGATGGTGTTCATCGTGGTAGTGCAGATGGGTATGGGTTATGGCTGCGTGCTCGTGCTCAAGAGTTCTCAGGTCAGATTTATGCCAGATAAGGGCTGTGAGCGCCGTTGCTGCCAGAGCAATCGTTCCCAGCAAAGCGAACGTTCCCGTCAGTCCCACGTTTACCCCCAGCCAACCTGCCAACGGATAAGTGACCAGCCAACAGCTGTGTGACAAGGAAAATTGGGCAGCAAACAGCGCTGGACGATCCACCGGCTGACACGAGCGTTTGAGCAGGCGTCCGGAGGGGGTCATAACCAACGAGGCCCCTGCGCCCAACAGCAACCACAGCCCGGCAAGCCCAGTAAACGATGGGCCTAGCCAGCCCAGGTAAAGGCTGAGTGCCAGCATAACGCCGCCCAACAGCATGACTGGCCGCTCGGGCATCCGATCCAGCACCTTGGGCAGCAATAAGGCCACCAGCATGGAACCTCCACCTGCTGCGGCAAAGGCCAGGGCTACCTCTTTCTCGCCCAAACTCAACACCGAGCGCACAAGCACCACCGTGTTGACGATTTGCATGGCCCCAGCGGCTGAAACCGCCAAATTCAACGCCAGTAGCCCGCGCAGCCGGGGTGTTTTCAGGTAAATCCGCATGCCGCGGGTAACACGATGCCAGACGCTAGGAGCTTCCTCTAGGGCAAGAGGCGCAGGCAGAGTTACCGATATAACCAGGGCAGCAGAGATAGCGAACGCCAGAGCGTTGAGTACAAACAGAACATCAAAACCCATCACCATCAGCAATGCCGCCGCCGCCATCGGGCTAAGAAGGTTTTCTAAGTCATAGGCGAGGCGCGACAGGGATAATGCTCGCGTGTATTGCTCTTCGTCTTCGAGAATGTCAGGGATCGTCGCCTGGAAAACGGGTGTAAAGCCTGCTGAACAAGCATTGAGCAGAAAGATCAGCACATAGATCTGCCACACCTCGGTAACAAACGGCAGCGTGCAGACCACGGCCGCACGCAGCACGTCCAGGCTAACCAACAAGGTGCGCCGAGGCAGGCGTGAGGCATAGGCGCCGACCAGTGGGGCAATGCCCACGTAAGCGACCATCTTGATCGCCAGCGCGGTGCCGAGCACGACCCCCGCCTGACCCTCAGCAAGGTGATGAGCCAGTAATGCCAGAGCAACCGTGGTCAGACCGGTACCAATCAGTGCAATGACTTGAGCGAAAAAGAGATGGCAATAGACGCGATGGGCAAGTACATCAAGCATTGAGCGTTCCTCAAGTGAGGGGCTTAGATGCGTTTACAGGTAGCGGGCGATGGCCTTGAATTCTTCAGCCCGCGCCCGATGATTTTGATTGTGAGTATCCAGGGCTTCGTCTAGGCAGTGGTCGATATGATCTAAAACCAAGGTACGTTTGGCCTGTTGAATGGCTTTCTCAACCGCATGGAGCTGCTGTGCAATGTCCAGGCAGTGGCGACCGTCCTCTATCATCTGCGTCACGCTTGAAAGGTGTCCTCGAGCGCGGTTTAAGCGCTTGATGATATCGGGATGTAACTGGTGAGTGTGTATGGTCATTTTCTTTTCCCTTATTATATTCCTATCCCCCTGGAGGGGATGTTAATCTATTGCTGGTTTTCTGCCAACGCTATAGTTCAAAGCAGACGGCTATCGATTTCTTTTTTTACGTTCATCTTGGTTGCTTTACATGCTCAATCGGCTGCGCCACCGCCTTGGCTATTTGACCCTGCTGTTACTGTTCCTGCCTAGTCTGGTAATCACCAGTGTGGGCGAGGCGCGTGCGCATGGGGCGGCGAGCATGGTGGGAGTTGAGCCATCTCTCCATGAGAATGTACAGAAGGGCCATGGGCATACCCATGGTCACGAGCATGAGGACGGCCGCCACCTCCATAATGAGAGTGGCAGCCACTTTCACGAAAAAGCGGATCGGCTCAGATCATGCATTGCCATTGAGCCAAACTTCTGCAACGCCCTGCGGCCAGATGAACGAAGCGGTCTACCGCTGCGTCTCGTCTACCGTTTTGAGCGTCCTCCACGGCCTGTCATTGCTGGATGACTGAGGCCGTCTGCCTGACGGCCATTCCTAATGACAGACCCGTGGAGGTTTTATGTTTCCATCCCAAATAGGGGGTGCGTTCAGCTTGTCTGCTATGAACCGGCGTCACGCACTGACCCTTCTCACATTGCTGGTGTTGCTCCTGGGAGCCAGCGGTGAAGCCCTTGCCCACGCTGTTGCTGAAGGCGACAAAGGCTACATCCAGGAGATCTATGGCGTTCACCTGATCTCGTTCGTCTATCTCGGTGCCAAGCACATGGTGACGGGGTATGACCACATCCTGTTTTTGCTAGGGGTCATCTTTTTCCTCTATCGAATGCAGCACATCGCTATCTACGTCAGCCTCTTTGCGATTGGTCACTCGACGACCATGCTGCTAGGGGTGTACTTCAATATCGGCATCAATAGCTACCTGATCGACGCCATCATCGGGCTCTCTGTTGTCTACAAAGCACTCGATAACATTGGTGCGTATCAGCGCTGGTTCGGCTTTCAGCCCAATACCAAAGTGGCAACGCTGGTCTTCGGCCTGTTTCATGGCTTTGGATTGTCGAGCAAGATCATTGAATACGATATCTCTTCAGATGGGCTGGTTCCCAATCTGCTGGCGTTCAACGTCGGGGTGGAAATAGGCCAGCTATTGGCCTTGGGTGTGATCCTCATTGGCATGGGGTTTTGGCGACGCACTACCGGCTTCTTACGCCACGCCTATACCGCCAACGTCGCCATGATGTGTGCTGGCTTTATGCTGGTCGGTTATCAGCTCACCGGCTACTTCATCGCCTAATTCAGGAGAGACCTAAATGTACAATACCGATCTTCCCACCCGTGCCGAGCTACCTTCGACGGGTAAATTACTTCGATCTACAGTACTGGCTGTGGTAATAGCCATTGCCCTATTGGTCACCGTGGTGTTGCCCGCAGAGTATGCCATCGACCCTACCGGCGCGGGCCGCTTGTTGGGGCTGACCGAAATGGGTGAAATCAAGAACCAACTGGCCGAAGAGGCCGAGCTTGACCAGGCCAACGACGAAGCCGCCGCCATGCAGGCATCACAACCCACTGCTCCTCAAGAGTCAGCAGGTGATAACCAGCCCACGGCTGCAAACACTGCTGCTCAACAAGCATCAGATGTAGAGCCGGAGCAAGTAGCCTCCTCGGTATCTGACCAAGAGATGGTGCAGCCCGAGGCTAGCTTAGCGCTTGCTGACGCTTTGGCCGCTGAGGAGGCAGCCTCCCAGGCAACTGAAGAAGCTGCCACATGGGGCGATGAAGTGAGCTTCACCCTCACACCGGGCGAGGGCACCGAGTACAAGCTGACGATGGAAGAAGGCGCTGTCGCGACATTCGCTTGGGCTTCCGATGGGGGGCCACTTAATTTCGACACACACGGTGACGGAAATGGCAACTCGATTAGCTATGAGAAAGGACGCGGCGTGCCCGAAGATGAGGGTGAACTGGAAGCCGCGTTCACCGGTAACCACGGTTGGTTCTTTCGTAATCGCAATGATAACGACGTGACCGTGATGTTGCGTGTTGGAGGGGACTATGGGGAGCTGAATAAGGTTCTCTAAAGCAGTGGCCCCTAGCGCTCTCCTGAGCGTTAGGGGCCTTTGCCATCAGCGTCGCTACATTGATGGGGAAACCGTCTACAGAATTAGATGAGATAGTGGTCGTTGGGTTATCTGATTTAATATAATATTTAGGCATATATGCGAAATATCTGAAAGTCTTCTATTGGCCGGTTAGCGACGGTCTGATTCCTACCATCGCTATACAAACGGGACTATCCGGTATTACTCAGTGGTTACGCGTACTGAAAGCTACATAAAACGTAAAACAAGCGATAGGCCGGGTTAAGCATATCCGCCCTGGCGAATATGGGCTATGTACGCGATTACCTCGTAAGCTTTTCCTTGAGCGGCTAGTTGCTGGGCTGTCTGTCCACCGAGGGCCGAAATGGGATATGTTTGATACCATGCCCAGGCGGAGGATCGAGAGCCTGCCCAAGGTTCGATCTGGTCCAAAATAGTTTGAATTAACTTTTCTCGATCTTGCCTTTCGTTCTGGTAATCGCGGTAGCGGGCCCATACAAGGCCGGCTCCGAACATGAGTAGAGCGGAGAAAAGAATGCCGAGAGGGAGAAGTATAGCCAAAGCATCAGGCGATAAAGATGGCATGTCTAGACTCTCCTTCGGTGTTTAGGGTTCGCATTATGACTTGTTTCGTTAAGATAAAAATTTCCGAAACGAGGGTGATTATCTTTGAGACAGCCTCGTTTAAATAACGGCATCCAGGCCGACCGTAGTTGGATAATCTACGCTCGTCGCGGTTATCTATAAATTTATCATATTCAACCAGCCGTGTGGTTTTGGCCAGGTACTGCTCAAGCCACCTATTGCCCGTCTGGCGCTAGGTCGTGATTCTATCGGCTCCTTTTGGCCTTCAAGTACCACGTGCAACCTGTCGGCGATTAGCGTTAAAGTGAACCAAATCAATAAATTAAGAAAGATAAATATACTTCAGGTGGCTGGCTACGATGGCTATACGAAAAATAAGTGATTTGAACCCGGTTTTTAATGGTGAAAACGTTGTCGAATGGCAATCGCCAGCGGGTACAAGGTTTCGTTACGAGCGGGATCGCTGTGCAGTGGGTCAGGAAATGTTGCCAGGAAGCGAAGTGTACGATTGGTACGTGCTGGCTAAGAGTGATCTTAGCCATGCCAAGAGAATGGTGTTCCGATTAATTAATGAAGATGAGTTCTGAACATTACAACAAAGAGCCATTTCGTAGAGGCCGTTCGGGTCGGCGCTGAATAAGAGCAATCAATACACTAAATTGCGTTGCTCGGATGGAAGTAGATAGCTTTGTGCCTGCTTGAGTATTGTTATGCACGTTGCAGACCTACCGCAAAAATGCCACCTCAAACAACTATCGAGTCACCTCTCTCATCGTAGAAACGGCTATCGTCCTTAATTAAATCGTCCCTTATTAGCCTTACGAGGGTTAGGTAAACGTATAGAAGACACCTTAGGGAGCAAGGTTATCGGCTCGCACTGTAATGTCGCTGCGATCCTATACAGCATCTCAATGGTGATGCTCACTTCTCCACGCTCTATCCTTCCCATATAGCTACGATCAATGCCTGCTACTAATGCAAAGCGATCCTGAGAGAGGCCATTCGCTCGGCGCTTTTCCCTAATGTTTTTTCCGATAGCGACTGCCAGCTCTTCCATATCTGCCTCATTGGTCATGAGGCAGGACTATCGAGCGTTGCGGCCTATCGAGCCACGGCTTATAATCCGTATTTTCACTCCTTTGATGCCCATACCCATGTCCCGTAACCTCCCGAGCATAGATAGGCGAATCATTGAACTCTTACTGAAACCAGAAAATGTTACATTCTGCGTTCAAAGCCTCCGGGATCAGTACATTGAGCAATACGACATAAATCCAGTGCATAAAGCGCCACTGCGTCGCTTTATTTATGAGCGCGTCAGAAAGTTAATTAAGGCCCAGTTTGTAGAGAAGGAGAGTGAGATAAAGAGCCGCGGCCAGAAGTACCATGTAAGCTCTATGTTGATAGAAGCTGATCTTGATACTGATGAAGATGACTTTGTCTCATGGCTACAACGTACTCATCCTCAAACATCGAATGAGTCAGTCACCCATGATGCGAGCCAGTCAAATAGCGAAGAGAATAGGCAAGCAGCAAAGGCGCCTGCCGATAGCTACACTGTATTGGAAAAAAAGTTAAATGAGGCGCAAAGCCGGTTTTTGGAATCTTTAGGGGAAGTGGAGGCCTTCCAGCAGCTTATGAGGGACCATCCGGAGCTTAATAATAGCCTTTCAATTGACTACCGCAGTGCTCACGAGCGTAGCTCACGTCTTTTAGGCCATGTCAGTGCTTTAGAAAAGGCCATAAGCCGCCTCAGTGGCTCATGATTGTATTGCGGAAGTGGCAAGCGGACTGTTTAGACAAGGCCAAAGCACACTATCAGTGCCACCGTGATTATTTCGTTCAGGCAACCCCGGGTAGCGGGAAAACGCGTCTTGCCGCCGAATTGGCCAAGTGGTTGCTTGAAGAACAGCTTATCGACTTCGTTATCTGCTTTGCCCCTACGCGGGAAGTGGTTGCAGGTATGCAGCGCACGTTTTCTGCTGTTTTAGATCAGCGTTTTGGAAACGTCATTGCATCCGCAGGAGCCGCTTATACTTACCAATCCATGGAATACCAACAGGAAGAATTTTGGGATATTTTTAAAAAATTCCGCGTATTAGCTATCTTCGACGAAATTCATCACTGCGCAGGTCATGATCCTCTCCTTAGTAACACATGGGGACAGCAGATTATTCGGAATATCCAGGATCAAGCTACTTATACCCTAGGCTTGTCTGGAACCCCTTGGCGTTCTGATGACCTTCCTATCGCGTTGGCACGGTACTCTGATCCAGAAGGGCAGCTGATCTGTGACTATCGTTATGACCTACAAAGTGCTGTGAACGAGGGCGTTTGCAGAGCCCCACGGATTACGCTGATCGATAACCCTTTAATCAGGCTCGTCGAGGAAAAAGAAAACACTGAGTCTGTTCGAGGGTTTTCATGCTTCTCTCAACTACTCAGTGAGTCACCCGTTAGCTACGAAGACCTGTTGCGCCATGATGACATCCTCAATGCTGTGCTGGATATAGGTATTCATCAGCTGAGTGAAACCCGACATAAGACCCCTCAAGCTGGGGGGCTAGTGGTGGCAACGGATATTGAGCATGCCCACCAAATTGCTGCAATACTGAATGCTAAGCATCAAAGCTATGTCGTGGTCACCAGTAAAACACCTCGGGCTCAGCAACTAATCGACCGGTTTCGGCATGACAACACCTGCTGGATTGTAGCGGTTAGCATGATTTCTGAAGGCACAGATATACAGCGTCTTTCAGTTTGCTGTTACCTCAGTCGCATTCGTACCGAGCTTCACTACAGGCAGGTTCTTGGTCGCATCTTAAGAAAGATGGGCACTGATGACAGAGAGGCGTGGCTTTACGTGATCGCTGAACCTACCCTACGTAAATACTCGCAAAGAATCGCCAATGACCTTCCCGAGGATCAATCCACGCTGCAGGCAAAAAAGCTTAATGATCGTCTAACTAAATCCCACGCTGAGCACGCCGATGGCAATACCGAGGGCGCAAAAGAAAGTGAAGATAATCCCCTTTCCGTAAAAGAGCAGAACGGTAAGCGCGAGCTGCAAGTTACTGAGGCTTCATTACTGACGCTGAGCTTTTCTCAATACTACCGGCAGTATCTATTATCGCTAATGTAGTTTTTTCTTTCCATGGCTACCCCCACCCATCTTCAAGGTTCATAAAGTGTACCTTTTGACACGCTTCTATTATCTTTAAAACTCAATGGGTAATAAGTGTCGTTTGGGGTTATAGCTAAGGTTCAAAAGAAAGCCCCATTTTATGATCCAAAATTGAGAATACAGCTCAATGGCGACGATCGGCTACCTCCGAGTCAGCTCTAGCGAACAAAGCACCCAATCTCAACTTAGCGAGATTGCGAATCGACAAAATGTCGAATGTTGGTCATATGCTCATGCATCTGAAGCTTCTGCTAGCTCAGGAATTTGAAACACTCTATCTCCCATCGAATATCTCAATTCATCTGTCGAAAATTTATGCCATCTGATTTAGAATATTGGTTATGAAGATTTTGATTTGTTATTTATTTATAACTTTTATTTTAATGGTGGTTTATGAAGCCTAAAGAAAAGATGGATTTGAACAAGCTTTATAAAAAAATAAGGGCTAACGCTGGGAGAGCTGTTTGTGATTATTCAATGATTGAGGATGGCGACAAAATAATGGCTGCCATAAGCGGTGGTAAAGATTCGTTTGTAATGCTTGATACTCTGTTATATTTGAAGAGAGTTGCTCCAATTAAGTTTGACGTAGTCGCTGTCAATCTCGATCAAAAACAGCCCGGTTTTCCAGAGCATGTTCTCCCGGAGTTTTTTGAAAAAAACGGTATTGACTATTATATTATTGATAAAGATACTTATTCAATTGTTAAAGAAAAAACTCCTGAAGGTAAAACTACTTGTTCACTTTGTTCAAGGCTTAGGAGAGGTTCTCTCTACGGGTTTGCTGAGCAGATCGGGGCTACAAAGATAGCTCTTGGTCATCATATGGATGATATCGTAGAAACTCTGTTCTTAAATATGTTTTTCAATGGTAAGTTAAAGGCAATGCCTCCTAAACTGCTAAGTGATGATCGTAGAAATATTGTTATAAGGCCTCTTTCTTATTGTCGTGAAAAAGATATTGCCAAGCTGGCATCAATTGTAGAATTCCCAATTATTCCGTGTAACCTTTGTGGTTCACAGGAAAACCTACAAAGACAGAATATTAAAAATATGTTGGCAGGTTGGGAAAAACAAAGAGCTGGCTGTATAGAGAACATCTTTAACGGCATCCAGAACGTCAGTCCGAGTCAGTTAGCTGACCAAGTGCTCTTCGACTTTAATAAACTCGAAATTGATAGGTCTAGAGAAGTCAGCCAAGACCATGGCAAGGCCGTGGAGGTGTCTTCGACCAATTTCATTGAGGCAATCAACCTATAAATTTGTAAAGAATCCCGTGGTACAGCTTGGAGATCTTTGGCCGTTATTTGTTTGTTTAGTGCTTTTTATGATTATTTTTTACAGAAATAAAAAATATTGTAAAAAAATTGCGCGTATATTTCTTAAATTATAGAAAAATAATGGGGTGCTACAGGGATTTTACTCACTCACTCGCTTGTTATGGTGATTTTATAGCATATAAGGTAAGGACAGCTATACCATGCTGGAGATTTTGCGCAATTTGCAGCGCAATGCGCCGGTCAATTTTTCGCTGGTAGCCGTCAACTTGGATCAAAAGCAGCCGGGTTTTCCAGAGCATGTGCTGCCAGCGTATCTGAATAAGCAGGGCGTGGAGTATCACATCGTTGAACGAGATACGTACTCTGTGGTGAAAGAAAAAACCCCTGAAGGTAAAACCACTTGTGCGCTCTGCTCACGGCTGCGGCGCGGCTCGCTATATGGTTTTGCCGAAGAGATTGGTGCCAATAAGATAGCCTTGGGTCATCACCGGGAAGATATTCTTGAAACGCTGTTTTTGAATATGTTCTTCGGTGGCAGCTTGAAAGCCATGCCACCCAAGCTTTTATCCGATGATGGTAAAAACATCGTCATTCGGCCGCTGGCGTACTGTAAAGAGGCAGATATTGCAGAGTTTTCGCGGCTGATGCAGTTCCCGATCATTCCCTGCAATTTATGCGGTTCGCAGCCTAATATGCAGCGCCAGGTAGTGAAGGAGATGCTTGCCGAGTGGGACAAGAAATTCCCTGGCCGTTTGGAAAGCATGTTTAAAGCCGTCACTAATATTGCACCTTCGCAGTTGGCGGATCGCAGCCTGTTTGATTTTGCAGGCTTGGAAACGAAGCAGGCTGAGCTGTTAGCTGGGCGCATTAACGCCTTTAATATCAGCTAACCGTTTGCTCTTCTTCTTCGGCGAGGGTGATTAAACGCGGCATATCGAGAATATTGACCTCTCTACCTGAAACCGCCACCACGCTCTGCTGCTGGAAGCGGCTTAAAATACGGCTGACCGTTTCCACAGCTAAGCCAAGGTAATTACCGATGTCGGCTCTGGGCATGGAGAGTCGAAAGCTATAAGGCGAGTAGCCCCGGTGGCGAAAGCGATCCGACAGCGTGATCAAAAAGGTGGCCAGGCGCTGGTCGGCGGTTTTGCGCGATAGCAGGCGCATCATGCGGCGATCATCACGTAACTCCTTGCTCATACTGCGATACAGCTGTCCGCGCAGTTCGGGGAGCTCTTCCGAGAGTAAATCCAAGCGATCAAACGGGATCTCGCAGACGGTGGTTGTCTCCAGGGCGATCACGCTACCGGGGTACTGCTCTTCATCGATACCATCTAGCCCCACCAGTTCACTGGGTAGATAGAAGTTGGTTAGCTGCTCGCTGCCGTTACCTTCGGCGGTCATCTGTTTCAAGCTGCCCGAACGAACGGCGTAAACGCTGGTGAAGGTGTCGCCTTGCCGAAACAGTGGCTCACCTTTTTTCAGCGGTGAGCGTCGTCGAATAATAGCATCGAACTGGCCCATATCGTCCAGCTCAAGGGCAAGCGGCAGGCAAAGTGAACTCAGACTGCAGGTTTGGCAGCGAGCTTCGTGCGGTAGCGAGCGGCGATGGCTCATAGGTTCCAACATGCTTTGCTCCTTGCGTTAGTTACGCTGATATTATACGGACCGCAACTAGTATGGGAGCTTTCGCACCCTAGCGACAAGTTGATTAAACAATCTTAGAGTAGCGCTGCCCTGTTTGCCCAGGTAGATGGGCATCGAACGCCATGGCTAAATGGCGAATGAGCAGCCGCCCTATGGGTGTTGCGCTAAGCTGGTCGCCACTTCGGGTTAACAGGCCATCTTTCTCGGCGCTCTGCAGACGCTCAAGGGCAGCCGCAAAGTAACGCGGTGTATCAATATTCCAGCGTTCACTGACGGCGGCCAGGTCGATGCGCATATCGCACATCAGTCGCTCAATAACGTCCCGACGAATTAAGTCATCCTCGGTTAAGCGTATCCCCTTTACGGTAGCTAACTGGCCTTGATCCAGTGCGGCCTCATAACGGGCAAGATCGCTCGGATTCTGTGCATAGACATCGCCAACCCGTGAGATAGCCGATACACCAAGGCCGATTAAGTCGCACTGGGCATGGCTTGAATAGCCCTGGAAATTGCGTTGCAGCGAGCCCTCGTGCTGAGCAACGGCCAGGCTGTCATCCGGGCGGGCAAAATGATCCATACCGATATGCACGTAGCCTGCTGCTGTGAGCATCTCAATGGTAGTGCGCAGAATTGCCAGCTTCTCCTCGCCACCCGGTAAATCGTCCTCACTGATGCGCCGCTGTGGGGGGAAGCGCTCGGGCATATGAGCGTAGTTAAACACCGAAAGGCGAGCCGGGTTGAGTTCAATGACTTGGCGTAAGGTGTCTGCAAAGCTCTTCTCGGTTTGAAAGGGTAAGCCGTAAATCAAATCGAGGTTAAGCGAGCGAAACCCGAGTCGGTGGGCTTCCTCCATCAACGTTTCAGTCAGTACTCGGGGCTGAATACGGTTAATGGCTTTCTGGACCAGCGGGCTTAAATCCTGAACCCCCAGGCTAATACGATTAAACCCCAGCGATTGAAGATGGCGCAGGGTAAAAACGTCTGCTTCGCGAGGGTCTATTTCAATCGCATAATCGCGCTCGGGAGACTCAGAAAGTCCAAACCGGGCATGCAAACGGTCAATCAGATCACCCATCTGATTCAAACTCAGAAACGTCGGCGTACCGCCACCCCAATGCAACTGCTTTACCGGCCGCGAGGTATCAAGGTGGCGAGCGGTAAGCACCATCTCACGGTCGAGTCGGCTCAGATAAGGCTCCGCCAGTGCGGTATTTTTCGTGGCAATCTTGTTGCATGCACAGTAAAAGCAAATCTTACGACAGAACGGGACATGGACATAAAGCGAGAGCGCGCGTTTGCCCGCGTTGCTGCGCTCTAAGGCCTGAGTTAGGTCGCCAGGGGTAAACTGCTCATTGAATGATAGCGCCGTGGGGTAAGAGGTATAGCGTGGGCCGCTGGTATCGTAACGGCGCACCAAGGCTTCCTCCCACACCGGTTGCGTGGGCTCTGCCACACTAGAGGGTGCACAAGGTGAAGCAGCAAGGGCATGAACGGTCATTGAGAGGCGCTCCAGCGTTAGGGACTGCCGCTAGCCTAGCCCGTAGCAAAAGGGTAAATGTTGAGCCATGTCATACTAATGAAAAGTATGTGCCGTGAGCATCCAGAGCTGCCAAAGCGCAAAGGCAATAATCGTTAACGCTGCCACGCTACGTGTTGCCGGGTGGCGAATTAAATGACTTAGCTGGCGCGCGGCAAGGCCGGTGGCTAACAGGGCGGGCAGGGTGCCAAGCCCGAAAGCGCCCATCAGTAGAGCGCCCTGAAAAGGGTCGGCAATTGCTAAGCTCCAGGCCAGCATGGAGTACACCAGCCCACAGGGTAGCCAACCCCATAGTGCGCCTAACGCAAACGCTTGAGGAAGATGCACGACGGGCATTAACCGCCGCCCCATGGGCTCAATAAAGCGCCAAAGTCGCCGCCCCACGGCTTCGACTTTGAGTAATCCTTTCCACCAGTTGGCGATGTATAGCGCCATCAGGATCAGCATTAGCGCGGCAAATACCTGAAGCAGCAACCTTGCGGTGGCCGAAAGCGAAACTAGCGTGCCTAGCAGCGCTACCAGCGCGCCTGCGCTCATATAGCTAATGATACGACCTGCATTATAGCTTAGCAGTAGGCCGCCCATGCGCGCTGGATGACGCATGCTGGGAGGTACTGCAAAGGTGAGCGCGCTCATAATGCCACCACACATACCAATGCAGTGCGCGCCCCCCATCAAGCCAAATACAAATGCCGCCATCAGCGGCGGCAGGTCAAGGCCGGTTGGGTTCATGGTGGGGGCTCTTGGCCATCGGAACTGTTGTTAGCAGCTTGCTGACGCTGGCGGCGCTGTTCAGCGCTCAGATCATTCTCATCTTCATCAAACAGAATATGGTGTGCGGGGCCTTCCAGGTCATCGAACTGATCATTTTTAACCGCCCAGAAAAATGCCCAGACGGCGAGGCCCAGCAAAATAAGTGAAAGCGGAATGAGCAGATACAGAATCGTCATGCGGTCACCGGGAGTGGAGAGCTCAGCGATGTAGGTGCCTGGGTACGCCAGCGTGACAGGCGTAGGGCATTGCCGACCACCACCAATGAGCTGAGCGACATGCCTATGGCGGCAAGCCAAGGCGGCACCAAGCCCATCGCTGCCAGCGGCAGTGCAGAAAAGTTATAACACACTGACCAAATCATATTCTGTCGCATGATACGCCGGGTGGCGCGGGAAATCTCAATGGCATCAAATATCCGCATTAATCGCGGGCTGAGCAGTACTGCATCGGCGCGAGTACGGGCAAGATCCGTCGCGCCATTCATGGCAATCGCCACGTCGGCACCGGCCAGCACTGGCACATCGTTAATACCGTCGCCCACCATAAGCACCGTTTCACCTGAGGCTTGAAGCTCGCGCAGCCGAGCTAACTTGCCTTCAGGGCTAACGCCCGCATGCCAGGTGGTAATATGCAGTTGATCAGCTAGGCTCTCTACCGCATCGGCAGTATCACCTGACAGCAGCTCGACGTTTAAGCCTTTAGCTTGCAGCGCTGCAATCGTCGCGGCGGCATCGTCGCGTACACCGTCGTGTAATCCAAACCATGCGCGGGGCGCGCCATCTTCACTGAGCAGTAGCCACTGGCCCCTGGCAGGCGATGAAATGTTTTCTTCACTGGCAAATTCTGGTTTACCCAGCCTCCAACGAGCGCCGTTTAGCGTGCCCTCTAACCCTTGCCCAGTGTGGCTATGAATATCTTTCGCCTGCAAAGTGGCATCCCTAAATGGGCGAAAGGCACGGGCAATGGGGTGTTCTGAATGAGCTTCCAGAGCCGCAGCAATTGCTTGGGCACGTTCGGTGGTTAACTCACTCAGCGTTTGTGTCTGTGTCAGGTGCATTTCGCCACGGGTTAGGGTGCCGGTTTTATCAAAGATTACTCGGGTGACGTTGGAAAGCGACTCAAGGGCATCGGCGCGGGTAATCAGCACGCCGCGTTTACGCAGTTGGCCGTGACCCGCGGTTAAAGCGGTAGGGGTGGCCAACGCTAACGCGCAAGGGCAGGTCACCACGAGCACTGAAAGCAGCACCCAGAGCATTCGCGAGGGGTCGATAAACCACCAGGCAATGGTCACGCAGGTAGTCACCAGGAGTAAGCGAAGTACAAATAAGTGCGCCATGCGGGCCGCCATTTGAGCAAGCCGCGGTCGTGTGGCAAAGGCACGGTCAGTGAGATCGACAATCCCTGCCACCCGGGCATCTCGCCCAGCATGGGTCACCCGGACCACCAGCGGATTTTCCATATTTTGGCTGCCGCCGGTAATCATGTCGCCCACGCGACGCGTCACTGGCAGGTATTCACCGGTGAGCATCGACTCATCCAGACTTGATTCGCCCTCTTCAATCAGGCCGTCGGCGGGTACGCCGTGGCCCGGCTTGATCAATACGCGGTCGCCTGGGGCGAGTTCACTGGCGGGCAGAATGCGTTCGCTGCCGTCGTCTTCAAGGCGCGTCGCAGAGATAGGCAATACACCGCTAAGGGCATTACCACTGTGGCCGCTGCGCCGTCTAGCGCGACCTTCCACATAGCGGCCAAACAGCAAAAAGAAGGTGAACATTGCTACCGAGTCAAAGTAGACCTCACCGACGTTGAACAGCACCGCGTAGCTACTGGCAAGGTATGCACCGCCAATCGCCAGCGACACCGGTACATCCATGCCCAGTACGCGATTACGAAGATCGCGCAGGGCATTGCGAAAAAATGGCTGGGCGGAGAAAAACACTACCGGGGTGGCTAGCGCAAACGAGAGCCAATGAAACAGCGCATAGAAATCCTCGCTAATTTCGCCAGGCCCGGCGACATAGATAGGAATCGAGAACATCATCACTTGCATCATACCGACGGCGGCGATAATCAGCCGACGCACATTCATACGCTCTTCATGCTGCAGGCGCGCTTGTGCTTGATCGGGCTCGTAGGGCTGAGCGTCGTAACCAATCGCCGCCAGTTCAGCAAGTAGCTGTGAGAGCTTAAGTTGCTGTGGATTCCAGCTTACCCGCAGACGGTGATGGGTCAAATTAACAGCGCTGGAGGTAATGCCTGGTAGGGCATTTAAGCGATGCTCAATCAGCCAAGCACAGGCGGCACAGGTAATGCCCTCAATGGCGAGAGTGGCTTTTACATTGCCCTCATCCCCATCGGGATGAACAAACTGTATCTGTAAGCCAGGATCGTCAAACACGGACCAAGTGTCCGCTTTAGCGGCTTGGCGTTCATCTGGACGCTCTGGAAGCTCGGTGCGGTAGCGATAATAACTCGCCAAACCACCGTCGACGATGGCATGGGCTACCGCTTCGCAGCCTGGGCAGCAAAGCGGGTGAGTGTGCTCATCCAGGGTAATTGTCCAGGGCGCCCCAGCGGGTACCGGATTACCGCAGTGATAGCAGGCGGAGGCAGAAACGGCGTTGCTCATTCGCTGTCTGGGCGTCCTCCTGGCAGTAGTGCAACGCTATTTTCATTGGGAAAAGTGGCTTCTCCCACTAAGCGCCAATCGGCCTCTTGCTGCTCAGGCTGCAGCTGTATGTACCAGCGATAGCGCATGTTGTCAGGCCCTTGGGTGACATAGCGGCCGTCGCGGACGTGTTCAAGTACAAAGGATTGGTCGCGGTCATCTTCAGTAGGGAAGATGAAGTCTAAATAGAGCGTATCCGGGTGCGTGTCGCCGGCTAAATCAATCACAATGTCGCTGGTCAGCGGGTCAAGGCGTAGCTCTGCGCTTAAGTTCAACTCACGGGCACGCTCCTGCTTGGCAAACACCATGTTGATGGCCTTACCATGCTCATAATAATCTTCCTGCACAACCATGCCATCAGCGGTGCGAATAGAAAGCACCGCAAAAGTGGAGCTGACAATAATCGAAGAAAATAGCAGGCTTAATAAAAACCACGGCCAAAACTGCTTGTACCATGGGGTGATTTTCTCGCCAGAGTCTAACAAGGGGGATGACATGTTTTTATCTCCTAATATCGCCTAAGAAGCGGGTGTCGCGCTCAAGGCGAATGCGCTCATCTTGCTGAGCTTGCAAAGTGAACACAATGGCGTGGCTGGGCTGCTGTAATTCATCGGCGTCGACGGTCACAGTCACTACCTGCAAGCGGGACTCGCCAGCGGGCACGTTAATGGTGTCGCGATCTAACGTTAAACCAGCTAAACCAGATACATCGAGCTGGTAGCTATGATCACGATCGTCCAAGTTACGCACCGTTAAGCTATACACGTTACTGATACGACCATCACGGGTCGTTTGGTAGAGCTGCGTGCGTTCGCGCTCGGCTTCAAAACCAAGCGGCATACGGTCGTTGATGGCCCAGGCAAACGTGCCCACCATCACTAACAGGGCTGCGAAGTAGCCCATTAGGCGAGGGCGCAATACGCGACTCTTTTTGCCTTCTAAGGCGTTTTCAGTGGTGTAACGCACCAGCCCACGGGGGTAGCCCATTTTATCCATAACGCTGTCGCAGGCATCAATACAGGCGGCGCAACTAATGCACTCATACTGTAGGCCGTCGCGAATATCGATACCGGTAGGGCAGACCTGTACGCACAAATCACAGTCGATGCAATCACCGTAACCGGCCTGCCGGGCCTCCGCATGACTCAGCCCTTTTTTGCGGTGTCCGCGGGGCTCGCCACGCGCTTCATCGTAAGAAACGATCAAGGTATCCCGGTCAAACATAACGGACTGAAAGCGAGCATAAGGGCACATATAAATGCACACCTGTTCGCGCAGCCATCCAGCGTTGAGGTAAGTGAACACCAGGAAAAAACCGACCCAGAAATAGGACCAACCATGGGCTTCCAGGGTAGGAAGCTCCACCACCAGATCGCGAATCGGCGTGAAATAGCCGACAAAGGTAATACCGGTGGCGAGGGCAATGATGAGCCAAGCGGCGTGTTTAGCACTTTTACGCCAGACTTTGTCGGCGGTCATTGGCTGATCGTCGAGTTTAATTCGTCGGTTGCGCGAGCCTTCAATACGGTGCTCAAGCCAAATAAACAGAAAGGTCCAAACGCTTTGCGGGCAGGTATAGCCACACCAAACGCGGCCAGCAAAAACGGTAATAAAAAACAGCCCAAAGGCGCAAATTATCAACAGCCACGACAGCAGGATGAACTCCTGTGGATAAAACGTTGCGGTAAAGATATGGAATTCACGGTTGGGTAAATCAAACAGAATCAGTGGTCGATCGCCAACGTTGATCCACGGTAAAAGAAAAAACAGCAGCATGAGCGCCCAGTTCGCGCTGCGCCGTAGTTTCTGAAAAGCACCTTTAATTTCGCGCACGTAAATGTGTCGCCGCTTGGCGTACATATCTTGAGTCACTGCTTCAGAGGAGGGCGTGTGGTGCCCCACCGGGTTCGGCGTGATGTCTTGGCTCGGTATCTTTTCCATGGCGATATTCCCGGCTCAGAAGGCAGGAGAGGTTGCACCCAGGTGATGAAACCAGGCTGCATGAGCAATATTGTATCGGGTTGCGCATAAAGAAAGGGTGCGGTGTGGGGCCGCACCCTTGCTTAACACTTAGAGCTTGCTGTGCTTTTGCTAACTAACTGTGTTGTTAGTAATGCTAGCAAGGCACACTCATTAGGCAACGCCTCTCAGTCTGCAAACCGCAGGCTGTACACATAGGCGGCCACTAGGTGAACGCGCTCTTCGCCGATATACGCCGCTTGCGCAGGCATATGGCCGTTGCGGCCGTTACGCAGAGTCTGACGAATCGAGTCATCGACACTTTGTCCTGGCGCCAGATAGAGCCAAATGTCGTTGGTCAGGTTAGGTGCGCCAAGCGCAGTATTGCCCATGCCACTTGGGCCGTGACAGGCGGCACATACGGCCATAAAGGTGCTTTCGCCCTGTTCAGCACGCGCTTCGTCATGTTCAAGCTCAGACAATGACAATACGTACTGAGTGAGGTTTTCAATATTGTTCGCACCCAGCTGCTGCCAAGATGGCATCAGGCCGTTACGGCCATTGTTCAGGGTGGTCAGAATATTGTCAGGCTCGCCACCATACAACCAATCGTCGTCGGTCAGGTTGGGGAAGCCGTAGCCACCCTGAGCATTGGAACCATGGCACACCGCGCAGTTATTTTGATAAATACGCTCGGCCACTAGCATCGCCTCGGGATCTTCCGCAAGCTCAGGTATAGGCACTTCCTGATAGCGAGCAAAGATCGGTGTGAAACGTTCTTGGGCATCGGCGACTTCTTCTTCCCACTGGCCCTCTTGGGTCCAGCCAAGCACGCCCGCGTAGTTACCAAGCCCTGGATACAGCACCAAATAACCCAGTGCAAACACCACGGTCAAGATGAACAGCTTAAACCACCACTGGGGTAGCGGGTTGTCATACTCTTCAATGCCGTCGGCAGCGTGTCCCGTAGTCTCGATATTGCCATCAGCATCAGGCGTTTTATCGGTACGGCGGTTGGCAATCAAAATCCAAACGCTGAGCGCAATGGTGCCCAACGTAATGATAATGATCCAGGCACTCCAGAAGTTCGATAGGGAGTCACCCCATAAATTGTTCATCTATTTTTATCTCCCCTTTCGTGGCGGGAATGCACTTCGCTATCGCCTTCAAGCGAAGCGTGCTTGTCACTGGTCGGTTGCTCATCATCATCGGCAAAGGGCAGGTTAGCCGCTTCTTCGAAGTCTGCCTTGCGTCGCTTAGAGTAGGCCCATAGGGCGATACCGATCATGGCGATAATCAAGAACAGCGTAATGAGACCGCGAAAAGTTCCCGTATCCATAACTTAACGAGTGCCCTCGAAGACGGTGCCGAGCTGCTGCAAATAGGCGACCAGGGCGGTGATTTCCTGGGTGCCGCGTACATCTGCAGTGGCGCTGGCAATATCTTCGTCTGTGTATGGTACGCCTAGCTGGCGTAGCGCACGCATCTTCCTGGGTGTGGCATCACCATCAAGGGTATTGTCAAACAGCCATGGGTAAGCGGGCATGATCGACTCGGGTACTACGTCGCGAGGGTTGTACATGTGAGCACGGTGCCAATCATCGCTGTAGCGGCCACCTACACGGGCCAAATCTGGACCAGTACGCTTAGAGCCCCACAGGAAGTTGTGCTCATAGACCTGTTCGCCAGCCACGTTGTAGTGGCCGTAGCGCTCGGTTTCAGCGCGGAACGGGCGAATCATCTGCGAGTGACAGCCAACGCAGCCTTCACGGCGATAGATGTCACGGCCTTCTAACTCCAGCGCTGTGAGAGGGCGCAGGCCTTCAACAGGCTCGGTGGTGTCCTTTTGGAAGAACAACGGAACGACCTCAGCCAAGCCGCCGAAACTGATCGCAACCAGGATCAATACGGCGAGTAGGCCAACGTTCTTTTCGACAATCTCGTGTTTCATTGGACTCAACTTCCCCGTTTAAGCAGCTTGTGGCGCTGGATGGCTGATGGCCTCACGACGCTTGACGGTCATGTAGACGTTGTAAGCCATGATCAGCATGCCGGTGACCCAGAAGAGACCGCCAATCAAGCGCACGAAGTAGCCCGGTGCACTGGCTTCAACAGACTCAACGAAGGTGTACATTAAGGTGCCGTCTGGGTTGATCGCACGCCACATCAAGCCTTGAAGAATACCGTTAACCCACATGGAAGCGATGTAAAGCACCGTTCCAATCGTGGCCAGCCAGAAGTGCACGGCGATAAGATTGACGGAATACATTTCAGTGCGGCCAAACACGCGTGGGATCAGGTGATACATCGAGCCGATGGTGATCATCGCAACCCAGCCGAGGGCGCCGGAGTGAACGTGACCAATGGTCCAGTCAGTGTAGTGCGACAGCGCGTTGACGGTTTTAATCGCCATCATCGGGCCTTCGAAGGTAGACATCCCATAGAACGACAGGGCAACGACCAAGAAGCGCAGCGTTGGATCCGTGCGCAGCTTATGCCAGGCGCCGGATAGGGTCATCATGCCGTTGATCATACCGCCCCAGGAGGGAGCCAACAGGATGATCGACATAATCATGCCCAGCGACTGAGCCCAGTTTGGTAGTGCCGTGTAGTGCAGGTGGTGAGGGCCAGCCCACATGTAGATCATGATCAGGGCCCAGAAGTGCACGATCGACAAACGATAAGAGTAGATGGGCCGCTCAGCCTGCTTAGGTACGAAGTAGTACATCATTCCCAAGAAACCTGCTGTTAGGAAGAAACCTACCGCGTTATGGCCGTACCACCACTGCACCATGGCATCTACCGCACCGGCATAGATCGAGATGGAGTACATGCCTGTCACAGGGATTGCCGCGTTATTCACAATATGCAGCACAGCAACAGTCAAAATGAACGCTGCAAAGAACCAGTTCGCCACGTAAATATGTGACGTGGTGCGCTTTTTAATCGTCATCAAGAACACGATGGCATAGCTGATCCACACAACCGCGATCAAAATATTGATCGGCCACTCAAGCTCCGCGTACTCCTTGGTCGTGGTGTAGCCCATCGGGAGCGACACAACGGCGGAAATAATCACCGCTTGCCAGCCCCAGAACGTAAAAGCGGCTAATTTGTCAGAGAAAAGTCTCGTTTGACAGGTGCGCTGCACAACGTAATAGGAGGTGGCAAAGAGAGCCGAACCGCCAAAGGCGAAAATAACGGCGTTAGTATGCAACGGACGCAGACGCCCGAAGCTAGTCCAAGGTAGGCCAAGGTTCAGTTGCGGCCAGACCAATTGCGAGGCGAGGATGACACCGACGGTCATTCCCACAATGCCCCACACAACGGTCATAATCGCGAACTGCCGAACTACCTTGTAGTTGTAGGTCGGGTGTTCCAATGCTGTGCTCATGTCATGTTCCCATCGAACGCGGTTAGGGGGTAACCCGTGGCATTTTGCACGGGTGCGGCCACCCGCTTGATGATGCAGGTCAAGATCCGACCAGGATTCTAGCGCAGCCGAGGCTTAAGCTGAACATGCCAATTGGCTAAACATTGAATTAACAGGAGTGGTGCGTGTCCTATTACGCTTCATCTGGCTACGTTGAGGTGCGTCCAGAGGCTTTAAAAGATGGCCTCAGTAGCAGGGTAAATGGGTGCTTTCTGGTGCAGGGCATGGGGCCGCTGGCAATACATGGAAAGGCGACGCTAGGTCGACTGCTGTTTGCGCATGGGGCAGGGGCAGGGCAACACTCGCCGTTTATGCGTCAATTTGTCACTTCTCTGGTTGGGCAAGGAATTCAGGTGCTGTGTGTCGATTTTCCCTATATGCAGCAGATACAGGAAACTGGCAAGCGTCGTCCACCGCCACCCATTACCAAAACGGTTGAACAGTTTGCTGAGTGGTACGCGCTACTTGATGATCTTTTTATTGAGCCGTTATGGGTGGGTGGCAAGTCGATGGGTGGCCGTGTAGCAACGCTGTTGGCCAGTCAACACTCATACACAGAGGTGGTGCCCGGCGTGATCGTTGCTGGCTATCCGTTTCATCCTACTAAGGCGCCGCATAAACGTCGTCTTGATCACTGGTCTGACATTGAGTGCCCGCTGCTGGTTTTACAAGGCGAGCGAGACCCCTTCGGCACCAGGGACGAGGTAGAAAACTATGAGCTTCCCCCGAATGCACAGCTTGCATGGCTAAGAGATGGCGATCACGACTTTAAGCCGCGACGCCTTTCTGGACTAAATCAAACGGTTTTGATTGACGAAGCTACCCAGATTGCGGCATCCTTCGTCCGCGCTCAAACGCAGGACGCATGTGAAAAGACTCAGGTCTTGGATGAAGGCAACACGCTGGTTTAAATCACACTTTTTAAACCAATTAGGTTGACATCCCACAAGCCTTCTGTAGAATGCAGCGCCACGTGACCAGCGGGTGGTTAGCTCAGTTGGGAGAGCACCAGCCTTACAAGCTGGGGGTCACTGGTTCGAACCCAGTACCACCCACCATCTGATTAAGATTGATGAGATGGCTTGGAATCGTGTAGTTAAAAGTATGATGAAGCTTTGATGTGCATAACGGACCGGTAGTTCAGTCGGTTAGAATGCCGGCCTGTCACGCCGGAGGTCGCGAGTTCGAGTCTCGTCCGGTCCGCCAACATCAAACCACTATCTGCTCTAACTGTTGTTTGAAAGCTGCTGCTTGAAAGCGGTTGTGTGAAAATAGTTGTTATCGATTCGGACCGGTAGTTCAGTCGGTTAGAATGCCGGCCTGTCACGCCGGAGGTCGCGAGTTCGAGTCTCGTCCGGTCCGCC
>LAZR01000206.1_pt1 | contig 60669 bp, 104 predicted proteins | sample 329461 | NCBI WGS metagenome assembly LAZR01 (sample SAMN03002196, study PRJNA259156) | marine sediment metagenome | biome: sea floor; feature: Hydrothermal impacted sediments; material: marine sediment; isolation source: Loki non-amplified sample from Loki's castle hydrothermal vent sediment ... | reverse complement strand
CAACCCTATTTGTGTACTAATGCTGTCCTGATCACCAAGGATGGCCTGGTAGTCTTCCTCGCCGATAGAACGGTTAGCATCAATTGCGAGCAGGTGTTTGTAGTACTCCCATTCCTCGGGGGACCGCCCGTTGTGATTGCGCCGGTATTCACCGAGCCAGTCTTGCATACTCCCCTCTCGATCTGGTACCATAAGGATAATGCCGCACCACTGGTCGAATCCTCGCAACAAGCCTAGCCATCCCGCAGAAGAAAGGTTCTGGCCTAAGGTCGGTTTCACTGAGGCTTGTTGGTTGTGGCTTGGCGCTGTGGACAGAGATGGCTACGGCCAATTCGGTCTCACCACAGCTCCTGTAACAATGATCACCGCCCACCGGTACGCCTATATCACTTGGTATGGAACTATCCCCGATGGCCTCCAGATCGACCACCTTTGCCAGATCAAGAACTGTGTGAACCCAACGCATATGGAGCTGGTGACTTCTGGCGAAAATACCCGGAGGAGAGCTAGGCTGAAGACTCACTGCAAGCATGGCCATCGGTATACCGCCGAGAATGTCTATGTCAATCCCACCACTGGGCGGCGACAGTGCCGTGTCTGCCAGAAGGCTAGGAACTATCGGCGAAGTTAGCAAGGAGATCCACGATCAGGTTGAACTCGTGGAGGACTGGAGTCCCTGCTTCCTGGAGGAGTTCCACACTGGCTGGAATTTGGCCTACCGCCGCCGCGTGCATAGCCGCCGCCTCGAGCATCTCGGCGTCCTTACCGCCGGTCTCCTGAGTCCATGCTCTACCTGCCGGGGTCAGAAGCCACGCCTTTGCATCAGTTCGCCAGCTCATCGTTGCCTCCGGGGGGATAGGGTCGGCCACCACTTCTGATAGCGGCTCCTGCGCCGCCAGCCAAGCCGTCCATGCTCGCGCCATCTCCGTGCCCACATGGGTATACTCGCCGTGGTCAATGCCCGCCGAGTGATGGAGGAAGACGTTGGTAGCCTCGATGCGGTCCCCCCACTCAGCCAGGATGCGCGTCAGAAACAGCACCGCGTCCGCAGCATAGGCGGGCTGCTGGCCTGGCTCCGAGTTGTCGGGGCTGTTGAACTCGGTGATAACGATGGGCATGTCGGTAGGGATGTGGTGGATGAGCCCACCAGGGTCCCGGGGCGGCTCGTCCCATAGTTCGGTCTTATCCTTGTAGCCAGGGGGCCGGGCGAACCGGAAGGCGTGGTAGTAGCTTGCGATGGGCTTGATACCGTAGCCGAATTTCTGCCAATAAGTATGAATTCCGCATTTTATGATGCCCTTGCCGGGGCGTTGATAGTTCAGCACCACGCCATAGATATCAGGCTGAAGGGCATAGAAGCCCCGCCCTCGCTCCTGGTAGATGTTGCCGTCACCGCCGATGTATTGCCGCACATAGGCAGGGTTGACCGCTGGCCCGTCCTCCTGGTGCCCGTAGGACTCGTTCCAGGCCACGTAGTCCACGTCCGGCAGCACCTCGTCGAAGCCCTTGATGATTTCCAGTTCGTAGGCGGCAATGCGCCGCCAGCCCTCCTCGGACTCCCAGTAGCCCTGGTTAGGCCAGAAGTCGGGCTCGCTGTCATCGTGCCCGCCGTGCTCGTTCCACAGCGTCAGCTCGTTCTTGCCGATGACGCCGCCTATCTTCTCGGCGGGCCAGCCGGGGACGTTCTCCCAGGGCATCCCATGCACGAAATCCAGGTAGCGCTCGGCGATCATGCGGCCCCAGACACGCCCATCGGGGTACGTCTCCATGATGGAGCCGTGGTAGGGCCGCAGGTACACCATCGGCAGCTCCTCAGCCGGCGTCCCCGCGTAGTAGCGCAGCACCTGCGCAGCCTCACCCAGGCCCCCAGCCGCCGTGAGCACCACCAGGGACTCGGCGCCGGTCTCCTTCAACCCCTCAGTGGCGGCGGGGCCGCTACCTTGAGTGCCCCAGCCTGCTCTCTGTGTGCGCGTCATCGCTCCTCCAATCGGTTCAAGTCGCCGTGGATCTCCCAGGCTTCGGCCGACTCTTCTTTCATGCGTTCCATGACTTCGTGGAGCCTATCAAGCATGATGCGACCGGTGAGGTAGAGGTCCAGGGCACGATCAGCAAAAGCGGGCCATCTAGCCTGGTCCTGCTCAATCTGCTCAGCCGTCACCATCATCCTACCTCTTGGCCAACGCCTCCCATATGCGGCGGTAGCGGCATAGACTCTCTTTGAGGAGGGCCTCGTGGACCGCCGAATCAAGAACTCCCCACCCTAGCTTCTTGAGGTCGGCCCAGTTAGCGTTGTCCGTGCTTTCGTTCATCATCGCTGTAACTGCTCTAACCGCCACCTTTGTTCATAGTAGCGATCCTGAATGGCCCTTGTAGGATACGCCTTCGGCCTGAAGTGTGCCCGCATGGCCCTTCGCGCCTCCTCGCTACGGTTGGCAGTCTCATGCGGCGTGGTTCGGAGGTAGCGCAAGGACTCCTCGTGGCGTCGGCGCGTGGCCCTGCCGCGTGGAGTCAGTGCTAGAATGAGCACCCTGAGCCAATGGATGGGATTCATCTCACGCCTCCAGTCCATGCAGTTCTGCGGCTACTTCCCATATCTCTGTCGCCTCTTCCTTGCGTCACCATCGCTACACTGATACGACCAGGGTGCGGAGATACTCCAGCCTAGTGCTCAGGTGGTCTACCAGTTTGTCGGCATTGAGTTCCAGGTGTTCATAGGTAGACAGGAGGACTTGGCTAAGACCATCCAACGCGGCAGGGAGTGTGCCGCCAACCCCGAAGATACCATACCGCTCCAGCGAGACGAGCCACCGCTGACCATCGAAGGATGCGGTAAGTCGAAGGGTTTTCTTCTCGTTCACCATTGCTCTATCACTCCTGCCCTGTTCACCTCTTCTACCGTGGGAGGAGGATAGACCTTTTCCTGCCCACAATAGGCACATACCCCCACTACCGGCATTATACCAGAGGGCGTCAACAGCATCCTATGCGCACCCGTCGGGGACTCTGGGCAGTGCCAGGACTCACTACCCACGTAGGAGTCAAAGCGGGGGTTGATGACGCGCTTCCCAGGGGTGAGTGCGCCCAGGGAGTGCTTCCAATCAGTCATCCTCAAACTCCATCTCTGTATCCATCTCGTACTCGGCTAGCTGGGCGATGATGGAGGACTCGGAGGCCCCCTCTTCTACCATGACCAGGAGGTGGGCGACGACGGGGCGCAGAACCTCGGTCTGGTGCAGGAACTCGCCAAACCTGCCCGGGGGGACGATGGGCTCAATGAGGGAGCGCATGTGTTCTCGCTCCTCTATATACCCCTCAAAGGCGTGAAGCGCAACCTGAAAGATGGGAATCATCCGACCATCCTGGATGAGGGCGACGAAGGCTACCCACTCGTCCTCTTCGTTCTTCCCGACGCCCCATCCTAGTTGGGCCATGACTACGCCGGGGGTGCCCCGCTCTTGCCGAAGTAGTAGCCAATGCTGCCCATCGCCAAGCCCACCAAAGCCGTCAGAGCGGCTTCTGAGGCGCTGGCCGTCGCCAGGTAGACCAATGCCCCTACCGTAGGGCCGATGACGATGAAGGCCAGCACCGCCCGCACAGAGCCGGTCGGCCAACCGAACGCGCCTCGCTCCATCATGACCTCCCGTTGACTTTCAGGATAGAAGTGCGATAATTACTAATATGGAACGCGAACGTATCAGTGGAAGGTATGCGCCAGGTTCGACGCTGCCTCTGCTTCCACGTTTTTGGGCGAAGGTGCGGATCACAGATTCCTGCTGGATCTGGATAGGCACTCATAATTCGTATGGCTACGGAATCTTCTGGCATCAGGGCAGGTATGTTCCCGCTCATCGTTTTTCCTATGAGTTGCACCGGGAAAACATCCCCGTGGGTTTGACTATTGATCACCTCTGTCGCGTGCGCCACTGCGTCAATCCGAGTCATCTTGAAGTGGTTTCTATGCGAGTGAATATTCTCCGAGGTGAAGCTCCTCCTGCTCGGAACAGACGGAAGCGGCACTGCCTCAGAGGCCATCCTTTCAACACAGCCAATACCTACTATACAAGGGGTGGTGATAGACACTGCCGTATTTGCGCACGTGATCGACAACGAAAGCGGACAGGGTATAAAGGGCCACGTACTCATTGTCGTCAAGGCCATCCGTTTGATGAGGCTAACACTTACCTTCAGCCAGATGGAAGTCGGGCTTGCCGCATTTGCAAGCGAGAAGCTCTGAAACGTTGGCGAGCAAGGATGCATCATAGCTAAGATGGGTGATGATTCTGCCTCCGTAGCAGTGTCGCTACTTCGCTTAGAACTAGGTGCATCTGACGGCTTACCTCAGTGTGGTCATGGAGCTCACGGCGGAGGTCGCCGATCACAGCCTTCACCACCCAGCTTAGCAGACCAGCCAGCACCAGGGCTAGGCCAAAGCCGCCGTACTGGATCACCGGCAGAAGCTCTATCACGCCTTGGCCCGGCTACGCCTCGGCCTCTTCAGGTCTGGGGGCTTTCCCACTGGCACTTCTGGGGGTGTCTCCTTGGCCTTCTCCATCGTCTCCGCTTGGTGCTGTAGCTTCTCCACCATAGGGAGTAGTTCAGCCTTCGCCGCCTCCGCGCCCACTTGTTGACGGGCCATCCGCCCCCTGAACTCCAGGGCGACGGCTATCTCTCCGATGGTCAGGTCGCCCATGACCTGAAGCTCCGCGTTGAGATTGGCTCCCTGCGCTTTGACGTTCAGAGTGATGACGCCGTGACGCTCTGGTGGAGTGTCGGGGGGTAAGGCTCGGCCTTCTCGCTTCGGGGTCATCACCACACCTCCTATCCCAGGATCGTGTTGTCCAACCGCTGCTTGATGAGGTCCTGGATGGCCTGTACCTCGTCCTTGCGAGGCTGAGGTGCCACGAGCCATAGATCCTCGGTCTCCCGTGCCTGGTGCCCAGGACGGTTGCCCTCATCATCCGGAGCCGCGCTCAGGTTTTCGTAGCGGACGTTGTATTCCACCAGGTAGCCGATGACCTGGTTGTCAGTGTTGATCTGCGGTTCCACCTTCTCTATCCTGTAGGAGACCGCCGTGAGTACCTTGGCCATACCCTCTTCCTATGCCGCCTGCAGCGCGGCTACCTCTGCCTCTAGTTCTTCAATGCGACCAATAAGCTGCTGAATGCCTTTGATTTGTAGACCAGCAAGATGTTCATACTCTACCTTCCAGGGGAGATGATTGCAACCCGGTAGGCCGGTGGAGCAGTATGGGCAGTCGCGCCCGCCGCCCTGGTCATTGACGATCCAAGGAGCGACCTTGATAGTCTCGTGAGCCAACATCCCTGTGTACCGACCCCTATAGTTGCGACCGTAGGGAGATTGATCAGCAGGGTCATCCCACGCAAAGTCTACCACGCGCATCTGCCGGATGAGGCTAAGGGCATCTCTCTGGGTATCCTCAATGTCCACCTTCAGCCGTGCATCCGACGTTACGTTGATAGAGGCATTGCCGATGAAGAGCTGGGTGCTGGCCGCTCCTTGGGTCGCGTCGTCGATCTCGTTGTCACCGGAGTCGGCACCAATACGGATGCCTGTCTGCGCCACAATATCAGCCGACGCCACAAAACCTTCATGGGTGATGCTGGCCCACGTCGCTACCGCCGTGGCGACTACACCGGAAATATCGAGACGTTTGACATACGCTTGTGCGTCAGCACGCGATGTGAGGACATGCAAAGCTCCTGGTTCGGTAGCGTGAGTTGCGCCGTACCAAATTATGCGGCTAGCTTTCCCTGCCGCGCCATCTGTCCCGCCACTGAGAATAAATGAACTATTGTCGGTCGCTACGTTCGCAAAGGAGCCATTCCCAAGTTGTATGTGCTGGTTCGCGGGGATAATTAAGGAGCCTGCTGGGTCTAGCGTCAAGTTGCCAGCAGCTGTACTGATAGTGGTGGCAGCGTCAAACTCCAAGGTGGACTCAGCTTCCACTGCAAGAACGGCCTCAGCATCGGTGTACTTGGCGTGGTGCTTAGGGTGCACGTGATCCTTGCGTGCCAAGCTACCTTCAGTGCCGTCAGCAGCCGAGTCAGCATCTATCAGAGGGTCGGAGGTGGCGTCGTCAATGAGAGTTACATCCTCGTCCGGCATCGTGATCGTGCGAGTGTTCCCTGTCGTGATGCCCGAGAGTTGGAAGTCCAGGATCCTCGTGGCGTCGCCCTCGTCGAAGATTTTGAAGGCGTTGTCGGCGAAAGTCGTAGCGATGGCTTGGGTAGTAGTCCCCGCGATACTGCTAGGAAACTTACCCCGTAGGTCGGCCTCCTCTACAGAGGTCCACGTTCCACCGCCGCCAGCACTGTGCTTTAAGAGGAGTCGAGAGATCAGGAACGCGGCGCCCTTGAAGTCGGCAGGGAGGTCGAATACCGTGTAACCCAACACGTCCTGTTCGGCGTCCGTTTGCTTGTTATAGGACCCCCCGGGAAGGTTCACGAACAACTGAGAGTCTGCAGCAGCTTCCGAGATGGACGCCCAGATGACCAGGTTGAAGTACTTCCCCGACATGCTCGCGCCGGTGTTGTCGGTCAACAGGTCGGCTAGGTCGGTAATGGTGGTGTATGGCGAGGCGTTGTCGTTGACGACGTGGACCACACTCCCAGTGCCAGTATTCTTTGCTGGCATCGTATGCGGGTGGAGCTGGAAGATAGTCCCAGAGGTGGTGGCAAAGTCGATCGTATCTGGGCTCCCACCTGTGATCGTCAACGTCTGCGAGACACCGGACTTCCAGGTAGCGTGCTGCTCACGAATCCACTCTGTGAAGTGAGAAAGCTGGCCCTGGTTGTCTGCGTCGCTCAGGTGATCTGTCCACGCGTGGAACTTCAGCGCCCCGTTGGTTTGGACCAGCGCTGCCGTCTGGACGATGACCGTCGCTAGGGGTGCGTGCTCAGCGCTAGGGAAGGCTGACGTGCTGACGGTCAAGGCCTTGGTGGATTGCAGGATGTAGACGTAGTTCTGCTGTGGCGAGGTGGCGCTCCCGGCAGTCAGCGCGATGGTCGCGGGTGCTGCCGTAAACGTGGTGAAGCCATCCGAGAACAAGAGCGTGAGGTTGCCGCCACCTTCCTTCTGAACCGAGAAGGTGATGGTGGCACCGTCCGAGGAGGCACTGGCGTCGATGGTCTCTACGATACCGCCGTTGAGGATGCTTAGATTCGCTTCACCGTTCTTGATGAGGAGGCCATCCACGGTGACACCAGCGTCAGCGCCCAACTCGCCTATAACATCAAGGCTGAGCAGACCGTTAGAATCGATAGTCGCGACCGTCGCTGAGTCTGAATCCTGGATAATGACTTTTCGAGCACCAGCGTTATCGGGCAACCGGATGGTGAAGTCGAGGCCGGCACCTGGGATGAAGAGGGGGCCGGTAGCGTCCGCGGCATCAACGAATTCTGCGGCTCCCACCATGAGGTCATAGAGCGCCTTGATAGCATTGATGACGTTCGTGTTGAAGTCGTCGGGACGCACACCGCCGGACGTAACAGGTACGTCATTAGCGGCGTAGACCACAGGGTCAACGAAATCAATCATGTGACGTTCCCCTCAGAGCACGGACCTTTCCCAAAAGACCCCAATGAAAGGCGCTCATGTTTCTCCTCATAATAGAAGCCATAACCTGGCGCTCTTCCTGGAGTTGCAGCTTTTACAAGCCGCCACGATGTTCTCCTTCACGTGGAACCCGTCCTTGCTCAGAGGTAGCACATGGTCCATCGTGAGCTTGGCTACCTTCTCTTTGCAGTAGTAGCATCTACCCTTGGCATGATTGAGGATGGCCAGCCACTCAGCGGAGGTGAGTGGGGCTGTGGTGCTGCGCTTCTGTGCTCTGCGTCTGGCATCTTTGGCTGCCACCACCGCCCTGCCCTTCTCGGTGCGGCGGTAATCTCGCGTTTGGAGAGCTATCCATTCTCTGTGGGCTTTTAGGTAGGCGGCCCTCTCCTCCTTGTGCGCTTCGCCATAGGTGCGGCCCCAAGCGGCCCTCTCCTCCTTGTGCGCTTCTCGGTAGGTGCGGCCGTAGGCGTCCATCTTGGCCTTGTGCGTCTCGTAGTAGGTGCGGCCGTAGGCGGCCAACTCATTCCTGTGCGCTTCTCGGTAAGCGCGGCCCCAGGCAGCCTTCCTTGCCCTGTCCTTGTATGGCATCGTCTGCCTCCTCTCGGCTACGTGTCGTGAGGGGAACGTCACCCCTAAGGCTATCAAGGCGCCAGGTGTCCCACATCGAATCCAATGGTGCTATCGAACTGGAACCAGTTGATGCCACCACCGACAGCCGGGTCGCCGAAGGCGTGGCTGGCGATGACCCAGTGCTGGGCGAAGCCCACGCGCTCCAGGTAGACGTGATCCCCGACGACGAACAGGGCGACGGCATCGGTGCGATTGAACGACGCCTCGATGGTCCGCCCGTTGGTGAGCGTGACGGCGTAGTTGTTGTCGCCGATCTTCTCCTTGATCGTGCCGAAGGCGTTGTTGACTTCTGGCCTCATGTCGTCGCCTCAACGATGTAGACCTGTTGCGTTGCTCGCACGAAAAGACACCTCACGCGCTCCCCACCTGACGGGTCCGTAATCGGCCCCTCTGGAATCACGAATGCCTCCATGCGCCTACCTGCATAGAGTATCACGCCAATGTCCACCACGTCAGCGTAGAAGCTGAACGGCAACTCGATGAGCGAGTCCAGATTCTCCCGCTCGATAGGGGTGACGATGCCGGGAATCTTACTGCTCATGCCTTTCTCATCTCACACGCGTTATACCAATAGGTATGACGCTACCCGCCCCAAGAATCGTGAGTAAATTACTTTCAATGCGTGTAAAGGCGACCCAATCTGTAGTGCGGTATACCCGTATGCCCGGGGCATCATCTCCGAGAGCGTTATATTGTGTTTTGCTCAGGGGAATACCAATCTGAATCCTCGGTGCTGCGGCTGCATCGAAAGTATCACCCCCGTCCGTACTCTTTGCACGCTGAAACCCCAGCCCTGCTACTATCACAGCCTCATCATTTGGTGCAACCCCAAGCCAATCAGGACCGATACCTGGAGTCAAATCAGTCCAATCCACACCTGCATTTGTGCTTATAAATAGAAGCCCACCGGTGTCACGGTAGGCCATTACAATATCGTCATCTGGATTGGCGCTCTGAGGAAGCACCAACTCATACGCAATAGCAGTTTGGGTTAGGCTACCCGCATCAACCTTGGAAAATGAGTGCGCCTCATCATCAGATCGATATATTTGGGATTCATTTGCGCTATTAGAATCCCGTAATGCACAATAGACCCTTGTATTATCATGAAGCCCCCACACAGCGTTATAAGGAGGATCGATTGAGGCTACAACTGCACCGCCACCAGCCAATAGAACCGCGGTCCAGGTATCCCCTTGATCATGACTATGGAAGAAATATACAAGCTCGTCACTGCCGTCGAAGAAGGAAACAGCGATGCCTACAATACCAGTTTGCGACAATGTAGGTGCCGCCATCAAAAATGCACTGGAAATCGTCTTACCTGTGGCACTTTCAACCCCAGCTTTATCCAGCACTTTGGTCCACGCAACACCAGTCAAAATCGCGCTATTTCGCCATAACTCGGGCTCAAATGATGCATTCTCCAATGTAAGCCAATGACGATCAGGCGTTGTGGGATCTTGCGCTAGAGCATGGAAATGAGCTTGTGTAGTTCCATCCGAGGGTAAGCCAGAACTATTTTCGGTCCACGTTATATCCGCAGCGCCTGCATCAGGAGTGGGTGTATAAAACACTCTCGGCGCTGTGGTTGTAACATCCCCAATGTAAATGTAAAGAAGCAACCTGGCGCGGCGAGGCGATGGAATAAAGAGTTGTTTGCCCCCCTCCACACGACGAGCCACAGCGAAATCACCAGTCGCATAATCGCGAGGTGTATCAGTATCTCCCGACTGACTCAGCACCTCGATATTCCGCCCCTGGACCCATGCTCGGTAGCCATAGCCACTCGCCAAGTCTTCAGCTATGGTCACGGGCTGGAACACCGGCAACCGTGGCCGGCGGATGGGCGGGATGAAGGGATAGCGGCTCATTAGTAAGCCACCGTCGAACTCTTATCGAGCGCTCCCGACATGATAGTGTTCTCCGGGCGCTGGTTAACAAGGTGCAGACTACACCTCCAGCCTTCCTGGGCCGACCACAGATAATCCCAACCAATGGTGATATAGTCCTCCTCATGGATGCCCAGCACGCGCCGATCCAGCACCCGCATTTCTATCCCGTGCTCGATCCAATCCTGGCCCAGCATAGAGACGACTATGCTGTTCAACTCACGGTTGGCGGCTCGGTACCACAGGTGCCCTATGCGCCGCGTGGTGCCCCCCGTACCATTGATCTCTCCGATCGTCTGAGCCACCCGCGCATTGCGCGAGATACGGGCTCCGTATGGCGGGACGGGTACTGGGGGGTCTACCTCGGCGAACCCCGCAAATTCGGAATGTTCAACCCTAGTGACAACCTGAGCCGTCATGCCCAGATTGGTCTCCGCCCAATCAAGGGCTACTATTTCATCCGAACTTAGATAGTAGGTAGGAGTGCCAGTGCCGAAGTCAAAATCCTGAACCTCTACCCGCCCAGGATTAGCGCTCCCAGCATTCCGCGTGATAGCCATCACGGAGTCGTCGGCTATCTCCTGAAGAGCATCTATGGCGCTCTCACCGAGCACCTGCCAGGTGCGTGGTTTCAAAAGCATGGTGCCCACATTGTAGTCGGCGGCGACAAGGCCACCGAGGTCCATCATGCGCTCCATGATCTCCTTGGTCGTCTTGTTCATTTCCGCCCCCGTAATAGGGGTACCGTTGTCTGACCAGCCCTGGACAATATGGGCCATCTGCAAGAGGCGCCGGTTCTTATCCCGTGCCGTCATGCGGAGAACATCCTGGCCAGATTGGGAAATGATCTGTGGCTCATCCAAGAGCCCGCGAAAGACTTCCTTCCATGAAGTCCAGCGAGCGCCGTCGCCCTGGCGGCTCTCTATCCGTACCTCACGATTGAGCCATTGATAGCCGGCGAACATATTGGATCGGTGCCCCGGCCCCTGGCTATCCCCAATGATGCCAGTGATGTGCCCGCCCGCTGCCATGTCAAGAACTGCTTGATCTACGCCATTGCGTTCATGAGTGCTGATCTGCAATCCCTGGAGCCAGGGAAGGAACCCCCAGGTCTCGCCACTCTCTATCGTGGTATCTCTGTCACTCCATTCCGGGAAGCCCTCGCTCTCGTTGGAGTCCAGGTTCACATCCACGCGAGCAACATTGATCTGTGACCAGTCAGTGCTCTCCTGATCCTGGACTCGCCCGTTGCCGATAGCGAAGACCCAGGCGTGACGGTTAGTGGCGTCAATCGTCCCCTTGCTGACGGTATCCCGTTTGAGTTCATACGTTGCATTGGCAAGGTTCGTCGCCGGCACGTAGATGAATTCATAATCATGTGAGGTCGTATGGCTCGCCCCCAGATTCTCAATCTCTGTCAGCGTTGGCATGTGGATGCTATAGCCCTCCGCCACATCATTGTTGATAGTGACGATGGCATCGGCATTCTGTAGATCGATGATCTGGAACTTGGTGCCGAAGCCCCCTACGGTGGTATAGTCCATCGTCCATTCGAGGGTGTAGCCGATGGACCGATCGAACGGGAATGTCTTTCCGGCTCTCGACCACACAATGGGATACCCATTATCCGCAGCACCGACACTCAGTGAGAGTTTACCGGCGGCGACGGTTATGACGCCATTCGGCGGAGTAATGCTGTCAAACAGATCGTCATCCAGGGAGCCGCCCCCAAACTCATCCACAAAGTTCTGGGTAGCCTTGGCGCGGTCAAGGCGGATACGCACCCGCACATCGGAGAACTTGTGCGGGCTGGCGTATATCTCTCGCTCAACGCCAGTGGGAACAGCCATTACACATCGTCCATGAAGAAGACAACCACGGCCCAGATTTCAGCGTCCGCTGGGTTGGTGCTGATAGCATCAGCATCCAGATCAATCACGTCATCCTTGGCAAAGGAGGCGTTGGTGGTGTCCACCACCTGGCCTTCCAGTAGCTTCGTGCCACTGTCTACCTCGAAGGCTCCTACCGTGGAGAGGATGTCTTTGTTGCCATCGGTTTCATTCCGGAGTTGGAAATCAGTGCTCGTACCGCCCCCACTGCCGAGGGTCGTCATGTAGCCGCCGACTTCGATGATCTCCCCAGCGTAGGGCATTTCCTTTGACCACTTCCCGTTCGCAACGGTGATGGTCCCATTGGCTTTCCACCGGACGATAGCTCGTTGTGCAATCATGTTAGGCTCCGTACATTATGGTAAAAACGGTGACTAGAAGTTCTTTGCTATCGGAGTTCCCAGGAATCCCATCCACGTCAAGCTCAAGCGTGTCGTTGCGGTCGAAGGTAGGGCTGGCCGCTAGCACCTGATTCTCCAGGAGCCCCGTCGCCGACGCCACTACGAAGTCGCCCCGTGTGGTCAGATAGTCCGTGGCTCCGTTGGAGACCTGGATGCGTGTCTGGCCCGCACCCGTTCCCACATCCTCAATGAAGCCTTTCACCTTCAGGATGCGACCGCCCGCTGGCATCTTGATCTTGGCCTTGCCGTCCCCCGTAACGATGGTGCCATCGATGTAGAACTCCCACACTGCCAATGCGGGGAAGGGGTTGTATTCCTCGAAGTCCAGGCTGAAGGTCTCTACCACGCCCCCATCACCCTGTCCCACAGATATGAGGGGGATGACGACGTTACGATGATAGAGCCCCGTACCCCCCTCCTTCGTGAAGGACAGAACATGGCGAGCAATCATCCCTCGCTTGGCGCGGAGCTCAGCTATCGCCGCTATGACGGCGTTCTGTTCGCCCCATGTTGCTGAGATTACACCCGGTATGAGCAGTACCTGGATGATCTTCCCGTGAGCCGAAGTTGGTGTAGACACCACAGCAGGCTCGCCAATCCGCCAACGGGCAGGAGGATTGGTCATGGCAACGTTGTCGATCTTGAAGTCGGGCATTAGAATATCGGCTTGGGCCGAATAAGATCACGGAGACGCGGTTCCACAGCAAACTTATCCAGCACCTCGCGTGGCGACCCACCCATGATATTGATAGTGACGTTGCGGTTATCGGTAGCGTTGGAGATATTGGGTGAAATGCTGCCATTCGTTCGGGGGATGAATAACTCAGGGCCTCGCTCACCCACCAGGAACGGGCGGCCAGCGCTCACAGGGCCGCCGTGCTCACGGGGAGTGGGAGGAGCACCAGGACCAAGCACAAACCCAACCCCTGCCATCTGTTCCAGGAACTGTAGATAGGTCTCGGCTTGCTGATTCACCTTCGCCCACTCGCCGCCCAATTCCACTACGGCAGGTAGGGCGAAGCGGCTCATCTGTGCATCTGTCTTTTGTACGCGGGTGAGAAATTCCCCCGTGATGTCACGGATTTCTACCCACCCGGATTTCAGAATGCCCAGTGATGGAAAGGTCGTGAAGCCCTGGAGCATCTCAACATCCGCCACTATGAGCCCCATTGCCTCCGCCGCTATACGGATGTCCTCAACCGTGGTCGCCTCCAGGCTCAGAAGCGTGTCCAGCTTCTCTTGCACTGTCATCTCCTGAATAGAATTGACGAGACGGTCTATCATCCGGTTCGCCGGGTCGAAGGCGATCTCCCCCCTGAGCCGCACAATATCCATCTGGCGGCGTAGCTCTTTGAGTTGATTCTCTAGGGGTTCAATGCCCTCAGCACCCCGCCCCCCAGCCTCAGCGATGGCAAGCTGGAGCTTCTTGGCGTCAATGCTCATGCGGAAGAGCTCGTCTCCAACTGCCGTCTCGCCGAATAGAGGAATGTCCGCAATGGCACGGATGATGTCCTGGAGCTCGCGGGCTTGATCAATAGGAGGGCCAAGGTCTGGGGGCGGGGGTGGTGAGGGAGGCGGGGGTATCTCTTCCATTTCACGTCTTAGATTCTTGGCCCCATCGATCCAGCGCTGCATGGGATCTTCCCCGTCAGCCCTACCAAGATTCCGCCTAAATCTATTGAACTTTTCAGTGAGTCGATCAATGATCGCGCCCCCCTCAATCTCCAGGTTCTTGAGTTGCTTGAGTTCAGGCAGATCAAACCCCGGAATCTGATTGAGGAAAATGCGCAGCTCCTGGTATGCCCTGATAAAGTCATTGATGGAATCAATAACTCTATTCACCATAATGCCGAAAAGGTTGATGACCGCAGCAGCCATCGCCTTGAAGAATCCCAGGATATTCCCCGCCACGGTCTCTACTATGCCCTGTATATCGCCCCAGTTATTGCGCCATGCTTTCACGAAGAGGAAGACGGCTGCTGTGATGGCGGCAAGCGCAAGTGTGATAGGCAGGAAGGCCAGTGCTGTAGCAATAGCTGCCCTGATCGCTGCCGCTTGCATGATCCCAAAGGCTATCGCCGCACCCGCCGTCATGACCCCAATGGTTACCCCAATCTCAACCATATTATCAGCCAAGAGTTCAATGGCATTGATGATAGGGCTGGGGTCAAAGCTGGTCGCAAACTCTATCATGCGCTCAATCAAGGGTGATAGGATGGGGAGTAGCTTGGTTCCGATCTCTATAAACACAACCTGAATGGCTGCCGCTAGCCGCTCCATCTGACGATTGAAGCCTGCGTTGATGGTATTGAACGCCTCGGTTGCGGCACCAGCGGAGGTCATGGCGGCTTCATAGTCTGCTGCGAATTTCCCTGCACCCTCACCCGTGAGAGCCAATACTGCCTGCAAGGCTTCTACTGACCCAAAGAGTTTGGCCATCTTTGTTATATTCCCACCCGTAGCCTTATCTACATCTTGAAGAAGGCCGACCAGCCCCTTGGCTTCTAGGCCCTCAGCATTAAATGCGATGCCCAGATCCGTGGCCAGTTCAATAGCCTGAGATGAAGGCGTGATAATATTTGCAATTGCCTGCCGCAATGCAGACGTAGCAACTCTTGCAGGTATATTCTGCTTCGTCATTGTTGTTATGGCCGCCGCGACCTCTTCAATACTGATACCAGTGGAAGCAGCAATGGGGGCGACCACAGCGATGCTTCGAGTAAGCTCTTCAAAGGTTACTACTCCACCCTTCACTGTTGTAAAGAGAATGTCAGCTATTCGCTGAGCATCCGACATTGGGAGGCTGAAGGCATTGATGACTCCCGTCAAAGCTGTTACGGCCACTTCTGTTTCGGTCACACCTGCAATCGCTGCCTTAGTGGCGACCTCCATAAATTCAAAGACGTTCTCAGCGGGCACACCGGCTGAGATGGCTTGATACAACGCCTTGGTAGACTCGATAGCGTCCACGCCCAATGCCTTCGAGAGCGCCAGTGTCTTCTCGGTGAGTGATTCTATCTGCCTCTCGCCATCCGGCAATAGAGAGGCGACCTCACGAATACCCGCTTCAAAGTCACCTGCCATCTTGGTGGCTGTAGCGCCGAGGGCAATGACGGCAGCACCAACGGCAGCGACGGGAATAGCCAGGTTCTTGATGGTGCGACCGAGCGTCTCAGTAGAACGACTGGCCTTCTGCATCTCCCTTGAGAGATTGCCAGTAGCATTGATGACAACTTCGACTTTCTCGGCCATTAGATCAAGCTGTCCTTATCGCGGGGCTTGCGGTTCCGCTCTGTGTTGAACGCAGCCCACCGCTGCACCCATATCTCTGGTACCCGATCTTCTATTTCCCAGGGGGGGATGTGCCATTCTGATGCCAACAACAAATCCATTAGCCAGTCAGGACCGGCTCCGTGCCCTCGGAGGGCAAGGGTGAGTTGTTGGCGTTCTCCGGGGGGACCTCTGCGCCCCATGTCACGCCCGCTAGAAGAGCATCGAATTGCTCTGCTGAGATATTATCTAGTGCCTCTTCGATTGGCGTTCCGTCATCTGTTTTGAGTCTCGGCAGCAGTAGTTCTTCTACGGCCTCGAACACATCCACGACTTCATGCCACCCCGCCGTATCGTCCTCACGCTTTTCCTGTAGCGTATTGAGACGTTTGGCGAGTGCCATGAACTGCTTCCTGGCCTTGTATGACCCTGGCTTCGTTGGGTCAATAGGCTCTACTATTAACTTTGTGATGTCTGGCCTCCTTCTGGCCTTTTGGGCACACGTTCTTTAGCTCCTACGTCGTACTGGATGAGCCATTTTGCACATTCATCGCGAGCCAGTTGCCCAGCCCCGTGCTGTAGCGCCCCATGAAGGTGAACTCAACCGTCATGTTGCCATCACGGTCGCCATACAGCAGTTCCCCCTCGGTCTTGATACCGGCGAAGTCGATGTTGAACTCCTTGTATTCCGATGAGGTGCCCTGGCTTGCCTCAAGCCTGATCTGCCTACTCACCGCAGCGCCGGTGGAGCCGAGCAACTCATCAACAAGGGCCTTGGCGTTGCTGTTGAATTCGGCGATGAACTTCAGCGTGCCCTCGAACTTGCCGTCCCCCCAATCCGCCGGCGTGATGGCTCCAGCGAACTGCTTGAGGTGACGGTTAGTCTCCATGTCAAAGTCGAAGCTGATCAGCGTGTCGCTGACGATGTCGCCCGTCGCGCCGATGGTCCCCGTGGAGAATGCGCTGATGTAGAGTCGAGTGTCCGCCACCCGTACAGGGCGAACCGTTCGATCATCCAACCCCGTCGTTAGCTGCGAGGTAACGACAATCTGCTTCGCTATCCAGTCCACTCTGCCGTTCCAGAACCCCCCGGCCTCGCCGGTGATGTTGAAGTGTTTGGCAACAGAACCAAGGGCCTTGTAGGGTAGACCGCTTGTGCCGTACTCAATGCCATAGGTGCGGACTACTTGCGTGCTGGTGATAGGCGCAGTGTATGGATAGTTGTATGGTGCCGTTGTCGTCGTTGAGGCTCCGATAGCAGTGAAGAACCCATTGAGAATCCTCGGTGATTCCTCGTAGGTCATCACCAGATCCCAGGTAGCTTCGCCGGAATGGGCCTGCTCCTGCGCGACCGGCCCAGGGCCGAACCATCCCACCTGCGAGATAGGCTCAACGACGCTGACGATCTTGAGTGTGGCATCGGTGATACCATGTACCTTGATCGTCGCCGTGGCAGGAGCGGTCGAGGTTCCCCAGGATGGCTCCGTCGAGATCTGAACAATCTTTGCAGCGGTTGCTGGCATGATCTACCTCCTCTATGTCGTCTTGTCGGTTACTTCGAAACTTAGCTCGAATCCGTGATAGGTGAATCCGGCATATTCCATGTCTCCCCTTACCCCTGAATCGTGAATGTCCCGTATGTGGTCCACAGTGTTGTCGAGGCTGAGGTTGCCATTGAAGGTATCGCCCATAGCCTGGAGGATGGGGAGCACTTCCTGAAACCCTTCGTCTATGCCTATCCCCTGGGGGAGTGGCTTGACGTAGACCAATATGCGATAGGTACGATCATGACGCTTCAAGCCCACGGCTTGCGGCCCCCAATCCGCCTCACCAGGGATGCAGATAGCCATAGGCAGTGAGACGCTATTGAGTGATGCTGGCACCACTGTGGGAGCCGAGGCAATGCCAGAGCTAGCAGCTGCAAGCTCCTGTATCTTCTCGTAGATCGCTAGAATGCTCATATGATGTGTGTATGCGAGGTGATGATTCCCCGCTGTTCCAGAATGACTCTGACATGCTGGGGGAAGCCCTTCGGCACCGTGATGATTCCCAGTTCTGGAGTGGCCGTCACATCGAATATCTGGCTATCCTTCGCTTTGTAGAGATAGGCAGCAAGCTCTAAGTTGGCCTGCACGATAGAAGCCGATGGTGCTGTGGACTTACCCCAGACACCTAATATACTGATCTCCCCGTCCGTCTCGAATGCCCATTGCTCCGAGGTGCGGAGACGGATGTAGCGGTAAGGGGGATCATTCCGAGGCTCCAACCAATACCCGGTAGAGCTGATGGTGTTGGTGTCACCGTTGGTCAGCGTTGTGATGGATAGGAGGTCACGGTCTAGCTTCAGGACACGGTAGCCCCGCACACCACTCCCAGGCCAATCCCAGGAGAAGCCGCCTACCCCGCCGCCAGGAAGTGAAGGGTTGGTGACCTGCGAACCCACGGGGATATCTCTCAGGGCATCACTCTTGTAGACTCGCGTGGCTGCGGAGGATTCGAAGACCGTGCCTGTAATGTCTTCAATCTCCTGCTGGGCCACAGTGAGAAACCGTTCCAAGAGATCATCATCGCCGGTCGTGCCGGTTGAAATGTCGAGGTAGATTTTCAACTCGGCAAGGGTGGTATATGCCACTGCGCCCCCCTCTCATTCGACAAAGAGCCTCAACGTCCCGGAAGTTGTGCCCGAGGTTGAACCACACGTCATTGTCACGGTAACCTTCTCGTTGAACAGGGGGAGCCTATCAGCCACAGCTCCTGTCGTAGCCGTATCCGAGGCAGTGCTTAGCACACCTACTGTTCGGGGGAACCACTGGCCATCAGCGCTGATATCAGCCTTCGAGAATAGTAGCAGCCCCGTGCGGTCGCCTGTGATCTGGAGAAGCCCCTGGGTGCTCAGTGGCGTGCTAGTGGAAACCTCAAGTTGTACAGCATGGAGATAGCCATTGTAGGTCTTAGAAGACGATGCCGTGGCCGGCGAGGTGCTGGTCGTCGCCGTGAGCGTGATATCTTCGGATGTGATGTAGGCCATGCTTTACCTCACTGCGGCTTCGGCCCGTTCCCAACAATGATGTCTTGAGGCGGCACCCATATCTTCTTGATGTGCTGCGTATCCTGAATAGCCCCTCGGTACTGGTCTCGCGCCCCCGTCAGATTGGCAATCTGCTGATCAAGCTCATTGAGTTTCTGTTGAAGTTCGGTCTCACGAGCCTGGAGCTTCTGCTGGAATGCTGATTGCGCGATGCTCTGGTAGCCGTACAAGAACGCTGCCTTGAGGAGATCCGACTGTGCTGGGATGGTGACTTTGATACCCATGCCCCTTGCATAGCCGATGTAGTATTCGCAGCTAGGGCGCTGGCTTTGATATTCTGTATCATGGGCCATATCCACTCCGAACACCCCGATCTCCTCAAACCCTTCCATCATCGCCAGAGCGATCATGTACGAGATGCTGTTCGTGAGGTATGGCTGCTCAGGATCGCCATAGCGGTGGATGATCTCGGTCAGTGGGTAGACCACCGATTGCGGGATATCCTCCCAGTGCTGCTGCATGTACACTGGCACGGTCATGGCCTGGAGCTTCTGAATGTGTTCGTGGGTACGGCCTTTGTCCGCCTCATAGATTTCTCTTCGGTGTAACTCGAACCAGCGAGTCCAGCGCGGGATGAGCATGTAGAGCTCATTGAGCCCCCATATCTCCCACTCAGGATCATCGAAGGGTGCGAGTTTCCACGACTCCGTAAAGCCCAGGACGGCCACCTTCGTGAGCTTCTTGGGTTCCGCGATAGGCGGCGGCTCCGTTCCCAGGAGCAACGCCTGGGACATCCCCGTTCGCGCTGGCTCAATTCCCACCCCTGCATCAATCGTGATCATGCCCTCTGACGCGCTCACTGTTACGTCTGTGCCTGTCGGCATCTCGCCTACCATTCTAATTTCCTCCTGCGCCTCTAGGGCGTCTTGAAACTCACCTAGATGACGTTCGTACCCGTCGATTGAGCAAGAACAGTCCATCTGGTGCTATTCAGCCCAATCAAATGAATCCATCCCGGTGCAGCGGCTAGACCAGTCGTGAAGGCGATGTGCGTGCTGCCAGCCGTAGTGAAGTCAGCCCCCGCCGAGCTTGAGGTGATCGTCACCGTCGCGGCAGTCGAGACAACAGATATCCACTTCACCACACCAGCAACCGGGGCATTAAGATCCACCGTCAGCGCAGTGGCTGCATAGATGGTGCTAATGCCATAGGCCGTCATTTCCGTCGTGCCGCCGCTCGTTATTGCCTCGACATACTGCTGATAGCCAGTGTTAGCAAGGATGCGTTGGCCTGAGATGGCACCACCAGCACCACCAGTGGTAGTGACGCTATCAAAGGTTCCTGCACCCGTGGAGGTCACCGCCGCGCCAGTGATAGTGCCCGTGGAGGTGACGGCATTGAATGTGCCGAGCCCCGTGGAAGTCACCGCGTTGAACGTGCCCGTTCCGGTGCTGGTGACGGCATCGAATTTAGCCGCGACCCCCGACCCTGTGGATGTGTAGCTGGCGCCAGTGCTTACGAAGCCGCCAACAGCATCAACTTCGCCCGTGGTGTTGATGTCTCCACCAATAAACCCACCTGCCGTACTGAGGTCGATAGTACCGCCGGTGGTAATGAGTTCTGAACCACCTACCTTGAGTACACCACCCGACTCGATGTCGATCTCTCCGCCCGATTCAACGTCAGCAGAACCAGAGGAGGCGATGACGAAGCGGTCGCCACCTCTCTCCCGATAGGTACCCGGCTGGTACGTATTGTCTGCCATAGCATTCTCCTTTGCTGCTCTGGGGCGAGGCCGAGGCTAGTGACCCCGCCCCAGATAGCGCTGTGCGCTCGGAGCGCTAGTTCGTTATGCGGTCCCCGTGCTGGGGCGGCTGTGGTACTCAGCACCGATCAGATCGGCGGTGCTGTGCGTGACCGGTGCCTCCTTCGGCAGGTAGCCGAGGGCGATGATGGAGTCAAAGACATCACTCGTGTTTACCGACACATAGACGAGACGCACCCACTGCTTCCCTGGCTTATACAGATCCAGGATCGCCACGCCATCTTCAATGGTGGTGGTCATCGAGATTGAGGTTCCAGTGAGATCGGAGACCGCACTGGTACTGAAGCCAGAAGAGGCTGACTCCTGCAGCTTGATGCTCGCGCCGGTGGTTTGCAGGGTGCTCAGCGACACTAGCCAAGCGACCCCCGTATAGGGCGTGGTGTCGATGCCAGCGTCGTTTTTGTCGGCGGTGGTGCCCGTGACCTGGCTTGTGCGGTGAATGATAGCCACATTGCGCATCAGATTGTGCATTGCCATTGTCGTTTCCTCCCTTCCCCTATGTGCTTAGGTGCTGATGTTCTGGAGACGGAGCCGCCAGTCCTCGACCAGCGCGCCACCGAACCGGATGCGGCCCAGCATGATAATCTGGTTCGTCTGGGCCAATAGCTCCTTGAGTATCTGGATCGTGAAGCCTACCCGCTGCACCAGGAAGTATCCGCTGAGGTCGCCGTAGATGATGGGCTTGTTGGAAGCGGTCGTGGCGTTCGGCATGAATTCCGAATAGAGGATCGGGATGCCCAGAAGATCGCCCCTCACCTTTGGCACTGACAAGCCGCCGGCCTCATCATTGTTTGACCAGAGATATCTACCATCACCATCCTTGAGTTTGAAGATCGTGCGACCAGTATTCAGCTTGTTCATGACAAAGACAGAGTTCTGGTCGTACTGGGGCGGTAGGTTGAAGGCCAGGTCCACAATGCCATCGCCCGTGAGCGTGGCGGTGGCACCAGAGTTGACGGCATTGGTGATGGCGTTGGCATTGACGAGGATGCCTTCGGGACGACTGGTCCCCGATCCCTGGATGATCATATCCTCAAAGAGGAGCTCAATCGTCTCGCTGAACTTCGCGGAGATGTATCCCATGATGTCGAACCCAGAGTCCTCAACCATGTCATTGGTGAGGACCAGTGACATCATTGCTGTCCAGATTGGGATACGCACCTGACCGAATACCGGCTCCGTGACTCGGTGAACCGTGGATGACGCAGGAATCTCACCACTCCAGGTTATCCGCATACCAGTGGTGTACAGATCATCATCAGTCCAGGTGACTTTCGGGAAAGCCATTGAATCTCTACCCGTAGTCAGCCGCGTTACCCGACCAGCCATGACGGTTGGGGTCGGCTCCTTCTGGAGGACACGGTTCTGAATGTCTTCGGGCACAAGGTATCCACCAGACACATCAAGCCCCTCCTGCAGAACCTTGATGGCTTCGGGAGTCTGATTGCCCATCCAGCCCTTGGTGCGAACATATGCGCGTATAGCCGCCCCGTAATCTGGATGGCGGATCGCGGCCATCTCCTTGTCAGTCATCAGGGCAATGCCATCGGAACTAACCAGAACAGACTCTGGGTTATTCTCGACGAGCACACTACCATGTGGGCTGAATCCAACAACGGCAGCACTGCCCTTATTCGGGTCCGCAAGACTGATCCCACCACTGGACTGACGGGCGTAAGCCGAAAGGTCACCCGCTTTCCGCTGGGCCTCAATCTCTGCCTTGATGGGCTCAACCTCAACATGGATAGCCTCGATGCGCTCAGCATCCGCTACCCCAAAGTCCTCCTTGGCTGCGATAGCCTCGACCTCTGTCACGAGAGCGGCTAGCTTTTCCTGTGCGTCTTTTAGAGCCATGAGTTTCCCCCCTTAGCTCAGATACTGTATGGCTGCCAACTTCAATTTCAATACCTGGACTCGCCTCAGCGCCATCTCGGCTTTCGCCGGGTCACTGTCGCGCAGGAGACCCTTGATAGTCTCGGTAGCGTTTGCCATATCTCCCAGGTACTCCTGGAGTGCATGACGGTTGTCATCCGAGATAACCCGACCCTCTTTTGCGCGTCGCTCATGGAGGTCTTGCGTGCGCTCCACGAGTTCGGCGATGTATGTCTTTGTCGTGTCTATCATCATGCCCATCGACATTGCCGCTGGTGTGGGCACGAAGACCGCTTCTACCTCTACGGGATCGCCAATACTGGTGACGTTGTTGTCTTCATCAAGGGTGAAGGGCACGCTGAAATGACGTTCGGCACCCTGATGTTCCAGGGCAACGATGGCGTGATCGCTGAACGTCGCCTCGACGTAGCAATAACCCTGGGGTTCAAAGGGGGACGCCCAAGCCATATGGGTATGGCATAGAGCCTGAATCTGTGAGCGCACATCTTCCCAAGAAGTCGGTGAATGAGCTGCCTTGGTAACGGATTCCTCCTCGGTGATATCAACCCCCAACACGGCGCCAAGCGCCTCCTCAGTCTCAGGAAGCTCGACCCCTATCGCCTTGTAATGGCCCTTCACCTCTGCAAAGGCCACATCAGCCAGGGGGTTCGCAGGCGTCGGCGTCAAAGAACCCTCAACAATGGGCCAGCGCAGAATCTCGCCAGTCTTCGTATTGGCCTGCACTAGATGCCGCATGGAGCCAGACGATAGGCCCAGCTTGCCCTGTTTGATAAGTTCCTTGATCGCCTCGTAATACTCGTTGGCGGCATCTAGCTGGGCCTTCATCCATTGCCCCAAGTCTGTCGGCGAAATAGCCTTGATGCGCCCAACGACAGTTATGCCCGTTCCATCGTCCAGGCCGTGCTGGTAGAGCAATGGACGCTCAGTGAACCAATCAAGGGCGAAGTCTGTCTTGGCAGAGAAGAACTCACCCATGAGATCCCTGCCATTGAAGGGACCACCATAGGGCGCTAGAAGCCCCTCGATCTCAGTCTCACTGTTATCCAGGAACTTGACCGCCATCTTCGACTCCTGGGCGTTGAGCGCGGCTAGTTGCTGCTGCGCCTCCTGCTGGGTCGCATGGCACCCCAACGACTCGCCCGCAGCGTCTCCATCAGCGCCCTGCCTGAAGACACACCACTCATCTTCTCTTTTCTCAATAGTCCAGGGCATGTTCACCACACAAAAAGACCAGACTCCTGAACCTTACGGTTTCAAGAATCTGGCCTCGCTGGGCCTTAGTTATTTAGTTGTACTTATATTTCACCCGATAGCGAGGGTGTCTGTCAAGTCTCTCACTTCCAAACAAAGAAACACCCCCCACCTGGGAGGATGTTCCGAGAGCCTGAAGGCCCGGGCGGCGATGCATGGTGACTATCCCTTGACAGCAAGGAGGTTGCCGCAAAGCAGGCCGATTAAGAGAAAGGAGGGTGATGCCTTCCCCTGGAAAGTTTAGGCATCACCCCTCAGAAAGGAGCATTATGGGAAGTAGTGGTAGGTATTATCCACTTAGACATTGATGCTAAGGAATGGCCGACAATTCAGGAGATTGCTGAGGCAATCGCTGGGTGGCATCAGGCATGGGCTGATGCCCACAACGCATGGGGCGCAGTTCCGGAGCCTGACCGTCTCGGAGTTCAGCCGCCCGCGCCAAATAGGAGACAACCGTAGGGTCTGGATACACGTGCACGTAATTGCCCTCTGTGTCCTGAACACAGAGAAGCAATTTTTCGCCCGTTAGTTTCTCGCTCAACGCTCCTACCATGTTGCACAGAGTAATCAGTAGCTGCCTATCCGTCATCGCATCACCTCCTCAGACTTTTGAGGCAAAAGCCCCACTTTTGGGGCAAGTGCTACTTCTGGGGCAAAGCCGGCGTGCTTGTCGAGACGTCCAGTTGTATGGAGTATAGCACATCACGTCTCCCACTGGTAGACCTTTTGCAACAGCGTGCAGTGCGCCCGTTGGTGGTCGGGGATCTCGGCTAGATCGCCCACCTCATTGGTGTCGTGGTTGAAGATGATTTCCTTGCGGATACGGTAGCCCGCCGCCAGGAAGGGGGAGATGTAGTCCGCCTTGAAAGTGAACAGCCCCTCCTGGTGGTGGTAGGGCACCTCGGTCGGTATCTCAGGGAGGAAGTCGCCTATGAGGAGGAAACCCCGGTTGGGCACACAGGAGTCTATAGATTCCAAGGACGCCATCATCTCAACTCTGTCTATCCAGTGGAAGACAAAATAGACGATGGTGAGATCAATATTGTGCGGCGCAAAATGCAGAGCGTCTGAGGCGGGTGCTATGCTAAGCAATGATACTGGCCACTGATAGCCATCTTGAATGGCGGCCTTTGACACATCAATACCGTAACCGTGACAGCCGTAACGTTGATAGAGTTTCCGCAAGCGCCAGCCATTCGCGCACCCAATCTCAAAGACAGTCGATCTGTGGTCGAGCGGCGGGATACCCTCGGCCAACAAGCGGAGCGGCATATCGTCTGCTTCTGCCCTGTCCAACGCTGCCTTGTTGCGGTGGAACCAAGCGTCCCCCTCACCGTTGCGGAATGCGTCACCTTGGTTCATGCCTGCACCCACCCCTAAGGCGGAGAACCTGACGTATCAGGAACTGGTAGGGCAGTCGTCGTAATTACCCGCTCAAACTCAGTCTTGGTTATGGGATGTGCTTTCGGCTTCTGTTTTTTGGGCATCTTGCACCTCTAGGCTCTTAGGCCACCATCGGAACCCGAAACCTTGATATGGCAGCAATGTTCCCCGCAACCGATACCTATGCGGGCTAAGTTGCTCACGCCTTTCCCGATGTTGCATGCCGACTTCATAGGAGAAATTGTCTGGTATTTGCACTTCGACTTCAGGCTTTTCGGTTGCATGGATGATAATGGTCACTTCTTGATCACTTGGCCGTCGCACTTGGATGGTCTCAGACCACACGGAAATTATCTCTTTAGGTGCGAAGTCTTTTATTTCATGTTCGAATTCTAATGACCAAACTGTTCTCGTTACGGGTAATTCAGAACCAGAAAATTCACACCGATTACCAGCACGCAGGTAGCCAACACGGATTATCTCTGACTGTCTAATGCCGTAATGGTACTCATCAATACTTCGTCGTATTTTCAGAGTTTGAGTATGAGAGGAAATATTCTGGATATCGTAAGAGGAATATTCCCTCAATAGCACTGACGCTCCATCTAATATTTCTATCGTAAAACGATGATAATAGTTCCTTCGCACCATAGTTATGTTTGTTAACCAGGTCATTTCCCCGCGTATTGATGGGGGCAACAAGTAACCTAGAACTGCTCTTACTATATCATCCAATGCCTTCTGTCGTAGATATGATTCAAAGACAAGGCCAAGAACACAAGCTATGAGGATCGCTATGCCAGTCTCTGCTAAGAGAAAGGCGAACCAAGCACCCTTATGTTCCCCCGTGATTAGGAGTGCTGCTAAGATCAGGACTAAACCTATGACCAGAGGGATCGCGAACCACTTCGACGCTTCCCTAAAGCTCATACTCCTGTATCCTTGTTGGCGTAGTAGGTTCCGCTGCTGAATGATATCATCCAACTCAGCAATAGAGCCATGTTTGAATTCAGGCGGCCATGCGTCGAGCCAAGTATTATGCCGCATGGCGCGCCCGCGTGGTAGTGGCCAGTATACTACAACATGACGTTTCTGTGACGCTGTTCATGCTCCCTCCAACAGAGTTTTGAAAGCCTCGTTCGTCAACCACTGCTTATTGGTGTCCGAAGTGTAACTCCACATAGGCGGCATCATTATCCCCTTGCCTTCCCATCCCGTCACATGAGATGGCAGAATAACGTAGCAAGAGCCAATGTCCAGGGCTTGTTCACCAGGCGCTACCATCGCCTCGTGTAATTTCTCACCCGGTCGAATGCCTATGATCTCTACCTCGGCATCCGGCGCGAGAGCCCACGCCACGTCCACCACACGCATGGATGGTACCTTCGGCACAAAGACCTCGCCACCCTTCATGCGCTCCAGGCAGGCCAGAACGAACTCAACGCCCTGCTCCAGGGTGAGCCAGAACCGCGTCATGTCCTTGTGCGTGACCGTTACCCGCCCCGTCCTGGCCTGCTCCTGGAACAGAGGCGCAACGCTTCCACGGCTACCGATGACGTTTCCGTATCGGGTACAGGCGAATGCTGTCAGACGGTTCGGGCCACGGTAGGAGTTGGCCTGAATCAGCAGCTTCTCCATGACCAGCTTCGTTGCACCATAGAGGTTGAGTGGTGCAACGGCTTTATCCGATGACAGCCCTAGTACCTTCCCTACACCGCAATCCAGGGCTGCCTCTACAAGGTTCAGAGTGCCGATGATGTTCGTCTTGACTGCCTCTGCCGGGTTGTACTCAGCCGCAGGCACCTGCTTCAGCGCAGCGGCGTGGACTACTATATCCACACCCTCCAGAGCTCGTCGTAGCCGAGCCTCATCCCGCACATCACCGATGAAATAACGCAGCGGATCAGCATCACCAAACCGACGCCTCATCTCCTCTTGTTTCAACTCGTCTCGTGAGTAGATAATGAGGCGTCGGGGGCCTAGCGGCAGTGCCATCTCAGTGAACTTCTGTCCGAAGCTCCCTGAGCCGCCAGTGACCAGGACACTCAACCCCTCCAGGTTCATGCGCTAAACCGAATGCCAAGGGATGTCGTTGACGGGAAGTCTGCTTTGACTGAGAGCACCAGAGCGCCAGTATCGCTAACATCCATATGATTTATCGTGTTGCAATCATCACACTTGGTCTCAATGACGGTACCCGGACCAAGGCTGTAAATATGATTGAACTTGTTGCCGCAATTGAAACAGCGATACTCCCAATACCCCGTTGAGTTCTCAACCATCATCGCCCCCTCTTGAATGCGCCTACCACTGACTGACGTACAAGCCGTTGCACGGCACCAGAGCGTACAACTTTGTCAATCGCGGTTTGGTCAGTCACCCAGCCACGGCGAGAGGCCCAACGTACTTGCCGCTTTCTACTATGCAGGAAGGCAGAGTAGCTCGCCTTGGAGCCTAGTTTGTAGCCCGTAGCGCCGACTCTCCTAACTCCCCAGGAGCGATTGAGCTGCTCTGAGGTCTTGCGTCCACCACCTCGCCAGCGTGGACCGAAACCTCGCTGGTACCAGCGGCCCGTAGGGTTAGACGGAGAGTTTGCGATAGTCGCCGGCGGATAGGGCGTCAGCTCATTGCGTATCTGCTCAATGATTGCTCGTGACGCTGCGCGGATGGAGGGTTTGTAGTTGCGCCCAAGGGCTTGCTGTAGCCTCCTATCCCCACGAACCTGGATGCTGATAGCCATTAGCGCACCCGGTCAGGGTAGCGCACGACACTGTTGTTGACCCTCTTCACCTTCACGTTGACCTTGGCGAGCGTTAGGTCCGCATCGTCGAACGCCAGGTCTGGACGGAGGGACGTATCGTGCTTGTCGAGGTAGTAGTCAGCGGTCAGGCCCAGCTTGGCCGCCCATGTCTTAGCGTAGTCCTCACCACCGCCAGACCAGATGACCATCGTGTGACCCTGAGCCTGAAACCAACGGTAGACAGCGATGACCTCGTAGTTGGGCACATCGATATCAAAGCCCGTCGCGGAGGCAGGGATGATGAGGGTGTCATCTACGTCAAAGGCAACGATTAGGTTACCCATCAGTCACGATCATCACGCCACCTTCAGCGTCGCATTGCATCTGCACGCCACGTGGGCGGGCGGTCCATCAGGAAATTGATTCTTCCATACCGACTCTGGCTTCCCGTTGAGTGGCCTACAGATATCCGTATCAACCAAGTCATCACCCAGCGTGTGCCATATGCGCTCCATGACGATACCCGCACCACCAAGCTGGCGCTGAGCTATGTTGGTCGCCTCAGCGGACGCCCTCGTCACCTCGGTCACCGCGATAGCTTGTGCACGAGCAGGGCCAAAAGCTGGCCTTAGTGCCCCCTCCAATTCCCCCCGTGTCATCCCTGGCGTGGTGATGAAGGTCTGGATGGCCCGACTCACCACGTCTCGTGTCGTTGCGGTCAGGTCCTTCACCAGCCCGAATGTATGGTCTCGTGCCCAGGCAGCCGCCGCCTCATTGATGACTACAGCATCAAGATCAGCACTGACAGCCAGGGCTATGCCAGACGCTCGCTGCGCAACGTCAGTGAGTTGAGGTACGATGGCGGCGTTGAACATCCTCTCTACTTCATCGAAGCTGAGGATGTCGCCACGGATGATCTTGTCCGCTATGAGCGTGCCCTGTCGCCCCATCGCTCTAGTCAAGGCGAGACGCAGGGCGTCCTCGTCACGCTCCTGCGACAAGAATGTCCTCCTCAGTCCTATGCCCGTTGGTCTCTATCTCAGCGTAGCCAGGCATTGAGTAGGACCGGACTGGCTCCTTCACCAGCGCTGCAGGAATCTCAATGATGTTGGCCGATACTAGGAACACATCCCCATTGGGGGCAGCTTCAAACCCTAGAGCCTCACGGTATTCATTCCGCGTGAGTGCCCCGTCCTGGAAGCCATCCCTGATAGGAACCAATGCCTCCTGCCTATTGATGGCGAGGGCACGGACTTCAGAGGTATCAAACTCAGTGATGATCCGCTCGTCAAACTCCGCTGCGACGTCAGTCTGGTACTGCTCCTGTAGGTTCCGCCAGAGATTCGACAGGGTAGTCTCGGCGAAGAACCGACGCATACCTGAAACGTTGTTATAGGTCGCAGCATCCAAGCCAGCCTGGAGTCCCGCAAGAATGGCAGGAACCCCCAAAGCCCCAGCGATCCGTGACTCTGAGACGGTACGGATAGAGGAGAGGTCAAGCTGGCGGGGGTTGAAACCGATGGTTGTGATGGTCGTATCCCCATCCACAACGGCTGGAGTACCCAGCATAGCCCCGCCAAACTCCGCACGGAAATGTTCTTTAACCTGTCGTGCGGTCTCCTGGTTTAGCTTTGCCTTGATACTAAGCACCGTCGTAGGCGCAGCGTAGTTCGCCAGCAATGCCCCCACGAACTTGGTCGCCTCATTGTCTGATGCGATCTGCCGCGAGAGAACTTCCAGCGGCCCAAGACCCTCTACGATGCCACCCGACTCGCCGGCCGGATCGGGAAGCGTGAATGACACTACGTCCTTACGGGGGATAGAGATGATCTGGGCATCCCCAGGCTGCTGGTAGCTGTAGCCCCAAAGTACCCGCTCGCCCGGCTCGTTGGAGTTGGAATAGATAGGCCCTACCCTATCAGGGCGCAGCGGCCACAGAGCGAGAAGTTGGCCTGTCATGTTGCGCTCTTTCCACCAAACGGATCGGCCCGTAATCCCTAGGTGGAGAGTCGTCAGTGCCCACATCCGATACTCAGTCATGAGTTCGTTGGGGTGGCGCATGAGTTCTAGCAGCTTATGCCCCTCTGGCAACTCTTGGCGCTTATCCCCACCATCGAGAAAGGCTTTCATCGGTGGCTCAGCAACACCATGGGCCAAGAGTCGCAAACAAGCATAGACTACTTCATTCCGCGCATATGCCTGCCGAGCAAGCGGAAGGAACTTGGTCTCAATGAGCCATGCCATATTGGCAAGCCATGAGGAGATGAGCGAGATGCCCTGGGTCGGAGTCGCCTTCAACCCATTCCAGAAGCTCTTGAATCGGTCAATCATCGATGTCCCCCCTTTGGATGACCTGCCCCCGCTCGATAATCCTGGAGGCCGTTCGTCCTAACACCACGGCGAGGTCGGTCATACCCGCCGGACCCCGCAAGGTTCTTACGTTCTCTGGCGTAAACACCTCGCCTACCGTCATGTCCTTTACACAGTGAACGCTGCGCCGATAGCGACGATAGAACGCCTCATCAACCGCCTCCACTCTACCGTACATGATGACCTCTGTCTCACGTACCCGTTCCACCATCTCTTTGAACTCGTCGGGCTCTAGGGAGAAGGTAGCATCCGCCGCACCGTTGGCGCGGGAGCGCGTGAAGTGCTTCTCGATAATGCGGGCCCCGGCGGCTACGGCGAGGGCTGGCACCATAGGGCTCAGGGAATGGTCGCTGAGGCCCCTCACTACATGGTGTAGCCTATCCTGGTACTGACGATGCACCATATGGAGATTCATGTAGTGCAAGGGGGTGGGATAAGCAGTTACGCAATGCAAGACTGCTACATGGTCGAGACCAGTTAGGAGAGTAAAGGGGTGCAAACTTGCAAGGATTTCGTCCTCAGTTGCCATCCCTGTGGAGATAATGACGCGCTTGCCAGTGCGAGCTACGGCCCGAATCAGGTTCAAGTCCGTGATCTCAAAGGAGGCGATCTTGTAGGCCCAGACGTCAAGCATGTACTCCGTGAACATCAGTGCAGTGGGGTCGTAGATAGAAACAATAAACTCCAAGCCCAGAACCCTCGCCACCTCCTGTAGGGGCTGCGCCCAACTCCACGGCGTCCGTGCCTCAGAATATAAGTCCCATAGCGTACGCCCTGCCCAGGGGCCAGAGTGGATCTGGAAGGGCTCTGTATCCATGGGTAGCGTCATCGTCTCGGGGCTGTAGAGCTGGATCTTGACTGCATCAGCGCCAGCCTTGGCGGCAGCCTCCACCAGTGCCACGGCTTCGTCATAGCTGCCCCGGTGGTTGCAGGACAGCTCCGCAACAATAATCGTTTTATCCGGCCACATTGAAGAGCCCCTTAATCCTAGCGAGTTCCTGGTCATCATCTAATGCCTCTGTACTCTTGGCCACATCCTCCACCTCTATGATGGGCCGCGACTCATCAAATCCGTACTGCCATCGTGTCCTCACCAGGTTGAAAGTGTAGAACAAGTCCTCGCTCTCCACCTCGACCTCGATGCCCCGGCCCATCGCCATACCCAGCCAGAACTCCAGACAGGCACGGGCCGAGAGTGGCTCGCCCACTGGATGCAGTGTAACACCACAGAGCCTGATATGGGTCACCCCCTCCAGAATCGCATGGGCCACGAGCCAATCGAAGGTTCCACAGTGGTAGCGCCCATTGGGTAGCTCCTCCTCGATCCGCTTCTTCGGGAACTCCACACTGCCAGGAAATTCAGGGTAGTGGCGCTGCATGTATAGAGGGGTGCTGCCATCGTATTTCCAATGATTTAACCATGTGTCCTTGCTGACAGCATCCCAATAGGGCCAGTGCTCTTCCAGATACTCGGCTGAGTGAAGCTGATACCAGCGATCAGCATCCCAGGGGCCGAATGTGGACAAGGGATCATTGATACCCCATATTTCGTAGCCCGCTCTTCGGGCCTCGCGCCATGTCTTGAAGCCCTTACCAAACCCTACGATGGCAACCTTCCTAGTCACGACTCACCACCCCTTTGCCCTTGCACATTGGGCAGCGCTCCTCGCCCGGGTCTTGGTCTTCCAGCGCATCGAATAGCTGAGTGATCGGGTCCACCAGCTTGGCCCAGATGTTCGTCTTTGGCTTTCGTCGCACACCGACTCCATGACAGACCGGACAGCGTCTAGTCATTCTCAAAGATCCATAGCCTGGTCTGACCTAAGTCAGGGTAGTGAATCTCACTAGGGATGGTGAATGCAAGGTGATTGACTGGTGCTTCGTAGTCCGGCTCCCGCCCCTCCTGCTGAGCAAGAAGAGCATTCACAACACGGGAGAGAAAGTAATATGTCCCCGTAAACCCGACTGTCACGTAATTGGGCAGTTTCTCCTCCAGCACGGCCGTGCATAGTTCTTCTGCTCGTAGGTACCGGGTATGGCTTGGCGGTACAATCTCTGGTAGACCCACCCACTTCCGCATCCGGTTCAATCCATTGAGTCCGTCCTGCGACGACTCCACCATCACGTACTTCTTGCCCAGGGAGATGAGGTGCTGGATGGCCCGAAGCTGCGTCGGCCAGTCTGGCAGGTTGATGATGCAGCGCTCGGTGTAGACGGCATCGTACTCCGCACCCTTCCAGTCAAAGAGATCAGAGCAACCATATCGAACCGAACCGAGCGCACTAGACGAAAGCCGCTGGAGGTTACTCAGCATATCGGTGGAAAAGTCCACGGCGTCTATCACCATAGAGTACCGCTCAGCCAGATACCGCGCCGTCTCGCCATCACCGCAACCCATGTCCAGTACCCGCTTGGCACCCTGTAGCCTTCTGGCGATCTCACGCATCTCCAGTTCCTTCAGCACGCGATCCCGCGTCCCCGCATACTCGCCGAGGGAGGCGCGGTCATCCCAGAAGGCTTGCATATCTACAGCCATGTCAAGATTACCCAGAAGAACAATAATGCGCACACGACAGCTTCCCACGCTACAAAGACGCGCAGCCAATGCTCCCAGCCCAGATGGCCTCCTTGGCTTTGCCAGCTTGTCCATGGATCAGGTGGCGTCTCTAGCGTTCCCGTGTCCGTCCAAGGTGGTGGTGCTGGTGGCGGACCTGGGGTCTTCATGCTAGCCCCTCCAAGCTCAAGGCATCGAATGCTGCGTTGACCTCCTGCATCTTCTTCTCAGTGCCCCCTAGGTCAGGATGGTGACGCCGAGCAGCCTCACGATAGGCCGTGCGAATTTCAGTTGGTGAAGCCGTAGCGGTTGTGATGCCAAGCACTTTGAATGCCCGTTGTGCACGATGGCTAAGATGCAGCACCGTTGGTGCTGGGCGGCTAGCAGGTCGCTCACCGTACCAACCCCACTCCACTCGTAAGCGCCGAATCATCTCAGCAGTAAGTATGGGATCAACCCGCCACGCATTTGGATCCAGAACGTCACCCTCAAACTCAAACTCCCACTCTATCCGTATCTTGGGGCCATCGGGATTCATTCTATCATCCTCACAACCTCGAACGCCTCAGCGTACTCCACCCCCACCACGGCACCCCAGTATTGCGCTCGTGCTTCCAAGGCTCGGAAGGACCGGGGATGGGGAAAGGGGCGCATCTCGCTCTCATAGCACCGTAAGCCAGCTACCTTCTCTTGCCAATACTGTGACACGTCCACGAACCGAGCGGGCCGGAACGAGTAGTCAAAGGCCCACTCGGTAGAAGATAGCACCTCAAAACTGTAGAGCGCTTGGAGAGGGTCCGCATAGCCAGGTCGCGTAGCTGTGAGTACCGCCTCGAACACTGCGCGGTGGTCTACATTCAGGTCGCTTCGGTGGTGGGTGTAGACGATGTGCGGCTCATGAGCTTTTATCCATGCCTCGACTGCATGGATAATCCGTATCAACGGCACTGTATCCATCTGGTTATCAGGAAAGAGGTCGCCAACAAAGACAGGACTGAAGCCAAGCGCCCCTGCCGCTCTTACTGCACCCTCCACCTGCTGCCCGCCCTCTCGCCCTCTACCCAGGTATAGCACACTCACGCTCTCCCCCTCGGCGATGTGCCGAGCGATGGTGCCACCCATGCCGAGAATCTCGTCGTCAGGATGAGCGCAGACCACACCGATCATTGGCCCTCCGCCTTTTCCATCTCAACTATGATCTCGACATGCTCAGGGTCTTCAGTGTAACGGTGGCTTGCTTCCTCGAATGCCTGCCACAGGATTGTCAGCGTCGTCTTGATTTCCGTCATCTTACGTTGATCTATTGACATTTTTCACCTCCCACCCCTTCACCCTGAAAGCTCGCGCTATGTCGAAGTGCAACTCCACCTCCCCCTCAACCTCCGGCATCTCGGCCATGACACGGAACTGATTAGGAACAGAGCCGCGCTGGACATCGAGAATCCGGCTCCCCTCTGGCGCGTTGAGAAGGCCAAGGAGGAAATTATACGAGACCTGGAAATTTATACGGCCCATCACCTCACCTCCGTTATCGTCACGTCCGCCTCGATCCTCCCCGTCTTCAGCGAGGCACGCGAGAACTCCAAACGGTAGCCATTGACCTCTATGAACGCTTTGGGGTAGCCCTCCGCGTCCAGCATACGGATGAAGTCATGGAGTCCTTCCATGTCCAACTCTATGGGCAGCCAGCTCTGATCAGGTGTACGACGCTTGAACGTCACTACCTCGCCCACCTGCGATACCGACTCAGGCTCCGTAGCCGCTATCTCCTGGGCCATGTCGATGCACAGGTGTGCGGCGCGCAGATAGACCTCCTCAGCCGTGCCGTACAGGGCCAGGGGACGCTCCATGTAGATGGGCCCGGCATCCACCACCTGGGTCATCCGGTGCGCGGTAATGACCGTCTCCGTCGCGCCTAGCATGATGAGGTTCTGCAGGGGAGAACCGCCGCGACCATAGGGCAAATCAGTTAGATGAAAGTTCACGGCCTCGTACCGCTCCGTAATCTCGGCGGAAACCCATTTTGAATAATGAATAAAGAATATGTAGCGCGGCACCATTAGCGGTAGCCAGTCCTTTGCCAACTCACCCGAATGGAAGTGCCAGTTGCTTGGGAGGTGTGCACGCTCAAAAGCATACTGTCCCCAGGGACGGTCACTGACGACGAGGTAATTGCTTCGCACTATGTAAGCATCAGGGCATAGGCATAGACGAGGAGAGCGATCCAAAGACCCATAACGACCCCCGCCAATGCACCGTCCAGGTAGGCTTTATGCTCCCGCTCGGTCTCATATCCCCCTTCAACCCAGGCGGGTACCATTCTTTCGCCCTGTGTATCTAGTCTACTCATCACACGTCCTCCGCTTCGAACTCATCGAATGGGCAAATCTCTTCGTCTTCATATTCTACGCCGACAGGGTGGCGTTCAGATTGCCTCGCCCGCTCAAAGGCGTAGCGCCCCCAGGGTCGGTCGCTGACGACAGCATAGTGTTTCATGGAGCCACCGTCCGTTTGTAGTAAGCCCGACGCTGTATCCCTCGCGCCTTCTCAAGATTCCTCTTCCGCCAGCCTCTTCCCTGTTCATTCTTGCATATCTGACACCACCGTCGCCCCTCTTCTACTTGATATGCATGCCCTCTTTGGCAATACTCGCGACGCGCATTAAGGGCTGCCGGCCCCATACCTCGAAGTATATTCTCTCTGTCCGATACTGCCTCCAAGTGAGAAGGGTTGACGCAAGCATGATTGCGACACAGATGATCTATGGTCAATCCGATGGGGATTGGTGACTTGAAATACGCATAGGCAAAGCGATGGACAAACTCTGCCCCCCTAGTATTATCTGTTCGACTCCCAACTGTGAATTGAGCATAGCCTTTATTGGTTATCGTGCCTTGCCAATTCCAACACTGCGTTATCACGTCAATCTCTACACACTTCCAGAACCGAATTATTAGGGGCGCCGCTATTCTAGACATCAGATAACGCCCAGTCCATGAACAGCCCAGCCTGAAACCGTGGGTTGTCCGCTTGCAGCACCTCGCAGACCGCGTTGATCGCCTCTAGGCGCCTACCGTCCACCATCGGGATCTTCTGAAGTGCGCGGGCAAAGTGGCGGTAGTTGTAGCGGCGCTCTTCTAGGGCTTCCATTAGCCTACCGTTGGTTCGTTGCAAGCTGTCACGCTCAGCTTCCAGGCTGGAGATAACTTTCTGTGAATCAATCATCTCGCCTCTATAGGTGGTGGTGGAGAGCCGTAATATATAGTGGCCCGCTGCCCGATGCCGAATACCCTCCCACACCGAGCGCAATAGTCCTCTACCGTCTCCGTCCAGGCATTGACGGGCATCGGTTCGCGAGCGATCACGCGCTCTTGCAAGTCATGCAACCTCAGACTACATAGCAACGGCATACCTCACCTCCTCACTTAGCACCTTATCTATAGATGTTTTCTTGAAGAACCACATGGCCTCATCTCTCCTCGAACAGCACTCGCGGTAGCCGCTCCCGCATCACTTCCTTGACGTCAATCTTCTGCATCTCAGTCCACACCTCGCCAGCAGCTTCGGTAGTCAGCCTCACATCCTCGGCCATGTGTGCCAGATTAGGAAGAATGGGGCGGTTCATGAGGATGCCCCGGTCACGCATGCCCACGATAAAATAGGCCCGCTCCTCTGGGCTGTCGAACTGGATGAGTGAGCGTGGACCATGACCAATAACTCGATAACCATGAATCTGACATAGGCGTAGACCTTCCATGAGATCATTCCCCATCTCCCAAAGATGCCACACTCCCCACTGATCCCAGATGTCCAGCACAGCGTCCGCTGCCGCCAGGGATAGGGCGTTGCCGAAGTGGGTGGAGGAGACGAACACCGGATCGTTGCGCTCGAACCACTCGAAGTATGCCCTGTGTCCCACGATGGCCGAGATAGGCACACCGTTGCCCAGTGCCTTGCCATAGCACACGATGTCGGGCTTGATGCCGTAGACCTCAGAGGCACCGCCCAGCGCCCAGCGAAAACCGGTCACCACCTCGTCCATGATCAGGAGAGCGCCCGTCTTGTCACAGATGTGGCGCACGTACTCGTAGTAGTTGGGCTCAGGGTCAACCATCGGGTGCTCCAAGATGATGGCAGCCGGGGCATCATCTGGCTTCACAACCACGGCCAACTCCACGAGCTGCTGCTTGTCATTGAACGGAAGGTCCACGACATTCTGCGGGGCTACCCCCCACGCTGGCGGGGTCTTGCCGATGGACCAGTCTGCCCAGCCCGAGTAGCCCGACGAGAGGACACGCTGTCGCCCCGTTACCGCCCGCGCCAAGCGCACAGCCATGGTGGTAGCGTCCGTGCCGCTGAGCCCGAAGCGTACACCAAGGGTGTCCGGTGACCAACCCGGAACATGGGTACCAAGGAGGTTGGCCAGCTTCTCGGCGACCCGTGCTTCTAGGACATGAGGGAGGGAGAAGCCAATGCCCTCGAATGCTTGATCGGCGAGGCGGCAGCAGAAATCTACATTAGCGTAACCAAGCAGGTTCGCACCCAGTCCCGATACCCAGTCCAGGTACCTGTTGCCAGCACGGTCATAAACGTGCGCTCCCACACCCCACGCCAGTTCCTTGGGCTCAAAGTCCACGCCCCAGAAGACGGGCGATTTCGAGAAGGTGGCGGCGATGGGGAGAGGCTTAGGCATTAGGTTCCTCCACCATCTATAACCCAGCCGATCAAGAGCAAAACTAAGCCACATGCAGCCGAACCTATCAACACCACCCACCATATAAGCGAAAGTATAGTGAGAACGTTGAGGAGAGATTCGAGTAGCACTTCCATCACGCCCTCACCACTCCCAGCACACTGAGCCACCCGAAGTCCTCACCCAGCGCTGCATAGACGCCACGCACATACTCCATATCCTCCTCAGTATCCACTGACCACTTCAGCGCCGAGAGGTCATCGGCGTGCTGAAGGTGCCCGCTCTTGTAGGTCTTGCGTAGCCACGTCGTGACGTGCTCCCGGTCCTTCTGCGCCGTCTTACGGTCTGCTTGGCGTAGTGCCTCGATGGTGAAGGCCTCCACATCGAGGCCATCAGGGTAAGTGCGGGGGTCCACGTTGTTGAGGTAGGGCGCGTTGAGCGCCGCATGAGCCGCCACTACTTCGTCAATCAATCCTGGGTCAATCAGGGGGCAGTCAGCCGTGATCCGCACGATGACGGTAGCTCCCGTTATCGTCGCCACGTCCGCGTAGCGCCCCAGCACATCCCCCTCAAAGTGACCACCGCGTAGAACGCTGATATCATTGGCTTGGCAGAAGCGCACGATCTGCTGGTCGGCCCCTGAGAACGAGGTGGCCACCACCACTGAACCAACTAACTCCGCCCGCTTCACCCGCTCGTAGACACGCTGAAGCATGGGCTTGCCGCAGACATCCTGGAGCACTTTGCCGGGTAGGCGGGACGATCCCATACGGGCTTGGATGATGGCGACTGTGTTCACATCGCCTCCAGGTCAACCGCTATCCTTTTCAATGCTTCTTCGGTCGTTTCGCTAGCCATTCTCACCACCCCCTGAACTCTAGTAGCTTCCTATCCAGCTTGGCTATCTCGTCGTCGGTCCGTGCTATCCGCTCCAATGTTCCCATCTGCGCCATGCGGTAGGCAACGCCCAGGAATAGCCCCGCAAAGGCAAGCGGAAACAGCAGCGCAAAGGCCCACGGTATGCCTGCCTCCCTCAATGGAACAAGAGAAGCACTCGCCGCTAGAATCCCGCCACCGAGCACCAGGTGAAACTCACTGTATACTACGTCCCAGAACCGATGCCAGTCAGTCTTCTTCCTGGTGCTCATACTACTCCCCCTTAGCGCCCCAGAAGCGCTTGGATGGCGTAGAACTCAGGGTTGAGGATATGCAGGATAGGGGACATCACGGTAAGCATTGCCACCGAAGCAATCAGCCCCAGGATTATTAACCCCCCCCAGGCCACAGCCGTGCCGTTTGTATCAGATGTCATTTCCCGCTTAACCCATTTACCAGCTTTCCGAGCCACCACAAACAAAAGGGTGGCAAATGCTAAGCGTAGCGCTCCGGCCACTACACCCCAGCTTAGTTGCTGTCGCACGTATATCCCCCACACCTCGGTACCCATAGGTCCAAGGCGCTCCACTAGCATGTCCAGGATTCCGCCAATGTCTTCAGGATTCACGATCTAGCCTCCCCTACGCAACGTCACATATCAAGCATATCCATCCCATCTCTTCTAACCGCCTAACATCCTTGTCTTGGTGAGACGCTGAGCAATAGGCGTAAGCCACTACTCGCGCACTAGCCGTCTGAAGACAAGACCAGAAGGGATCCACTACTGGCTCCATACATGTCACGTGGCAGCACACTATGGGCCTGACCTGTAAGGTTGCTCCTGAAAGAGACCAGTCCAACTCCCAATTCCGGAAACCTTTTCCTGAATTGACATCAAACTCCACCCCAGCCGAGCGTAAAAGTCGCTCGGCCTCATAGACCATGTGACGCTGTTCGGTTGTTATCAGGGACATATCAATCTTGAGCGTGGCATAGCCGTTGGAGAAATCCACTCTGGCAACAGAAGCATATATTTCGTGGCTGAATCTCTCGGCTAGCTGTTGAGCGTGTTCATGCGCTTCACCCAATAAGTCCATGCCTAGTATCCCTTGCCTTCGTGCCTAACATGTGGAAGGCCCTCTTTCGGCAGCGCCAGGCCGTGGAGTGGGCGTTTTCCAGGCTCAAAGGGCAGCGTTCCTTGAACCGGATTACGGTGCGGCGGCGAATGAAGGTGACTACGCACTGCTACCTCTCCCTGATTGCAATGCAGGCGGCCTCATGTATAATGTCACTGGCTGTCTGAACCTAGCCTGTGCTGGTCTAGGACGGCACGAACTCACAAGGTGAAAGCCTTGTGAGTTCGGCGTTACGGCCATCTCACCATGCCTGCTGGCCCTCCGCGGACGTTACTGAAGCATTACCCTCAGTGACTGCTACCCTCCACCCCTCTTCTTCGTCCTTAACAACCACCCAGCGCCAGCCCAACCCTGCGCTCGTGAGTGCATCTGCCACATCCCCGGCACAGAAGGAGCAGCGCCCGTCCACTACCGCTATAGCCGTTGCCACAGCCTCTGCTTCCCAATTCGTCATGGTGCCATTCTCTCCATCAACTCTATCTCGCTCCGTTCACGCCGTCCCGTTGGCTCCAGCCACCAGTCGGGAATAGCCGAGCCCTGGAGTAGCAGGAGTGCCATAGTGGTGGTGTCCACCCAGTCGTCGTGGTCTGCGCTGGGGAACTCCAGGTGCTCAGCCTTCCACTCCTGAAGCCACGGGGCCTCCGGCGGGAGCCACACACGCATCGAGGCGAATATGTCCGTCACGGCATGGGCACGGGCCAGCTTGCCTCGCTCCTCTTTCCACCCTTGCACCTGGAGACCCTGGCTCTGCATCTGCTGCACCAGGCTGATCCCGCTAGCCTTATACTCCACCCAGGTCCTATTGGGTTTGATTCGCTCTATGTGCCGTTCTACGAGATGCTTCAGATCGGGGAAGCCTACCTTCCAGCGCCCAGCGTCCAGCAGGTAGAGGTTGATTCCGCGACGCCCCCACGTGGCGGTAGCGGACCAATCGGCCTCCTGCCCCTCCTCGAAGGCTGTGTCCCAGACGGTGATGATGTCCTCCAGTATCTCCCGCGAGAATACCTCTGGAGGTAGAGGCACCATCTCCTCTGCCAGCGCTCGCCGCTCCTCCTCAGTGGGCACCCGCCAGGACTGCCACCACTCACCCCTGAATACATTACCCTCTTCCTCTCCAATATCACCCTGATAGACGCGGCGGAAGGTAAGGGGTGCCAGTGTCTGCTCACGCTGGAGGCGCTCAATAGACCATCGCTCAGGCCATAGGGCAGTGCCGTCGTCCTGGATCGCCTTCTGGTGGATGAGAGTCCATTCCCTCTGGAGAAGATGGGCGGCGAGGTCACCGGAGTGCCAGCGCGTCATGATACAGACGGCTACGCCCTTGTCTGTGAGTCGGGTCAGCGCCACACGGTCCACCTTCTCTATGATCTTCTCGCGCTGATACCGAGTAGCCGTGTTCTCCAGGTCGTTCACGTCGTCGAGGATAAGCACATCAGCGCGGGGACCAGCAGGAAGCTCGGCGATTCCATAGGCTGAGAAGCTGGGGTGGGGGTCGGCTATATTGGGCCTCTTGAGATACCAAGCATGACCCGCCGTGCCACGACGGTCATCCAGCTCAACACCGGGAAAGGCATCGTGGAATTCAGCGCTATCCCTGATAGTGTCCCTAACCGCCAGGCTCTTGGCAACCGCTAGGCCAGCAGCGCTGGACAGGTAGATAATATGAAGGCTAGGGTCTTGCCCCAGTAGCCACGCAGGCCAGTGAACGCCAACCCACTGCGTCTTCGCGTAGCCAGGAGGGGCAATGATCAGCAATGGGTTATCAGGACTCACCTCAGCAAGCGCCTCTAGCCACACCTTATGGTGTATGGCGGGCGGGAGACCGTGAACAATGCGACCATAGTCGCCAAGGGTGGGCGGGGGAGGCGGCACTACGGTAGCCTTTGCCTCCTGAATACGCCGTACTACTTCAGTCAGTGCTGGGGTAAAATCCGCAGGACCATGAAGGAGCTGGTTCACGGTGCTGGTAGTTCCTTTTGCTCAATACCTAAGCTAAGCACTCCCGTTAGAAGTTCCTCCTCGGATATACCACTTTCCTCAGCGAAAAGCTTGAGCCGCTCCGTCAGGATATCCCAGCGATCACGACGACCGAAGAATGCTGGGAACCGCCTTTCGAGTAGCCATGCGTCAGCCGCCCACTCCCCTTTGCTATAGGTCTCATGGACAGTAGTTACACCTGTCCTCTCGTTGGTAGTAGTGGTCCGAGATAACACCTGTCCACCCTCAGCAGCTCGGCTAATACGGGCAACCCGTGTAAGAATAGCATCCGCCTCTGCCCTCGCGATATCTAGGACGAAAGTGACAAAGCGTCCACTAGTTTGCTCTTTCCCCTGAAGCATCCAACGGTCCAATGTGCGGTAGCTGATACCCCCATGAACAGCAGCGACCACTAAGGGGTTGCCATCGCGCACAGCCTGCACGATATGCGCCGCAGCGGCTGGGGTGAACTTGCTGGGCCGACCTGCCATCAGAGCCCCATCCCTACCTGCGCCTCGCGCCCCACAGCCATATCGTAATATTCCTGCTCCTTCTCGATGCCGATAAAGCTGAACCCCTCAGCCAAGGCCGCGATGCCAGTAGTGCCGCTGCCCATAAAGGGATCTAAAATGAGACCATTCGGAGGACACACGAGGCGGCATAGCCAGCGCATGAGATCCACAGGCTTCTGCGTTGGGTGCATGGACCGCCCGTTCTCCTGCTGACGCTCGGAGGGCGACACCTTAGCTGTATAGAAGAAGCGGGAGGCACCGCCTGAGTCAAGATAGCCAACTGTCATGCGGTCTTTACTGCTTGCGGGACCAGAATACACAGGGCTATTATGGTTCTCGCGCGTGAATCCTGGAGCGCTACCCCCTCGCTCCCCGCTCTGCTCGTCCAGCAAGCGCACGGCGCAATCAGGGGCGCACTCCCAAGCGGCTACGGTCTCGGTACCATCAGGGGCGTAATTCTGTCTCGGATTACGTTCATAATTCTTTCCTGACATTGAGGTATTTTCTGATTCTGCTAGATGGTGCGTGGTTAGTAAGGTGCTTGACTTCACCTGCTTGGTGCCCACCTCCACGCACTCAGGGCTGTGGGCCAGCACCAAATTAGCCGGCCATCGACCTATATCCCCAGCAACGCTCTCAGTTTGACGTTTTCCGCCTCCGCCTCGGCCAGCCGCCTCATTATTCGCAAATGCTCCTTGCCGTGTTCTGTCCACTCCGATAGGACTAGATTTTCTATCCGGTTGTCCTTCTTGTCCCCGTTGATGTGGTGCACCATCTCTGTACTCAGTAGTGGTCTCCCTAATGCTCTCGCCATTACCAGGCGGTGTTCCCTCACCTGGCGAACGTTCGGGTCTAGCAGCAACGCCTTGTCGGTATCCGGCAGAATGTCTACCCGTAGGTCTTGATACCCCTCCCGCTTGGAGTCCCACCGACCACCCTTCCACCTGGGGTTGTTCGCTCCCATCATCACTTTCGACCGGCATGGTAGACTGCAAGTCATTGGTAATTTTGCGCGGTTGATTTGACTTATCCACCGCTTCATCGGCTTGCCGCAACCCGCGCAATTCATGTCGCGCACTCGCTCGCGCCTCCGCTTTTCGGCTGAGGCCCTGACCGCCGCTTCTGTTCTCTTCTTCATAGGTACTATTATGGGTCTTGATACGGTTGCTGTCAATGTTTATGCCGCCTACACCCCATCTCAGGACGTTGGCGGCTACCGTGCGCTCACTGAGGGGCTTGCGGCAGAGGGCAATTATTTCCCACGATGGCTTCAGCGCTGTGCCCCAGCCATCCCACTGCTGAGCGGCTTCGGTGGCGGGAGTAGTTTGACTGAATTCACCAGCGTAGTCACCGTAGGCAACCTTGCCATCCTCAAGACGTGTCCGCCCCCAATTCTGTTGTCGCCCCACAACCTCGCGCTCAGCACCTGCCGCCTTGTCTATGGCCTTGCTCACCGAGGCGCTTTTCGGAAACCCACTGCCGTAGAGCCAGCAGAGGGTGTCCCGTATCTCAAACCCGGCGTCCTCCAGAGCCACCATGAGGCGATGGTGAGTTCTCGTTGAGCCGAAGGCCACGAGGTGCCCTCCAGGTTTGAGAACGCGCAAAGCTTGAGTAGCCCAGTTGTAGGACCATTCCTGAAACGCCAGGTTACCTTTGGTGGAACGGTCGTAAGCACCAGCATAATCACTCCGAGTGAATCCACTTGTTGTGCGACCTGACGCCAAGCGCGATGCACTGGGCCCCATAGCCTCACGCTTCCGAGCAGCCTCTTCAATCTCCGCGCCATCCCATGCTTTACCCATAAAGCGAATTCCATACGGAGGATCGCACACGATGGCATCCACGCTGTCGGGCTCCATGCTCGCCATGTGCTCAACGCAGTCGGCTAGGACGTGCTCGGGGTTAGGCATCAGCCCTCTTCCGCTCCCTGTACGCTTTGTCCCTACAGGACACAGAGCAGTACCTGCGCGTAGCGAGGCCGAGTATGACCGCGCCGCACACAACGCACTCACCCTCTACCCGTGGCCTCATGGCAGCGAGAGCGCGGGCAGCGTCAGTAGCGTTAGTCATAAGCCAGGCCCAGGGCCATTCTCCCAGGGACACCGATGGTTGGCCCACTACTTAGCTGTTGCCTTGTGTTTGTCAACTCATTCACAAAGCAGCCGTATGTGGTGGTGAGGATTCCAGCGTTCTGGTTACCCTGCTGACGGGCCATCGATTCCTCACTTGGGCGTCTCTCTTCCGCCACCTGGCTCATGCGCTTACTCTACCACACTCGCTATGGTTGCGCAACCCCACTAAATGGCGTAAGGTGGGGTCGTTTCAGGGGTTATCCCTATTGCCAAACCGCTAGGGATGCGCTATGATAGTGCTAGAGAGGGCAAGGAACTAAGGAGGAAGGACATGGACCGCACGAAAGCGATAGACCACCTGAAGGGATTGCTCAGTCCAGACGATACGGTGTACCTCATCCTCCGGCACGTCTCTGCATCAGGAATGACACGATGGATCAGCCCGCTCGTGTTCCGCGAGGGCAGAGCAATGGACCTGACCTACGCCGTTTGCGCCACCCTCGGCATCAAGCGCTCGGAGATCCACGAAGGCGTTAGGCTGGCGAACCTCGGCGATATGGATTTGGGCTTCCATCTCCTCTACGAGTTGGGCCAAGCGCTCTTCCCTGAAGGCTTCGATATCCAAACGATAGGCCGCAACGGCGACATCAGCGGCCACGAGCCTGATGGTGGCTACGCCTTCAACCGTGAATGGCTGTAATGAGCAGGGACACAGAACGAAGATTCATCCCCCCAATCGACCACGGGCTCCTCTCACCCTCTGGCAGGGGCTCCACCCCTGTAACGGGCAAGGTCCAGTCCCAAGCCTGGGCCACGAGTAGAGGAGGAGCGAGATGGATAGCCATTCTTTCGTCAAAGCCATAGTGCTGCTGACAGCAACCATGAGAGAAGGAGTTGAGGTGATAACAGCCTTTGTAAGTGCGTGGAGGCAAGCCTTCCCTCAACGGGCTATGTGGGGTTGTGGTCAACCGGAGGAGGAGTAGCCATGCACCATCCAGGCGATTGCCCCATCTGTGGCCTCCTCTGCCGACTCCGTAGGGACGGCACCGTGGGGCGGCACTACCCAGCAAGAGGGCGTTGGCGTATGACGGTAAGAGACTGGACCCCGTGCGTGGGCGAGGGCCGCATACCTGTGCAACATGACGGCAGCTCCACCGTCGCCAGGGCTAGTCACCTATTGCAGGGGGGGTAGATATGACACGCCCCAGAATAGCCATAGAGGACATTGTGACCCTCCGTGCTGGTGGCATCCGTAGCCTCCAAGAGGTGGGTGAAATCCTTGGCGTGACTCGCCAGCGTGTTCATCAACTATTGAAAAGGCATGGAATAACAGAGCCATATCATAAGCACCAGTTCCCACTCCTACAGAATGCCGAGTGGCTCCACGCGAATAAGCACCGAACGGCCCGGGAAATAGCCCGATTGTTGGGATGCTCTGTAACAACAGTATTGGATCATACCAGGGCTATAGGAATCACGCTCACTATCCGCTACCCCCGCGCCGTTTCTGAGGCGACTATCCATAGCATCAAAGATGACCCGAGGCCACTCCACGAGATCGGCAAGGCTTTAGGCGTCTCCGTCCAGGTCTTGTCCTTCTGGATGCGTCGAGTAGGAGTAGCAAGAGGGGGAGGCGGACCGGGCAGAATACGCCCAGCGGTCCGCCAAGCAGCCCAAGCAAGACGCGCAGCCCTCACCCATTGCTTCCATGGGCACGCCTACGCCGAATACGGATACTACCAAACACCCAAGGGCTACCGAACATGCAAGGCGTGTTCTAGGTTGGGCCACCAGCGCAATCACCCACCAAAGCCACGTATCCCAATGGTGTATTGCAAACGAGGTCATCTCCTGCAACCACCGAACATCAGAATTGAGTCTCGCAGGGACGGAAGAACACAACGCCGATGCTTGCTGTGCGTGAAGATTAAGAGATCAACACCGCAGCAGAGGAGGTAGAGATGGCACTATTACCAGCCGCAGAACGGTGCCAGAAGCAGGTATCCAGCGCAGGATATTGGCACTCCCGTCAATGTTATAGCCGATTCTCCTTGACCCGTGAAGGTGTTCGGTACTGCAAGGTCCACGATCCAGTGCGCGTCCAAGAGAAGCGCGACGCTCAATACGCCGAGTATGAAGCGAAATGGGCAAAAGAGCGCGAAGGTATGCGGCGTCGCCGCGCAGAATCAAAAGCCTGTGAAGGCATCAGCACCAAGGCGCTCGAAGAAGGCGTGGTCAAGGAAATGGTGAAGGCTGCCAAGTCAGCCCTGAGCGCCATTCGGCGCATGGAGCGAACCCTGGAAGAAGATGAACACCTTATATCAGTGGCTATGCACTTGGCCACTGTCCTTGCCAAGGCTGAGGAGGAGTAGCCGTGCAGATCAACACCGACGCCCCCATCCTCCACGACTGCCGGTGCGGGACGAGTAAAAGCAGCCGCCCCCACCACGAATTCTACAAGGGCTTCCTCATCCATCGCTGGAACGGTGGCCGCTGCCTGATCCCCCTGGAGATACCCACCAAAGAGGCGGGCAACTACATGATGAAGACGCCCATCCAACACTGGTCAGCTGAAGAAAAGGTGTCTTGCCTCTATTTCAAGGGGCCCGGCTCTGACCGTATCTACACAGCAATCGACCGCTTCTGGGCGGCCGTGCAGGCAGGGCTTGCACAACCCGCACCTGGATAGCATAAAGCCCCGGCGGGTCGATTCGCCGGGGCAGAGCAGCACCAAGGGGGTTAGCGATGGTGCCAGGATGTCCCTTGACACCCCCGCTTTGACTGCTATCATGCCCGTATGGACACACCTGGAGAACAGCACTGTGACTGGTGCGGACTACCGTTCAAGACCGACATCCATGCCGCCGGCACCCAGCGCTTCTGCCCTGGCGGAAAGTGCCAACGAGCCTCCGCCACAGAGCTCCGGAGACAAGAACGAGAGGTCCGCCGGGCCCTCGCTCACATGCTCCCACCGATCACGAAGCCAGCATAAGGCCCCGGCGCTGCGACATTACGCCGGGGCAGAGTAGCAGCACAGGAGGCGACAACAATGCTGCAACCACGACCCAGTATACACCCCAGGACGGTCCGCCATCTATGCGGCAATTGCGGGCACCCTGTCCCCATCGGTACGGAGATCCGATGCTACCACCCCAATCGCACGGTGACACTCTGTGAGCACTGCGTCGATTGCGACCGGGATTGTGCAGACGTGCATCGGCGGGTCCACCTGATTGAGTTGCAAGAGCAGGAGGTGTAGCGATGGGTATCTACTACAAGGGCACTCAGTTGGATGGCTTTGATTGGCATACAGGCCGCACGATCAACTACCGCACGGCGCTGGGCTCCAAGGCTATCCACCCCAGACCAAACCCTGCGGCTGACTTGTGCTCTGACGGCGTTCTCCACGCATCGCCAACCCCCGAAGGGGTGTTCATCGGCTCTCGTATCCCCTTGGCCCTCTTCCGCGTAGAGGGTACGCCCGTAGTCGAGGACACGGAGAAGGCGGGGTTTGTCGAGTTAACCGTCATCGAGGAACTGGACCCCGCCAAGACGTTTCGCTGGAACTACGCAGGGGCAGCAAGCCCAGTCAATCCACTACTCCTAACCCCTCCAGCCATAGACGGTGAGATCATGGCATTGGTACGGACATGGGCCAGCGTCGGGGCCAGCGTCGGGGCCAGCGTCTGGGCCAGCGTCTGGGACAGCGTCGGGGACAGCGTCAGGGCCAGCGTCGGGGCCAGCGTCGGGGCCAGCGTCTGGGCCAGCGTCGGGGACAGCGTCGGGGCCAGCGTCAGGGCCAGCGTCTGGGCCAGCGTCAGGGCCAGCGTCTGGGACAGCGTCAGGGACAGCGTCTGGGTCAGCGTCAGGGCCAGCGTCTGGGACAGCGTCGGGGCCAGCGTCGGGGCTTACATCGGATCGCTGTTCGTGGCTGTCGTGCCCGACTGGGATACCAACTACCCATACCAATCCGCCGTTGATCTGTGGCGGAAAGGACTCGTGCTGTCATATGACGGTCGCCTCTATCGCCTGCACGGCCACCGTGACGCTCGCATCCTGTGGGAAGGGACGGTGTAGCGATGGAATGGACAGAACTAACTAGCCAGCAACGGAGCGGGGCTCTCACGGGCCTCACCTACAGGATTACCAGGACAACCATCTCACTCAGTCCTGATGCCTGCAACTTTCTGGGGGAACGTGTGCGCATTGTGCAGGACGGCAACCGGATAGGATTCCTCCCCGCAGAGGAAGGTGTTGGCCAAAGGATACTTTGGACGGGGGGAACGGCTGCGGGCCAAATCGTAAACCGCCATCGCTCCCCTTTGCGTCATCTCCCCAGCGGTGGACCCCTTGCACTCCATCGGGAAGCCACAGAAGGCTACGGCGACGCCCTAGTCGGTGATCTGCCCCTGGAGGTGTAGCGATGCACCATCCAGGCGATTGCCCCATCTGTGGCCTCCTCTGCCGACTCCGTAGGGACGGCACCGTGGGGCGGCACTACCCAGCTACGGCGCGATGGCGCTATACACCCAACGGGGGTATGACCCACGACAGCGACCCGTGCAATGGAGAAGGGCAGAAGCCTACGCCTCACGTCGGCAGTTCAGCCGTCGCCAAGGCTAGCCATCTGTTACAGGAGACCCCATGACCACTGCCGAAGAGCACCGCGAAGCCATCACCACTCAGGCCCACCTCGTGCGAGTCGCACGAGAGAATCATCGTCACCTCAGCGCTAACATGTCACGAGCCGTGACTGCATTCGAGACGAAGCTCATCACCGAACGCCAAGAACTAGCTGACGCCAGTGATGCCGTGCTTACCACAGAGGCCCAGCTACGCGCCCTCACCCTCGCAGCCTTCGCCGATGACCCCACCAACAAGGCTCCAGGCCCCGGCGTCGGCATCCGCGTGGCAACCAACCTGGAGTACGATCCGGGAACAGCCTATGACTATGCCTTGTCACACAGCCTGTTTCTGACGCTGGATAGGCGAGCGTTTGACCGACACGCAAGTGCAGAGACCCCCTCCTTCGTAACCAAGACAGAGATACCCCAAGCCACCATCACGGCCAAACTGAGTGAGGCGCTCGGCCTGCCGGCGGAGGGTGGGCCGTTTTGATGAGATTTGACTGTCTCTATTGTGATTGGAACACCCGCCAGCTCAAAAAGGCATTCGCGCACTGGATCAATCACATAGCCGCTGGAGGAAAGCATGAACGATCTGCTACAGAAGCCACGGCCACCCACCAGGGAGCCCTACCTCCCCAGCGATGATCCCGTATGCCGACTGGACGGGGAGCCTCTGTCGGCCCATGAGCGCTGTGAATACTCAGTCCTGGTAGGCCCCCAGCACGAGACCAGGACGGCTCCCTGCCTTACCTGCGCCTACTACACAGCCACAGGAGGAGAATAGACATGGCAACCACCGAACGCTCGTTTGCAGCCAGAGAACAGAGGGAACTCGCCACCACTGAGGAAGCTAGGGGGCGACTCGCTGACATACGGCAGTTCGTGCGCACGGAACTAATCGAAGGCCAGGACTACGGGACCATCCCCGGCACTCAGAAGCCGAGCCTCTGGCAGCCTGGGGCGGAGAAGCTCACCGAGAAGCTGATGTTGGCCCCTACCTTTGACTCCGTTAGCTGGGTGGTGGAAGACCATGAGCGCGGTGCTTACATGGTGGACGTGCTGTGCCGCCTCATCTACTACCCCACGGGCCAGATTGTGGCGGAGTGCTTCGGCAGTGCTGCCAGAGACGCCACGGACGATAAGCCCAACCCTTCCTTCCGAGAGAAGGGGCTAGCACGGAACACCACCATCAAGATGGCTCAGAAGTCAGCCCTGGTGGGAGCGGTTCTGAAAGCGGCACGGCTGGCCGTGGAGTTCACACAGGACGTTGAGGACATGACCATGCCTCCTCAAAAGCAAGAGGGCGGGCCTTCTGCAATATGCCCAGAGTGTGGCGGTCCTCTCCGAACGGGTATCTCCCCAAAGAACAACAAGCGCTGGTGGCGCTGCGATGCCTGCGACAAGTTTGTCAATGAGCCCCAGCAGCGCGAACTCGGCGATGACCAGCCAGTCCCGAAGCCAGAGCATACCGCCCTACAACTGAGCGTCCAGAAGATCAGGAACAACTCCCTGATGCTATGGCCCTACAACCCCGAAGAACGCAAGGCAGAGGCGGACGCTTGGATTCAGAAATACCTCGGCCACTCCTTCGAGGAGCTGGACGAGACTGAGATGGCTATAGCAGCAGACGAACTGGAGCGGTTGGTGGCGGCGAACCTGGAGCCCAACGATGGGAAGTGAGTCCATTCTGCTAGACCTGATCGAGGACGTGAAGCAGGCTATCACGGATGAAGGCACGCTCCGAACACACCTCGTGGAGATAGTAGCCAACCTGGAGGCTGTGCCAGACCGCCTAACCGGCCTGACCCAGGGCCAGGACACCCTCCCCGACCACGAGCGCAGGCTGGACGCGGCGATAGCAGCGATAGCCAGAGTGTCATTGCTTACTATGAGCAACCGCGAAATAGCGGTGATAGTCGCCCGCGCCTACGTGGGGTTCCGGCCTTGACCCTCGCCGAGTGGAAGGCCCGCGTATCCGTTGCCTCTGGTGGCCTCTGCGCCGCTTGTCGCAACAAGCCAATCTCGGAGTTCGATCATATAATTGCGCGCTCGCTGGCCCCCGAGCTGATAGACGAGCCTTCGAATCAACTCCCCGTGTGCCGCGAGTGCCACGAGCGAAAGGAGCGGGGCGAGCTCACCTGGGGCCGGGACGGAGGCATCCTGTGGATCGAGGGCGAGGGGGTCAGTGTGCGGAGGCACTGGCCCCCCACCGATGTTGCCATTGGCCTCTTATCCCACGTCAACTACTCGACCAATGCCATCCAGCACCACGCCGAGGAGCTTGGCTTTCTGGATGACCAGGAACTACTCGATTACGTAGCGGCTCTCAGGGAGCATGAGGGGGTCACCTACCACCTCCAGTGCCTCGCCCTAGCCGAGGGAAGCCGCCGCAACCTCTATGGGGACAAGATGATGTTCTACCGCGCCGCCGCCGAGGAAACCCGCCTCAGCGTCCGTAGCGTCCAGGACCGGACTAAGGTGGGCGCCGCCTTCGGTGAGCGGCTCATGGATGAGGAGGTGCAGAACCTACCGGAGGGCCACCTGGTCGCCCTGGCACGGGCCGAGAAGCCCCTGGAGGCCCTGGACCTAGCTCTGGCGCAGAAGGCCGAGAAAGGCACCTACACCCTCCAGGAGATGAGCGATGATCTGCACTTGAAACACCGGGAATTCTGCCACTTCTGGAGCAGCGAAGAGGGTACCAACGGCACATGTTTGGTGGAAAGAATGGCGAATCTTGCCAAAGTTGACGCCGCCCCCGATTCGGGGGTAGAATCACCGTGAAATGAAGCTGCCCCAGGCTGGCGAGGCCCGGGGACAGCGGCCAGCGGGAAGACGCTGACGGTGGAGTCAGTATACCAAACCTCCCCGCTAGGCGCAAAGGGAGGTTATCTTTTGCCCGAACAAAACACTATGACTCGCAATGAGCAACTAATCGCCCTCCATGCCGAAGGCTATACCCTGGCAGAGGTTGGGCGGGAACTGGGCATCACAAGGGAGAGGGTGCGCCAGATTCTCAACACAAAGGGCACCTTCAACCGTAACGGAAACGTGGTGAAGTATCCGATGCTACGCGACCACGGATGGCTCTCGGAACACGCTGATTGGGCCATCAAAGATCTGGTAAAGATGACAGGAGCCAGCCAGACAACCATCAACCTCGCATTCCACACACTCAGCATCCCCCGAAACGCCCCACCCCCGACCAGCCCCCCTAGGAGGACTCACTGCCCCCGCGGGCATCTCATAGTGGGGCATAACGTTTACGGCTACCAGTGCCGGATATGCTTCAACGAGACTCGGCGGCTAACCCGCACACCCAAAGGGGCAAGACGCGGAAGAAGACTAGAAGATAGCGACTACTACAGAGACCGCCCAGACCTCAAGATCGCTAACATCTGGAAGGAGAACGGGACAATGGAACTCACCAAGGGGAGACATTGGATCATCAGCGCGAGTTATCTGCAATGGCTGCAAGATAACGGCCACGCCGATATGCTAGGTCAGTTCGCGGCGCTTCTGCAAAAACGAGATGTCTATCTAGCGAAGAGGCGTGGACTCACCCGCTATCACATGATGGACGATACTGCTCTCCTAAGACATCGTGAGAAGCTAGAAACTCAACTCCAGAATATATCGCATGTTGCAGTAGAGCGAGGCATTCAGTGAGCATCCTAGCCCGCCGCATCGAAGACGCCGAGCAAGCCACCGCTGAACTGGCCCGGGACGTGAGCGCCCTTGAACTCGTGGACCTGCGCGCCCAGGTCGCCACACTCCAGGAGGAGAAGTGGGGGCTGTGGTCGGCGATGGACGCAATGGTAATTGTCTTGCTGGATGGTGAACCCTGTTACCGGACCAGAAACAGCGTGCCGATGGAGATGCCACCACGGGCGAGGCGGCTAGTCACCGCCGCTCTCCGTAAGGTCGGAGCGGTATGATGGCACGCAAGGATAAAGAGGCGCAGGCTGCCTACATGAGGGAGTATCGCGCAGCTCACAAAGCAGAACTGGCTGCCTACCAACAGGCCTATGATGCTGCGCACAAGGAGGAACGTACTGCATGGGAAGCAGAGCACAGGGCAAGGATGGCCAGCTACCGCGCAACTCACAAAGAGGAGATAGCTGCGTGGGCGCGAATCTACTATGCAACCCACAAAGAAGAGAGGGCCATCTATAACCTTACTTACAACGCAGCCCACAAAGAGGACAGGGCCACCTATGGCCGCGCTTACCGTGAGGCCCACAGAGAATGATAGCTGTCCAGAAGCATGACTATCACCGCACTGAGAAGGGCAAAGCGGTAATAGCGGTCCAGGGCGCGAAGCGTAGGGCCTTGATGCGCACACCTGAGGTCGGTCTGTCTGCTGCCGGGTGGCTGGACATCCTAAGCCGTGCCAAGGGTCGCTGTTTCTACTGCAAGGCTAAGGCGAAGCTCACCCTCGACCACGTTGTTCCGCTGAGCAGGGGCGGCCAGCACGTCAAAGAGAATGTCGTGGCGGCTTGCTTAAGTTGTAACTCCAAGAAGGGCAACAGATTATGGCTCCTAATATGAGGAGAAACATGAGCATCTTTCGTAGTTATAAGGTCGGAGCGCTGGAGGAGCCAGATGGGCGTTTATAGTTGCCGAGGTTGTGGGGGCATAATTTACAGCGATGAGCGGCGTATCCAGCACGCGCCGCGCCAGAACTATCACCTCGTGTGCCACAAGAGAATGCTGGCTAGGAAACAGGCGCGGGCGCAAGCGAGTAAATGCCCAGGCCATCTGCGTCACTGGTTCACAGCGTCAGTCGGCGATCGGCTATCGCACTGTTCCCGATGCGGTGCGCCTAACCCCTCCATGAGGGTCGGAGCGCTGGAGCCATGAGCCAACCTGAACCAACTGGACTCTGTGAGAACTGCGGGCTGCGTGACGCTACGGGTTGGTGGGTTGGCGACGGTGGCGTCCTGGCTTTTGTTCATGGCCACAAAAAGGCGTGGTGCGAGCAGTGTGTAGTACGGGCTCAGATACAGCACGCCGAGGAGATGGCAGCGAACCTTCCAAGTCTACGAGAAACATTAGACACCCTGGAAAGGAGGGAGTCATGATGGACATCACGGAGCGGCGCATTCGAGTGAGCCGAGACAAAGAACCTCAGATCGGCGTCTATCATAACTGGTGCCGTGAGTGCACTCAATGGTCTATATGGGCGGTTACATTCTATGGCTCCCCACCAGGACCACGGATAAGATCAGTTTACCACTACTATTGTGACCTCCATCTCCCTGCCAAATATCGGAGGTTGTTGGAGGAACTGGAGCCATGAGTTGGGGAGCGCTAGACGCAGTAGAGAACATGGTCGAGGTGAAGGGTATAGAACGCTTCGTGCTCTACATCCTCGCTTACCGCCAGAACAGCGAAACGCTCCGCTGTGATCCCTCGCTTTCTAGACTCCAGCGGGATACAGGGCTCACCCGACCAACCCTGAGTAAACACCTGTGGGCTCTGCATACAAAGGGGCTCATCCGCATTGAAAGCCGCTACGACGACAGAGGCCAACTCAGTAACTTCTACCACCTCCTTTTTGCAACCCCCCTAGTAAAGGAGATTACCTACCCCCCCCTAGGAGCTTTACCCAAACAGGAAGAGAACAGAGAAGACATTAAGAACCCCCCTACTCTTAAAAAGAGTAGACCCCCATCGGCTACTGCTCCACCAGAATTGGAAGAGTTTGACTCAACGCTCAGGGAAGGACTCGGAGACGCCTACCATCCAACGGGGGGTTTTTACGCAACGGTGCTGAGAAAGTATGGCGGGCTTGATCTCGTTGAAGAGGCGGTGAAGATGGTTGGATACTATGCTGCCAACCCAGGCAAAAATAAGGGGGCCACGTCATACGTGCTGAACTGGCTTGGAGGTGTGAGGAGTGGCACAGCGCAGAGACAAGGGATTGGAACGACTCGGAAGCGTGATGGAAGAGACCCGTGGGCAGACGGTACCGATGGCTACCGAGACGACGGAGCCATCCCCACTCTGCCTGAAGTGCAACGGCGCGGGCTGGACCTCGACGCCAGTGGCCCGCGGGCAGAGATCCGGGAGTAAGGCTGTGCCCTGTGAGTGCCAGGACGTGCGCCTACGGGCTGAGCGCCATGCCTCAGACCTCTACTGGGACATCGTGCGACTCCCCCTGCGAGGTGACTTCCTACGGTGGACCTTTGAGGCCTGGGAGCATGTCCCGAAGCTGGAGGGCGCTTTCACCGTAGCAATGGCGATGGCAGACGGGAAGCCTTGGCCCTCCGTCCTCCTGTTCGCCGGACCATCTGGCACGGGCAAGACCCACCTGGGCGTAGCGGCTGTGCGTAGGGCTCAGCAGAGAGGTGTGCCGGCGCGGTATGTCTACGTTGCCAGCTATCTCACCGAGCTCCGGGGCTTCATGTTCGGTGAGGGGGATGCCGACTCTCAGAAGATGACGGCTGAGAAGTGGGAAGCTATCCATATCGATCTGCCGCTCCTGGTGCTGGATGACTACGGCGTGAGCAAAGACACAGACTGGACCGACGAGAGGTTGGACCGGCTTATTGCTGAGCGCGACGCCAATGGCGACCCTACGATTCTCACGACGAATCTTGACATCGACCAACTCCCTACGAGGATACGGGATCGGGTCACAGGCACCAAGGCGCTCAACTTCCGCTTCGCGGTGCCCAGCTACCGCCAGCGTAAGGGAGCCTGATGGACGCCTCTGTGGAAAATGGACACTGCGCCGTGTGTGGGAAGCGCTTCGGTGAGCGCGAATGGGCCGCTGCGTGCTATGTGTGCAAACCCGCCCGGCAGATGTGCCAGCGCTGTTTCCGGTTGCACGGGAGACTCGACCGGGATGAACATGAGGGCTACGAGCCGAATGAGCACCCTGAGCCAGCGCTGGACGTGATGAAGAGAATGCGCGGAGATCCAATGCTTCCAAGGGTTATTGCAAGAGAGCCTGACATGACCACCATCGCACGAAAGGGCAAGGTGCCCGGTTTCGATGTGCCTGACCCAGACTGGGCCGCGCTCTTCCCCGACACGGGCTGCGAGTTGGCCCCACACTGCTTGACGTGCGATCTCCCACGCTGCCGCTGGGACACGCTGATCAGGAGCCCGTCTCCGGCTCGCATAGCCCGCAATGCCGACATCGTGACCCGGGTCCAGCATGGCGAGGAGATCAAGGACGTAGCGGAAGCCGTGAGCCTCAGCCCGCGCCGTGTCTGGGGCATCATTCAGAATGGGAGGTGAGAGGTGAACTTGGTACTGAGGACTGTGGAAGAGGAGCGGAAAGCTATTATTGAGAAGATCGAATTCACGGATACTCCGCCCCGTGGAATCATGGTACCAGTCGGGATAGTCTACGACCTCCAGGACGCCCTCACCGAGATGGAGCGGCTACAGGGCCTGGTAGACCGGGAGGCTGCCACCCGTGTAGCGCTCACAGACTGCAACGAGGCGCACGCACGGCTCACGTCGGCCAATCGCAGGCTACATGCTGAGGCGGAGCGGCTGGAGCAGCATGTGGTTGACCTTATTGGGCTCAATACTGCTGAGCACGCCAAGGTTCATAAGGCAGAGCAGCGCTACCAACGCCTGCTGGAGCTGGCGGAGCCTCTCCTTCCTACAGTGGATAATTCCTGATGCTATGGAGGAGCACGATGGCCCGTCATAGCCACCGCTGGAAGAACGGCTACCCCCGCCACTGCCGATGTGGGGCACAGATAACCCTCGATGAGCGTCTTGTCCTATTGCCAGAGCATGTCGAAGAACTCCGCACCGTGTGGCTCCGCCCTGGACCGATGCCGGACTGGGCGCAGGAGAGGCTACGGCAGGAGAGAGTGAATGCCTGACCCCCTTGTCATTACCATTCCCGGGATGCCGCCCAGTGCAAACCATGCCTTTGTGACGCGCTCCAACGGTATGCGGGTACTCACGAGGGAGGCCGAGGAGTATCAAGGGTGGGTAGAGAACGCAGCACTGGCGGCCTATGCAAACGGCAATCTCACCCTACACAAGGGCCAATGGCTCCGGCTCACCTTCAAGGCGTATTTCCCTGACAAGCGGAAGCGCGACCTGGATAATATGAAAAAGGTGATCGGAGATGGAATTGCCAGGGGGCTTTTCATCGACGACCGTTGGTTCCTGTGGACAGACGATGTACCAGAAGTGGACAAGGCCGACCCCCGTATCGTCGTGACGGTAGAGGAGGAGGCGCTGTGAAAATAATATCCTTCAGCTATACAGTTGAAGCGCTCCTGGCTGGAGCCAAGACCGTCACGCGCCGGGACTGGAGCGAGCGCTATGCCCGCAGCTTCAATGCGGGCGAGGTGGTGCAAGCCTGGGATAAGTTGCCCCGCGCCGGTGGCAAGAGGGTGGGGGCCATTCGCCTGACGCACGCTCCCTTCCAAGAGAACGTGCGGGCTGCTCCTCGCTGGGCGTTCGCCGACGAGGGCCTCGCGTGGATGGCTGTCCATGACCTGCGATTGCAGGGCCTCACGCCTGAGGCGTTCTGGCTGCGTTGGCGGGAGGAGAACCCGCTCCTCTGGGTGGTGCGCTTCGAGCTCATAGAGAGAACCGTGACGATAGAAGAGGCGTGACGATAGAGGAGGCGTGAGCGATGGCAATCTACATCTGCCGCACGTGCGGTATCTACCTGCTAGCGGGTTGTGGCTGTGCCCACGCGCATGGCTGGGAGAACGATGGACACGAGGTTGCGAAACTCCCCAACGCCGGCGGCAACTTCTGCGACTGTGCCTGTGGCTGCGGAGAGGAGCCCCACGATGGCTCCCACTGAGTCGCCCTCCTGCGCCTGCCCCCACCGGAACGGGGCCTGTGGTCAGACTGCTAGGCATCAATGTGTACTCCGTGAGAGATCCTTGTGCGCACGGTGTAGCGCTGACCCCAGTGACCTGCGCCAAGGAATGTGTGAGATCTGCGCACGAGAGGCCAAGCTGGTGGAGAAGCACAAGCCGAGGGAGCGCGTGACTGATGGATAGCCATGCCGCGTGAGAGCGGTCGTAGGGGCAAGGTGAAAGGCGAGATCATGGCCGCCGTTCTTGGTGCCATGGCGGGCTTTGAACATGACCATGAGATCAAAGTGGGTCATCTGAAGACATCACTCGCCAAGAGAATTGCTGGTGAATTACTTGATCTCTTTGATAGATTCGACCGTGACCCGAACTACGGTCGGGGTTACGTTGGGAGTGTTGGAGGGCATTCGTTTTCTAAGAATAGCCAGCGGTACAAAGACCGGAAGATCGCCAAAGTAGTGAGGGCCATACGCAAATCGGGCGGCTAGATAGGAGGAGCGAGATGGAAATTTGGATGCGGGACATCTCAACTTGCGACCACTGGAGAAAGGACCAGCGGTGTAGTCGTTGCGGCTCAGAGACCACGGGACGCCAGCTATGCCCTAGAGGTCCGGTCACTTTGCGTATGCAAGGAGTGGACTGCCCCTACTGTGAGGACGGCACGGAACACTCCCATTTCCAGGGATTGGCGATACGTGATGATTTGGCAGAGGGTGACTGGGTGGAGGCGGGCTACAAGCAGGGCGTCCCGGGTATCCCATTCGCGTGATGTGGCACACGCTGGTGGCCTCCTTCTACCTTGGGATCGTGCACGACACCGACCTGATACGCGCCCTTCGAGCGAACCCTTGACAAGGGGGTGTACACTTAGGGAGCGGAGACGCGAAGCAGTTCGCGCCTGGCGTAGCCAGCGCTTAGCGCAGCGTCTACGATCCCTAAAGGACGTAGCGATGCTTGGGCCAGAAGACGGTTTATTGTAGCCCATCGGCGGCGTGATAACCCCCTATACGGGGGCTGCCGCTGATCATTGGAACCCCAGGGGGTGCATCTCGGTGCACCCCCTGAATTGTTTCTAGGAGGTGTAGCCATGGGCACGACCAGCACTCCAGCCACCTCCTTGGCTAGAGTTTCGCAACTAGCTACTTGTGCCGTGAGTGTGCTCATTGGTCTACATGGGTGGTTACATTCTATTATTCAGAAAGGAGGTGATGCCAATGCCTACGGAGATTAGTTGGACAGACGTGCTGGGACTCCCTGACTACCAGGTCTCCAGTGGCGGCCATATCCGGCGATCTACATCAGGTAAGTCCACACGGGTAGGTAGAATCCTCAAGGCCCAGATCGCGAAGGATGGCTACCTGTACTTGATGGTTCGGCGTCACAAGATATGGATTCACAGGGCTGTTCTGGAGGCGTTCGTCGGACCGTGCCCAGAGGGGCAAGAGACTCGTCACCTGAATGGCGATCCCACAGATAACTGCGTAGCGAATCTTGCTTGGGGTAATCGGTTTGAACAACGGGAAGATGCCAGGCGGCACGGCACATTACCAATAGGTGAGAGGTCTTGGTCAGCAAAGCTAACAGAGAAGCAGGTCAGGGAGATCCGCCGACTCTACGGCTCGCTCTCGCTCAGAACGCTTGGGCAGCAATTCGGCGTCTCACATACTGCAATACGACGCGCTGCACTTGGCTTGAAATGGAGGCACCTCAATGGGTGATCGCACGGGGATTTCCTGGGCCGATGCAACTTGGTCACCAATAGTCGGGTGTAGCAAGATCTCGCCGGGCTGTGCCTATTGCTATGCAGAGCGCCTGAGCACCCGCTTCAAGTGGACGACGCTGCCCTGGATCCCGAAGTACGAGGCCGAGAACGTGGTGTTGCACCCGGAGCGCTTGGAGCAACCCCTTCGCTGGAAGAAGCCACGGCGCATCTTCGTCAACTCCATGAGCGACCTGTTCCACGAGCTGGTGCCAGATGGGTTTATCGAGCAAGTGTTTGTCGTCATGGCCCTGGCTCCGCAACACACCTTCCAAGTACTGACGAAGCGCCCGGAGCGGATGCAAGCCTTCTGCGCTGCGCATCCCTGGTTTGGCAAGCAGGTCCGCATAGGACGAGGTGAGCGCCTACTTGCTGAGGGAACAATCAGCCACTCTGTTCTCCCCAACGTTTGGCTCGGCGTCAGCGTGGAGAACCAATACTGGGCCGGTCACCGCATCCCGCTCCTGCTCGATACGCCGGCCGCCGTGCGCTTCATCTCGGCGGAGCCTTTATTGTCCGCCTTGGACTTGAGACCGTACCTAGACGATCTCCAAGATAGCCAGAGGGCAACGCTGGATCTCGTAATCGTCGGTGGCGAGAGCGGCGGGCCGGAGAAACGACGACTGGTGCAATGGGCCTGTCCTGGAAACCTTTGGCCAGACGGCTACGCCTGGTATCCGAAGCCACGAGCCCTCGAATGGGTCCGTTCTCTTGTGGTACAATGTGAGAGTGCAGACATCCCGCTGCATTTCAAAGGATGGGGCGGTCCAACATCGCGATCGGGAGGACATCTGATTGATGGGCGTGAATATCGCAGCTTTCCAAAGCCGTAGTTTGGCTGAACGCTTCTGGCGACGGGTTGACTATTCGGGGGGATTAGAGGCTTGTTGGCCCTGGAAGGGTGCACAGGATAAACATGGCTATGGATGGATCACGATCGGCAGCATGTTAGACGGTTCCCGGCATACTGAACGCTGTCCTCGTGTGGCGTATATCCTGACTCATTCAACTTATAGCGTAGAACCCAGCAGAAGGGAAGGGTCAATGCGTGCAACACCTACCCCGTCAGGGAATGGAATGTTATGAGCCTCCGCATAGGCCCGCGAGGCCAGGCACTCCCAATGGAGATGTGCCCCACTCACAAGGCCAGTCGCGCCGCTCCGCCCTATCTCCTGCCCCTCCTCTATCAGCTTGCCATACTCTACCGAGTACCAGCTAAGGTGGGCGTAGCCTGTCTCTAGACCGTTCCCGTGGTCGAGTCGAACGTAGTTGCCCAGATACTTGTGGTTCTCCAGCAGCATCGTCACCTTGCCAGGAGCAGCGGCCAGCACGGGCGTACCAGACCAGAGCGCCCAGTCCAGGCCGTAGTGGAAGTGCTCCTGATTCCCGATGTAGGTGGGGTCGTAACCCCACGGCTGGCTCATTGACCAGCGGCCGTTAAAGGGAAGTCGGAGCTCTAACGGGTAGAGGAGACCCCTTACGCTTGAAGAGCGCCGCTCCTCAAG
>LAZR01000205.1_pt1 | contig 60727 bp, 47 predicted proteins | sample 329461 | NCBI WGS metagenome assembly LAZR01 (sample SAMN03002196, study PRJNA259156) | marine sediment metagenome | biome: sea floor; feature: Hydrothermal impacted sediments; material: marine sediment; isolation source: Loki non-amplified sample from Loki's castle hydrothermal vent sediment ... | reverse complement strand
GATCAATCCTGGATCGTCAACCTCAATCGCACGCGACCGGCGCGCGGCGGCAAGCCGATGGGAGAATGGTCATGGGCCGTCATGGGCTCCAACGACTACCATCAGGTCTCCGACTTCGGCAAGATCACAGGCGTCGGCATCCCCCGCCGCGACGACGGCGTGACGCGCAAGGCCGCCCCGGCGCCGCCCCCGCCCAGCTACAACAAAGGCCGAAAGGCCGGCTCGGTGGTGGTGTATCACGACTTCGGCGACGTCGACATTCCCGATCGCGGCAAGGGAACCGCCAAGGGGTATCCGCTGAACATCCGCGGCGCCAAGGGAATGAAGGTGGCCTTCCTGGCCCGGGGAACCGGCGGGGTCAACAGCGCCGCCTTCAACATGGGCGACAAGCGATCCGGCGACAACACCACCAGCTTAGCCTACCGGACGGTCGGCGAGCAGTGGGGGCCGATCCTCTATTTCCCCGACCGGTTCCGCTACAACTCCAACATGAACACGGTCTCGGCCAACGTCGAGTACACCAATATCCGCTTCCACGGCAACCAGACGGGCGGCAAAGGCGTGCTTCAACTGCGGGACCTGATCATTTATCGCGGCGAGGACACGACCCCGCCGCCGGCCCCGCAGGAGAAGCACTTGTAAATCTGCTTGACGGGTGAGACCCGCATGGAGGGGTTGTGGTCGTCGTGGAAGGGGCACAGGCCGACGAACTCGCGGCCCTTCTTGGTGAGGGCTATGTATTGGCCGACCAACTCGACCACGTCGGTCGCCTGGGCGACCTGCTGAATGAACAGTTCGGAGAACCTGGCCACGACGTTCCGCCTCCGCGACCCGACCATGGGCCGGCGCCGGGGCATTGTATCGCCCCGGCGGCGCGGGCGATAGGGTCGGCGCGAACTGCAAAAGTTACAGGGCTGCGGCGACGGCGGCCCGCGCTAGTCGGCGGCATCGCCGACGTTGGTGGCGCAGTCAAGGGCGAGGTTGACCAGCGAGTCGGCGCGGGTGTTCTGCTCGCGGCGGACGTGGTGGAAGTCGCAGCGGGTGAACCCCCGGGCCAACTGTCGGGCTTGCTGGTAGTAGGGCTTGAGCCCGTCGCTCTTGACGCGGTATTCGCCCGTCATCTGCCTAATCAGCAGTTCCGAGTCGCTGTAGATGTCCACTTCGCCCGCGTCGAGCTTGGCTGCCGTCTCGAGGCCCGCCACCAGCCCGCTGTACTCGGCGACGTTGTTGGTCGTCTTGTCCAGGTAAAGCCCCGCCTCGTACAGGACGGCCCCGTCGTCGGCCGATTCAATCACGACACCTGCCGCCGCCGGGCCCGGATTGCCACGAGCGCCGCCGTCAATGTGGATGCGTACCTTCATGGATGGATCCGCTTCGTCTCCGCCACTGGGGGTGTGTTTGGGCCTAGGTCTTCTGCGCGGCCGGATCGAGATACAGGATCCGCCCACAATTATCGCACGTACGGACAGAATCGGCCACTTGCAGGGCGTTGGTGTGTTCGGCCGTCAGCGACATATAACAGCCCCCGCACGTGTAACTGTACGGGGGTTTCTTGCCTTGGGTCTCGATGACGGCCATCGCTTCGCCGTCATATTGCTGGGCCATGCGGTTGAAGATCGCCAGCCCGCCGGGCGCCACCGCCGCGGCGGCCTCGTCGCGCTTGGCCTGCAGGTCAGCCAGGATGACATTGAGGCGCTCAATCTCTGCGGCGCTGTGCTCGCCGACTTGCTGGAGGGTCGCTTCCTCGGTGGTAATCTGCCCCTTGAGCTCTTCGACCTGCCGGGCGACCTCATCGGCCTCCTGCATTCTCTGCAGGGCGACCTCTTCGATCCTGGCGTTGTCGGCCCGGAAGGCGTTGATCTGTGTGAGAATCGCCGCGTATTCCTTATTGGTCCGGGCGGTGTTCAACGACGTGCGAAACTTGGCGACCTGGGCTTCTTTTTCCTTAAGGTCCAGATCGAGGCTGTCGGCCTGTTTTCGCTTGTCGATCAGATGCTCGTGGAGTTGGTCATACTGGATGCGCAGGTGGTCGATCTTGCGCTGCTGGGCTTTCACGGCATTCTCGCGGGACCTCAGCCGGCTGAGAACCTGCGATAATTGGGTTTCGACGGACTGCAGCTTCAGTAAGGCCTCAAGCATCTGACCCATTCACGACTCCTTGTAGGCTCTACAAAATACGGGAACTACTCATTATCCTTATTCATGATGAGGATATCAAGGACTTTTGGTTCCGCAAGAACCCATCGGGCCCGGTAACGGCATGCATCCGACCGACCAGACCATTGTAGCGATTTCCTCGCCCGCCGGAAGCGCGGCGCGGGCGATTGTTCGCCTTTCCGGGTCTGGCGCGGCGGCCTTGGCCGACGGGGTCTTCGCCGGCGCTGACGGCCGGCCGCTGGCCGATGTGCGGCCGTTTCGTGCGGTAGACGGCGTGGTCCGCCCGGCCGACGGCATCGAGCTGCCCGCTCGGGCATATGTCTTTCGCGCGCCGCGAAGCTATACACGGCAGGACCTGGTCGAACTGCACGTGCCCGGCTCGCCGGCGGCGGCGGCCGCCCTGGCCGCGAGGCTGGTCGAACGGGGGGCCGTCGAGGCGGCAGCGGGCGAGTTCACGGCCCGGGCATTCTTTGCCGGGCGGATCGACCTGTCGGCCGCCCAAGCCGTCGCTGATGTCATCAACGCCGACGACGATGCCCAGCTGCGCGCGGCCATGGCGGGGATGGGGGGCTGGACCCACCACCTCTGCGCAACTGCGGCCGAGCAACTGACTGAGGTGCTGGCCACCGTCGAGGCATCGATCGATCTGGCCGACGAGGACATCCACCTGGCCGCCGCCGACGAGTTGGCCCAGGCGCTGGCGGCGCTGGCCGGGGACCTTCGCCGCACAGCCGAGGGGGCCGCCGACGTGCCCGACAGCGCCCGCCACGTTCACGTCGTGCTGGCCGGGCGGACCAACGTCGGCAAGAGTTCGCTGGTCAACGCCCTGACCGGGGCCGACCGGGCGATTGTCTCGGCGATGGCGGGGACGACGCGGGATGTGCTGTCGGCCTCGCTGACGCTGGACGGGACGGCCGTGTTGCTGCAGGACGCCGCGGGATTCGCTGCCGCCGCAGACGCGTTGGCCGTCGCCGCCGACAGCGCCGCCCGCCAGGCCGTCGCGCGGGCGGATGTGATCTGTTTTGTCGTCGAGGCGGCAGCCCCGGCGGCTGACCGGTCGGCCGATGCGGCGCTGTTGGGCGAGGTGCGGGCGGCCAACCCCAACGCGCCGCTGGTCCTGCTGGCGAACAAGATCGATCTGGCGCCCGACCCGCCCCGCGCGCTGCGGGCCGTCGCGGACGAATTGCAGATCGAGCCGATCGCTGCCTCGGCAACGACGGGGGCCGGCATCGATGCGGTGCGGGCGGCGCTATCGCAGCGGCTGAAACTGTCGGCTGGGCGAAGCGGCGGGGCACTTGGCCTGCACCGGCGGCAGAAGCGCTGCCTGCTGGCGGCCGCCGATGCAGCCGCCCAGGCCGCCGGGCGATTGGCCCAGTCGGCGGATATCATCGATGCTGCCGAGTGGGTGGCCATCGATGTTCGTTCGGCCCTGGCCGAGTTGGGGCAGATCAGCGGCGAGGTCGTCACCGAAGACGTGCTCGGCCGTATCTTCGCACGCTTCTGCGTGGGCAAGTGAGTGCCCCTGCGGGGCCGATGCCGGCAGCTACATGGTGGGCGAAAGAAAAGCGCGGCAGCCGAAACGGCCACCGCGCCGGTTGAGAAGAAGCCGATCTTGTCAGGCGGCCATGGCCGATCGGCCGAGCCGGCGGAGGCGCTGGATCAGCGCCTTGTGGCGCAGGCAGACGGCCGACTCGCTGATGTCGAAGACTTTGGCGATGTCCTTGAAGGTCAGTTCATTGGTATAGTACATCACCAGCAGTTGGCGGTCCTGGGGACGAAGCTTCTTTAGCAGTTCCCCGCAGAGATCCTGGCGGTCGACGGCGGCGTGGCCCTTGGGGGCGTGCGGGTCGGGGATCTCCGGCGTCAGGGCGGTGAATGTCGGCGCGGGGGTCGTGCGGCGCCTGGATAGGACGCCATCCTTGCGCATCTCGTCGATGGCCAGGTACATGCCCTTGCGCCAGGCAAACTGCGGAAACGGGACGCCGCGGCCGGGCTCGTAGGCCCGGGCCGCCAACGCCAACCCCAGGTAAGCGTAGCTTCGCAGATCGTCCAAGCTGACCCAACTGTACCAACGGCTCAGGCGGACGGCAATTCCATTAGCCATCGAGATGTGCTTGACGGCGAGGTCTTCGGTGTCGTCTTCAACACCGGCATTTTCCATGTCCGCGTCCTGCGGCTTCGCTTCTTTAGCCTTCGTCACTGTCACTGCCCTTTCGGTGGGGAGAACATAGAATTGAAATTGGGGAAACATTAATAATCATAATAGGCTTAACAATCATCGACCGATTCTGCAGATACGGCAACTGGGCGTATCCCTCAAATGGATAGGGGGATAAAGGAGTTAACTTCGAACAAGATAGCTCGGTAGCCGCGGCAATACTTGGTGAGAAGACCTCTCTGTGTCTTCGTAACAGACTATTGCGTATAGAGTTGGTACCTATTGATGGAGGGGCTTTGGGTGTATTGTATCCGGCTGTGCATATGTGTTCTGGCCCAGGCTGTCTGGGTGTTTCCACCCAGCCGGATGTGCGGAACAAAAAGTGCCCCTCGGCCGAACGGCCAATTTCAGGCGGCAGACCAGCGGTGGCTGGCCTGGTGTGGGCTGGCCCTGGTGTGGGCTGGCCCCTGCGGGCCGGCCCTTAGAAGGCGGGGATTTCGGCGAAACGCTCCTGGATCTGGAGAAACTCGTCTTCGTGTCTGTGGAAGGCGTCGACCACGTCGGGGTCGAACTGCGTGGCGCGGCCTTGCAGGATGATGCTCCTTGCGACGCCGTGGCTGAAGGCTTCCTTGTAGACCCGTTTGGACACGAGCGCGTCGTAGACGTCGGCGACGGTGAAGATTCGCCCGCACAGAGGAATGTTGTGACCGGCCAGCCCGACCGGGTAGCCTTGTCCATCGAACCGCTCGTGGTGGGTGGTGGCGATGTCGCGGGCCATCTGCAGGAACCGCGCCTCGGGGTGCTGCTGCAGGGCCAGGTCCAGCGTGCGAGCGCCTTCGGCGGCGTGGGTCTTCATGATCTCGAACTCGCCGTCGTCCAGCCGCCCGGGCTTGAGCAGGACGTAGTCGGGGATGCTGACCTTGCCGATGTCGTGCAGCGGGCTGGTGAGGTAGATCAGGTGGATGAAGTCCGGATCGATCTGGTCGGGGAAGATGTTGTAATCGGCGAGGTCCTGAGCCAGGACGCGGGAGTAGCTTTGCGTCCGCTCCAGGTGGGCGCCGGTTTCGGGGTCGCGTGATTCAGCCAGTTTGGCCAGCGCGAAGATGGTGACCTCGTGACTTTGCAGGGACAGCATTCGCTCGGCTGTGCGAATGCGGACGAACAGCTCTTCCGGCTCGAAGGGCTTGGACATGAACTCGTCCGCCCCGGCCGACAGTCCCTCGACGATGCAGGACGTGCCGCTCTTAACCGTCAGCATGAGAATGTAAATGTATCGACCGAGCTCCTCGGCCCGGATGGCGCGGCACAGGTCGATACCGTCCATTTCCGGCATGAGCCAATCGGCGATAACGAGGCGACAGTGGCTCTGTCGGAGCGCATCCATGGCAGCAAAGCCGTTGTCGGCTTCAAGGACGTTGTGGCCCATGCCTTTCAGGGCGGTGGCCAGGACGTCGCGGGCGATCTGTTCGTCGTCAACAATCAGGATTTCCATAATGTATCCTTACTCAAGGGCCTCTGGGCCTTTTCGGCGAGATTGACGAGATCGGCTAATACATCGGGTATGTGATCGAGGCATCGGGTCAGTTCAACTTGCAGGTCGAGCAGGGGGGTGCGTGCGGCCGCTTCGGCCCCGGCGGCGGCGAGGGTCTCAACGGCCCCGGCGGCGGCGCGGAGGGGCTCGGCCGAGAGGGTGGCGGCATCGCCCTTGAGCGCATGGGCCAACCGGGCGGCGGCATCGGTGTCGCCTTCGGCCAGGGCGCGTTCAATCCGGTCGACGGTGTCCGCAGCGATGTGCAGAAAGCTGGTCAGGATCTTCGAGGCGGCGTGGGCGTTGCCCATGCATCGATGCACCAGCGCTGCTACATCGAGGATGACCTGGCCGCCCGTTGGGTGAGTGTCCTGCGGCGCCTCGTCGTCGGCGGGGGCGCGGAGCGCATCGGACGGCTGGGGCGTCTGGTCGACTATGCGGGCGATGACCTCGGCGATTCGATCGCCGGTAATGGGTTTGGTGAGATAGTCGTCCATCTCGGCATCGATGCATCGCTGCTGGTCATCCTTCATTGCGTGGGCCGTCAGTGCGACGATGGGTGTGTGTCGTCCCAGGCCCTGTTCGAGCTTTCGGATTTCGGCGGTGGCCTCGAAGCCGTTCATCTCCGGCATCTGGACGTCCATGAAGATCAGGTCGAACGGCTCGTTCTTTGCGGCGTGGACGGCTTGGCGTCCGTCGTTGGCCAGAGTCACCGAGTGGCCCAGCGATTGCAGCAGTTCGGCCGCGACATCGCGACTGATGGGGCTGTCCTCAGCCAGCAACACTCGCAGCGAGCGTTGCGAGTGGGCGGCGCTGTGGACGTCGGATCGGAAGGTTTCACTGATCTTGCCCATTGCGATCAGGATTTGTTCGAGCAGTTCCGACGAGCGGATGGGCTTGACCAGGCAGCCGGCTGCGCCGAGTTGTCGGCTTCGGTGGGACTGGTCTCCGTAATCCGAGGACGTTAGCATCATGATTAGAGGTGCGCGCCCGTCGGGGGCGGGGGCGGCCATGATCCGCTCGGCGAGGTCGAACCCGTCCATCTCCGGCATGTTTACGTCCAGCAGGATGATGTCGAACGATCGCCCAGCCTGGTGATGGTCGGCCAGGACCTTCAGGGCCGCCTTGCCGCTGTCAGCGAGGTAGGGCGTCATCTCCTGTGCGGCGAGGGTCTCGGCGAGCACCTCGCGGTTGACGGCGTTGTCGTCGACGATCAGCACCGACACACCCGTCAGGTCGGACAGCTCGGCGGGCAATATATCGGTGGCGGGCTCATCGGCCGGGGCCAGCGGGAGCGAGATGTGGAATGTGCTGCCGCGGTCGGGCTGGCTCTCGGCCCAGATTCGGCCTCCCATCATCTCGACCAGCCGCCGGCTGATGGTCAGCCCAAGCCCCGTGCCTCCGAACCGCCGTGTGGTGGAGGTGTCGGCCTGGGTGAACGCCTCGAAGATGTCGGCGAGCTTGTCGGCGGCGATGCCGATCCCCGTATCCTGGACGGCGGCGTGCATCTGGACCTGGTCGGGCTGGGTCTGCTCACACGAGACGTCGATCAGGACGTATCCCTCGGCGGTGAACTTCACGGCGTTGCCGGTGAGGTTCATCAGGACCTGTCGGATCCTGGCCTGGTCGGCGGTCACCCAGCGGGGGGAGTCGGGGGCGTATCGCACGACGACTTCCACGCCTTTGTCTTTGGCCACCGACGCGGCCAGCCAGGCCACTTCCTCGGTCAGGTTGCGGAGGTCGAACGGTTCGGACTCCAGGGTCAGCCGACCGGCCTCGATTTTCGAGAAATCCAGGATGTCGTTGATGACTACCAGCAGCGCCTCGGCAGATTGTCGAATCGCTTTGGCGTATCGGGCCTGCTGGGGGGTCTGGGGGGTCTTGAGAAGCAACTCCGTCATGCCGAGCACGCCGTTCATGGGCGTGCGGATTTCGTGGCTCATGTTGGCCAGGAACTCGCTCTTGGACTCGGTGGCCCGCTCGGCTTTGATCCGTGCGGCCTCCAGGGCGGCCTGTCTCTCATCGAGGATGGCCATCATGTTGTTGAACGCTTCGCCGATCTCATAGACCGGCTCGGCGATCGCCTGCTGGTAGACTTCACACTCCTGGCATAGGCCCAGTTTCTGAGCGAATGTTCCCTGGACCTTGTCCTGACAATGCGTCCCAGCCACCTGCCAGCACCGGGGGTTTCGCTCGCCGAAGCAGGGGCAATCCCGCTGGTCGCACTGCTTCAACTCCCAGCAGGTGACCTGCTGGGGATGTTCAAACCGCACTCCCTCGCCCGGTGAGTCCTTGGCCAGTGTGACCAGATTGGTAAACTCATCCAACGCGCTGCGGAGAATCTGTGCCAGGTCCCGATAACGGGCCTCGCTTTTCTTGAGCGTCTCCTGGGCCTGCTGACGATCCATTGCCCGCAGCCTCTCGGCCTTCAGATCCGCCTGGGCCTTGCCGCTCGAATAGGTCATGTACCCCGCCAGCAGCGCCACGACCAGCAACCCGCCCATCAGGGCATGGCTCAGTCTTGCCTGGGCGCGGATCGGCCCGGAAATCTCGGACTTGAGCGTCACCACCGCCAGGCCGTACTGTTGATCGCCCAGGCGGATGGGCGCAAAAGCCGCCAACTGCTCGAGGCATTCCAGGCCATTGACGTACTCGGCCGTGCCCTCCTCGCCGTTCTGCACGCGCCGGCGCAGTTGGCGTTCCAGCACTTCCACTTCCTCGTCGATCTGCTCCCAGGTCAAGCCCACGTAGTCAGAGTTGGTGTGGTGCAGCAGTTGCCCGTCGTTGTCCACCAACCAACAGAAACTCTTGCCTCCTGCTTGGGCTCGCGAGATGGCGCGGTCCAGGAGCTTGGCTATGTCCAACCCGGTGTAGACCACAGCCTTGATCTGCCCGCCGTCATATATCGGCGCCGCAATGCGGACCATCCGGCTGTCGCCGTGTTCGGGGACGATCTGGGGTCCGCCTAGGAAGGGCTTGCCCGTCCGCCAGACGGCCTGAAACTCGGGCGTGCTGAAGACGTTCGGGCGCTCGCCTGTTCTCGGGCTCTGGTGGATCACATTGCCGTTGGCATCGGCGATCGCCACGCTGTCTACCAGGTCGGTTTCCTCGGCTATGAACAGATCGAGCTCGGTCTGAAGCTCGGGTGTTTCATCGATGATCCTCGGGTCGTTGGCCAAGCGGTCGAGGTGGAACATCATGTTGCTGACGAGCTCTTCGGCCGTGGTGGCCATGGACCGCGCGATGGCGAGCTGGTGGGCCTGGAAGGCGCGAATCGTCTGACGCTCGAAGCGCTTCTGCCCCGCACCCAGGCCGATGATCATCAGCGCGACGACGACGGCCGCCAACGTCAGCGGCACGGCAAACTTCCAGCGAGTCGGGCTTTGCATCGCCTGAGTTGGCGCGGCGCGATGACGGTCAGACATAGACATCCCTCTCGATTGCATGGCCTGTCATAACTCTATTGGTCCACATCAATTGGTCGTGGAACCGAACGAATTGGAACACCCACCCGCTGACCATCCAGCCCATGGGTCGGCTCTTATTGTTCTATCGGACGGACTGCAGGGGCCCTTGATTACCACACCAAAACAAGTTGTCTTGCCCCATGCGTTGGGCTAAGTCCGTTCCCCGCTAGCCGGGCGCCAAGCCGCTCGACGAGGATCTCGGGCGCAAGAAGAAATGGACGGCCCGGGTGGGTCGTCCGTTTTGGGTTTTGGCGGTCGGGCGATTCTTGCGGCGGCCCGATGGAGGCGGGGATTAGATTGAGACGAGTCCCTGCTGGATGGCCAGGCGGACGAGGGCGGCTAGGGACTCGACGCCGCACTTGCGGTAGATGTTGTAGCGGTGGTTCTCGACGGTCTTGGGGCTGATGTGCAGGGCTCGGCCGATCTCCTTGCTGGACAGGCCCTCGCACATTAGACGGACGACCTCCAACTCGCGGCCTGTCAGTCGAATGCCCGGCAGGCGGCCGGCGGCGCCCGGCTCGACGGCGTCAGAGACGTCGCTGACCAGGAGCTGCGCGGCGTCCGGCGCCAGATAAGCCCGGTTGGCGGCCGCCATCGTGACGGCCTTGATTAGTTCAGCCGGCTCGGCGTCGAGGTTCACGTAGGCCTTCGCCCCGATCCGAAGGGCCCCGTACACCTCGGCCCGGGAGGCCTTTTCGGCCACGACCACCAGCGGCAGCGGTTGGGGCGTTCGTTTTCGCTCGTTGTCGATGCGGTGGAAGGTCGCGAACGGCTCGGCCCCACCCAGCAGTTGGACGATCACGATGCCGTCGCTGCACCCGCCCGATGCCAACGCCTCACTCAGCTCGTCCTGGTCGGCGAACAACCCGACCACGTCGATGCCGTCGCGCTGGAGCAACTGCTGCAGGGCCTCCCGCACCAGCCGCCAGCCGCCCACCAACAGGGCGCGGACCTTCACGCTGACAAGCGGCGTTTTGGGTACGCGGCGGGAAGTCTTGGTCAGTGGGGTGTCGGACGTTTTGAGCATGTTTATCGCGTTCCTTGGCCTTGTTGGTTGCTCGTCGGGCGGCCGGGTCCCTGGCCGCCCGACGAGCGTATTGACGACAGAAGGCTAATTCACGTTCATAAAATGCATTACATGCAATCCAGAGCTGACTGGCGACCATCCTTGGCCACCGGTACGGCCCGCAATCATAGTCACCATCGGTTAAGTCTGTCAATTTACATTTGTGATTTTTCAGAGTTTTTGCATATCAGCCTAGGGGTTCCCACCCGCTTGGCGCGGGGGTGTCCGTGGGGTATGGCAGTGGGGGCAATCACCGGCATCGCAGAGGCCCTGGCATCGGAAGGCCGGGGCTTTTGGGCTGGCTGGGGGCCCGATGATATGGCGGCTGCGTCGGTTTGGCGATCCTTCGGCCGTCGTCAGGCCGTTTGGTATGTCAGGCCGTAGCGGTCGCAGACCGCCTTGAGGGCGGCGATGGCTTTGCCGAAGAGGTCGGGCCCGCTGAAGCCGGAGAACTGCCCGGCCGCCGCCAGATGCGGCTCGAGCGTCATGGTCCCGTCGAAGCCGCGCCGGGCCAGGTCGGTGAAGATCGAATCGAACTGGCCGTCGCCTTCGCCGGCCGGCACGCACGGACCGTCGCCGGTGAGCTTGTCCTTGATGTGAAACGCGTCGGTCAGCTCGGCCAACCCCTGGGACCAGCAATCGTCGTAGGGCTTGAAGCCGTCGTTGACGAAGTTGGCCGGGTCGAAAATGCCCTTGAGGCGATCGGAGGCGATCGTGGCGAACAGATCCTTGACGCCCTCGGGGCTGAAGCCGTAGATGCCGGATTCGTTCTCGTGATACAGCACCACGTCGTGCCGCTCGGCCAAGTCGACCATTCGCCCCATGCGGTCGATGACCTCGCCGCGCTGGTTGCGGATGTCGCAGCCGTCGGTCGGGTAGAAGCTGAACATGCGAATGCTGCTGCACCCAAACCCCTTGGCGACGTCGCAGGTATGTTTGATCAACTCGATGTGGGCGTCGAAATCGTCGCTGATCTTGATCTTGCCGATGGGCGAGCCGATGAACGGCACCGTAAAGCTGCGATCGTCGAGGCGGCTCTTGTACTCGGCCACCTTATCCAGGGCCATGGCCGAGACGTTCGTCCCATCGATGCCGCGAACGTCGATGCACTTGATGCCATGGGCCTCGCATGTGTCCATCTGGAGGTCCAACTCGGGCCCGATCTCGTCGGCAAAGGCGCTGAACGTAATCATGCTCGGTTTCCTGTTCGTTCGGGGTGGCGCTCAGTCGGCGGCATCATAGCGGCCGGACCTACGACCGGCAAGCGTCGCCCGCCCACCGCGATCAGTTGACATGCCCACAATCAGCCGATATAGTAGCCAACTCTTTGGGCCGTTAGCTCAGTTGGCTAGAGCGGCCCGACGGGCAAGTCACTGGTCCCGACCTGCCGGAGCAAGTTGCACAGGACCGTGCTTTGGGCCGTTAGCTCAGTTGGCTAGAGCGCCTGCTCGACACGCAGGAAGTCACTGGTTCAAGTCCAGTACGGCCCATTGATGGGGATCTTCGTTTACATCCTGCGCTGCCAGCGCGATGGCAGTCTCTACGTCGGCCACACCAACAACCTTGCCCGCCGCCTGATCAGCACAACAATCCAGCCGGCAAGAGCTATACCGCCAAACGAGGGCCATGGACTCTCGTTCATCGAGAGCAGCATCCTGACCGCGGCTCTGCAATGAGGCGCGAGCATTTCCTGAAATCCCCCGACGGTTCGCGCGAGAAGAAACGCCTGGCAGCCGCTGCCGAAACGGTCGACTAGAGCGGCCCAACGGGCAAGTCACTGGTTCAAGCCGTAGGTCCCTTCGGGAGCCAGTACGGCCCATTGATGGAGATCATGTAAACCCTGCGCTGCCGGCGTGACGGGAGTCTCGCCGTCGGCTACACCAACGACTCTACCGGCGACTTGGACCTAGACAACAGCCCGGCGCGGGAACCAGTGTTGGGTTTTCAGGCACACTTTTACCAGCAGCAGCATCAGGGGCACTTCGATCAGGACGCCGACGACGGTCGCCAGGGCGGCGCCGCTGGATAGGCCGAACAGCATGACGGCTGTGGCGATGGCGACCTCGAAGTGGTTGGATGCTCCGATCATGGCCGAGGGGGCTGCATCGCGGTAGTCGAGCTTCATCGCCCTCGCCAGGCCGTACGTCAGCCAGAAGATCAGCATCGTCTGCACTGCCAGCGGGATGGCGATCCAGAGGATCGTCAGGGGATTGCTCAGGATATCGCCCCCCTTGAACGAGAACAGCAGGACCAGCGTCGTCAGCAGAGCGACGATCGTGATCGGCGTGAGCGCGTGCAGGAACTTCTGGCGGAACCACCGCTCGCCCTTCGCTCGGATGATCAGCCGCCGCGACGCGTAGCCGGCCGCCAGCGGCAGGGCGACGTAGATCGCAATCGAAAGCCCCAGCGCCTGCCACGGCACGGGCAGGCGGCCGACGCCCAACAGGAACCCGCCCAGCAGGCCATACAGCAACAGCATGGCCAGGGAGTTGATGGCCACCATCACCAGCGTGTGGCCGTCGTTGCCTTTGGCCAGGTACCCCCACACCAGCACCATGGCCGTGCAGGGCGCGATCCCCAGCAGGATGCAGCCGGCAAGGTAGCTCCGCCACAGCGGCACCTGGAGCGCCTTGACGCCCTCGTGCATTACGACCGTGCCGGCCCCGTGCGTTGAGCCGACGGGCAGGTCCAGGCCGAGCGGCATCTTCACGAAGTCGACTTCCTCCGGCCCGATAAGTCCGTGGAAAAGAACCCCCAGAAACAGCACTGCGATGGCGTACATCGTGAAGGGCTTGATGCACCAGTTGACAACCAGCGTCAGCCCCACGGGCTTGATGCTCTTGCCGGCCCGGACGACCTCGGCGAAGTCGATCTTCACCATGATCGGATACATCATAAAGAACAGGCAGATCGCGATGGGGATCGACACCACCGGCGCGCCGTGGACGTAGATGGCCATGCCGTCGAGGGCCTTGGCTGCGCCCGGGGCCACCTTGCCCAGGATAATCCCCCCGACAATGCACAGCACGATCCAGAGCGTCAGGTACTTTTCGAAAACGCTCAGCCCTTTGGGCTGCGGGGTGAGACACGCTTCAGTCGCCATGTTGGGCGCTCTGTTATCTGCTGGCATCGGTGTTGTCCGGGCCCGATCGGCCGAGTCGTTCACGATCGGCCGTACCTGGCGCACAGCTCTTCCTTGTCGGCCTTCCTGACGGCTTTGGCGGCCTTGGCGTCGATGCGGACCTGCTTGTCCTTGGCCAATGATTCCCGGGCCCATCGGATCGCGCCCCCCGCGAGCGGGCCGGCGGCGTCGGGCAGGCGGTAGTAAACCCACCGGCCTTGCTTGCGCGTTTCGACCAGCCGAGCCTGGTGCAGGATCGCCATGTGTTTGGAGACCGTCGAGGGGGCCAGAGCAAGCAGCTCGATGATCTGGCAGACGCACAACTCCCCGGCCGACAGAAACAGAACAATGCGAACGCGGCTCTCATCCGACAACGCCTTGGTGATCGACAGGTACTCCCGCATCGCTATCTCCTATACTTCGCCATGTATCGAAGTATACCCAAGCCGCCAACACCGTGTCAAAGGCGAAACGACGGAGCAGGGGAGAAGAAGCAACCGGAGCAGGATTACAGGATTGGTGGGATTGGGAGCCGGGGAGGAGAAACAGCAGGAGCAGGATTAGGGGATTGATGGGATTGGGAGATTGTTCTTGTTGCAACTCCTCGAAGCCTCGTTCTGAGAGGGCCCGGAAAGAAAGGAAAACAACAATCCCCTCAATCCCACCAATCCTCTAATCCCGCTCTCGTCGCTTCTTCTTGCATCCCCCCTGACGTGGGCTGTGGGTTGGCCCTGGTTGGTCGGCGGTGGAATGTGGGGCGGTGCGGTGCTACAATCCGCTGCAAGCGTAATGCCTCATCCTTTCAGGAGTCCGCAGTATGGCCAATCAGGCGGGCGCGACAGATCGACCGAGCGTCACCCACGTTGGGCAGCATTTTCCGAAGGTGGTCTTCTCGCAAAGCCGTCTTTGGCTGCTCGTGATTATCGCGGGGCTGCTGCTGGCGGGGTTGAGTATCTGGACGCATATGTCCGCCAGCGGCTCGCTGCGCAAGAGCTTGGCCGGGTATCTGCAGGCGATCCTGAAGGCCGACGTGGCGGCCCTGCGCAGTTGGCTGGACAACGAAAAGGCGGACGTGCGCGCCTGGGCGGCCCGAGACCAGGTTCGCCAGAACGTTCAGACACTCATTCGGATTGCTTCCGGCTCGCCGACCCCCGCCAAGCCGCTGCAGAGCTCGTCGGCGTTGGCGGCGCTTCGCAAGGATCTCAAATCCATTGAACTGAACAAGGACATCCGGGGCTTTGTCGTCATTGCGCTCGACGGGACCGTGGTGGCCGCCGATCGCGACCGGATCATCGGCCTGCAACTGTCGCCCGACGATCTGGCGAATCTGGACAGTGTCTTCGGCGGCGATTCGCAGATCACCCCCCCGTTTCGCAGGAGCGTGCTGGTCAGCGCCTACGGGCCCTGGCCTCTCGAGCCGATGATGGCTGCGGCAGCGCCGATCATCGTGGGGCCGAAGCCGCGGTCCCTGATCGATTCGCTCCTGGGCCCCGAGGAGGGGGACCGAATTGTCGCCACGTTGGTGTTTCTGCTGGACCCCAAGAAGGACTTCACCCGAATTCTGTCGATCGCCCATATGGGCCAGACCGGCCACACCTATGCGTTCAACCGCGACGGGATGATGCTGTCGGACAGCCGGTTCAACGAGGACCTGAAGCGCATAGGCCTGATCGCCGATCGACCCGATGCGACGTCGATCCTGACCGTCCACGTGCGCGATCCCGGCATGGACATCACCGGCGGCGACCGGCCGAAGGAGCCCCTGTCGGCGCGCCCGCTGACGCAGATGGCGGCATCGGCGATTGCGGGTGAGTCGGGCGTGAACGTGGCTGGGTATCGAGACTATCGCGGCCTGGAGGTCATGGGGGCGTGGGAATGGCTGGAGGAGTACGACTTCGGCGTGGCGACGGAAGTCAACCAAAGCGAGGTCAGCCGCGCGCTGCGTCCGATTTGGCTGACATTCGCGCTACTGGTGGCGTTCCTGGCGGCCGCCGGGATACTGCTGGTGGCCAAGACGTGGATGAACGTTCGTCTGCGGCACCGCATCGACCAGGTCCGCCAACTGGGCCAATACACGCTGATTGAAAAGATCGGCCAAGGCGGCATGGGCGAGGTGTACCGGGCCCAGCACACGATGCTTCGCCGCCCGACCGCGCTGAAACTGCTCCGCGGGCCGAGCGTCACGCCCGAGACGGTCGTCCGCTTCGAGCGAGAAGTGCAGCAGACCTGCCAGTTGACCCACCCCAACACGATCGAAATCTACGACTACGGGCGAACGCCGGACGGTATCTTCTATTACGTGATGGAATACCTCGACGGCCTGACGGTGGGCCATCTGGTCGCGATGGACGGGCCCATGCCGCCCGGGCGGGTGGTGGCCGTGCTCAGGCAGGTCTGCGGGTCGCTGCAGGAGGCCCACCAGATCGGCCTGATCCACCGCGATATCAAGTCGCAGAACATCATGCTCTGCGAGCGCGGCGGCAACTACGACGTGGTGAAGGTGCTCGATTTCGGCCTGGCCAAGGATGTCGCCGCGCCGGATACCTTCAAGGCGGCCGGGCCCGACGAACTGGCCGGGACGCCGAAATACATCGCGCCCGAACGGCTGCGCGACTCCCGTATCGCCGACGCGAGGACGGACCTGTTTTCGGTGGGGGCGGTGGCATTCCTGATGGTGACCGGGCGCGAGGCGTTTCTGGGCTCGAGCGTGCAAGAGGTCTGTGAGCAGGTGCTGCACGCCCCGATCGCCCGCCCCAGCGAGTGTATCGATCGGCGCATTCCGGCGGGGCTGGACGAGGTGATCTTCAACTGCCTCAGCCGCGACCCCAACGACCGTCCCGCCAGCGCCGCCGAGGTGATAGATCTGCTCGATGCGATCGAGGGTCTGGACGAGTGGGGGCCCGACCAGGCCCGCCAGTGGTGGCAGAATAACACCCACAAGATTCGCTCGGTCCGCGCGCGGCGGTCGGCATCGTGGCAGGCGGGGACAGGCGGGGCGACCGACCCGACGCCGCCGTTGACGGGCTCGTCGCTGGGCGGCGCGTAGCGGCGGGGCCGCCCGGCCGGCCGAACGGCCGCGGCGCGGGAAAACGCTTGTTTGTCGGGCCCGTCGCGCCTAGGCTTAAGCGTTCCAATGGAGCTACCTGTCGGATCGGTGGGGGCCGATGCCGCATCGTGTGAGTGAGACCTATGGGTGAACGCCGAATCATTTCCGTGCATTCCTATCGAGGCGGCACGGGCAAGTCGAACATAACGGCCAATCTCGCCGTCCTTGCAGCCGAAATGGGCAAGCGGGTGGCCGTTCTGGATACCGACCTCCAGTCGCCGGGCATCCACGTGCTGTTCGGGTTCGACCAGGATCAGATCAGCCTGACGCTGGTGGACTTTCTGTGGGGCAAATGTGAGATCCAGGACACCGTCTACGACGTGACCGATCGCGTCTGCCCGGAGGCGTCGGGTCGGTGCTGGCTCGTGCCGGCCTCGCTGACGACGCAGGCGATCTCGCGGATTCTCGACGAGGGCTACGAGGCCAGCCGCCTGAACTCGCACTTCGACGAGCTGATGGACGAGTTGGACCTGGACTGCCTGCTGATCGACACGCACCCGGGCCTCAACCGCGAGACCATGCTGACGTCGGCGATTTCCGACATCCTGATCCTGCTGATCCGCCCCGACCAGCAGGACTACTACGGCACGGCCGTTCTGGCCGAGATCGCCAACAAGCTGGAGATCCCCGCGATCTATCTGGTCGCCAACAAGATTTTCTCCCACGTCAACGAAACGCAGCTGCGCGAGCGGCTGGAAGAAGCGTTCGGGTACAGTGTGATCGGCATGATCCCTCTGTGCGAGGAGATGGCCCGCCTGGGCAGCCGGGGTCTGTTTATCCGCGAGCATCCCGAGCACGAGATCACGCACGAACTTCGCCAGATCGCCGAACGGATACTGGCGACCTGACGGGCGCCGCCGCCTGCGCCGGCCGGAGCAACCTGACATGGTTTCAGACCAACGGACGGCCCACGAGCTGGCGGCCATGGAAGACCTCGAGCAGCAGATCCTCGACGAGGAGCAGGCCATCCTCGCGCCGTGCGAGCACGGGCAGTTTCGCGTCTTTCGCCGCATCGCGTCCAATCCGGATAATCATCTGGCCATCAGCTTCTCCGGCGGCGGCGTGCCGGGCCTGGTGGGCAACTGCGCGCTGCTGGGGATCCTCGAAGAGCTGGACCTCATCGGCCATGTCAAGGAGACGTGGGGCACCTCGGCCGGCAGCATCGTCGCAGCCGCCCTGGCCACCGAGGTCGGAAGGGAGGAGGTCTATCGGCTGATCGAGCGCGTCGGTAAGGCGGGCCCGGTCGACGTGCCGAAGTGGGATTTGATCAAGGGGGTGCTGGGCTTCATCTTTCGCCGCCGGATACCGGAGGGCTTTGTCCGCGGCAGGGGGTTTCACGACACGATCTCCGACGGCATGAAGGTCAGGACGTTCGAGGAGGCCACCATCCCGCTCCGCATCATCACGTGCACCGACGATGGCAACGCACAGAAAGTCATCCACCGCAAGGGCGAGATCCTCCCGGCCATCATGGCCTCGATGTGCCTGCCCGGCATCATGTATCCGGTCAAGGACTGGAAGGGCAAGCCCTTCGGCTACTTCGACGGCGGCGTCGTGGAGAACACCCCGCTGGTATCGGTCATCGACGACCATCTCCGCGAAGGCCGCTCCACGCAACTGGTGGTTGTCTGCACACGGTTTTCCAGCGCGGCCAAGATCAAGAAGCCCCAGGGCTTCATGGCGAGGTTCCTCAACGTGTTGTATCACTTCCAGGATATGGCCTGGCGCTACCAGAAACAGACCGCCGACCAGGCAGCCAACTGTAAGTACCTGATCGTCAACCCCCACGTCGAGGTCGGAAAGATGCTGGAGTTCGAGCACATCCACTTTGACTATCTGCTCAGCCGAAAGATGTTCAAGCAGCAACTATCCAACGCCGGCGTCGCCGGCCGATTCGGCGCGGGGTGATGGGGCCGGACCTGTGGCGGGGGGGCTTGTGACTATTCGGCGCGGGTGGCGAGTTCTTGGGTAGCGATGCGGGGGGAGTGGGCGCCGCAGGTTTCGGCGTCGGCCTCTCCGGGTGACGGGTCCCCGCCGGGGTAGAAGCCGAACTTCTGCATCAGGCGTAGTTTCGGCAGGACGTTGCCGGCCAGGTCGATGTGGAAGAAGCCCGGGAAGATGTCGGCGTTGTCTTGGATGAGGGCGAAGGTCTCGCGGTGGCGCTCGGGCAACTCCACCGAACCGTCGCGGTAGATCTCCTGTCCGGTGAAGACGAACTCCGGCAGCAGGTAGGGGCAGAACTCCAAGTCTGCTGCGCCTTCCAGGTCGCGGTAGATTTCCGTCTGCGGCAGCAGGCTCAGCAGGCTGGGCAGGATCCGCGCGCCCATGGCTCGGAAGGAGACCATCTGAAACAACGTCTGGTGGAAGTCGTCCATTGTCTCGAACGGAAAGCCCCAAATGTAGAATACGTCGACTCGCGGGAAGATCGGAATCGCCTTGGGGACCACGTCCAGGACCTCGGCGGTGGTGAAGCCCTTCTTGACCTTCGCCAGCATCCGGTCCGAGCCGCATTCCACGCCGAACCGCAGTTCCAGGCAGCCGCAGTCGGCCATCTGCTGCATCATGTCTTCATCGACCAGGTTCACGCGGCCGAACGCTTTCCACTTGATGTCCAGGCCTGACCGTTGGAGCTCATCGCAGAAATCCACGACGTGCTCCCGCGACGAAACGAAGAACTCATCCTGGAACAGGAACATCTCCACCCCGGCGGTGTCGTGGAGAAATCGCATTTCCTCGACGATGCTCTCGGGGCTGCGGGAGTAGCTTTCAAGGTTCCACACCGGGGCGACGGAGCAGAACGTGCATGGGTACGGGCAGCCGCGGCTGGTCATCATGCCATAGCCGGCGTATCGAGCCAGATCGACCCTCTCGAACGCGGGGAAGGCGATGTCGTCAAGAGATGCGATGCGAGTCCGGTCGCCGTTGTGGTGGATCTGGCCGTTGACTCGATAGGAGATGCCCTGGATCGAGGTGAGGTCGCCACCGTTTCGCAGGGCGGCCAGAAGCTCTGGGCCGGTGCGTTCCCCCTCCCCGCGGCAGATCACGTCCACGCACGGGAACCGCTGGAGAATCTTGTCCTCGACGCTCTTGGACCCCACGCCGCCCAGGACCAGTGTCGCATCGGGGTATCGCTGGCGAAGGGCCTTCATCGCCTGCAGCGTGAACGGCAGCAGGTTGGCCATGCACGACAGGCCGATGACCGGGGCCGGGTCGGCGACGAACTCCAGGAAGACGGCCATGTCGAACGGGTCGTCCGATTCGCACATCTGATAGTCGCGGAAGTCGACCTCGACGCCCGCATCGGCCAACGCCCGCGTCAGGTACAGGCACCCCAGCGGCACGTGGGCCTCGCGCTCGATCTCCTCCCCGAAACGAAGGAACAGCATGTTGAGATTGATCAGTGTGATGTCGGCAGCCATGAGGGTCTCCGTGTCGCCTGGGTATTGATCACCACCGCATTCCTCGGGTGATCTGATCGACTCGGTCGCTGTCGTCATCAGGTTTGGCGTCGTCGGCGCTGTCGGCAGGTTGGCTTGCGGGCCGACTTGCGGGCTGACTTTCGGGTTGGGACGTAGGCCCTTTGTCGTCTTGTGCCGGCTGAGTTGCCGGCGGCAACGGATGATCCGGGGTAATGCCTCGGCTGAAGGATCGGATTGCTCCCGGTGGCGGTCCGGGCTGGGTCGCCGGCTCGGTTGCTGGGGTGTCTGGCCGGATGCCTTGCGGCGCCGGTGGCGCCGGCTGGGTGTTCGGTTCATCTACTATCATGATGCCGGCAATGAAGACGGGGGAGTCCCCGGCCGGTCGAGCGTCTGATTCGGCCGGACGACTGGCTGCGGCGGCCTTTTCTTTCGGATCGTCCTCGCGGATGCCTTGTGTGGCAATGTCGCGGTCGCAGCCCGCGACCGCTCCCAATGCAATGAGCATCGCGGCCGCCACCTTGCCCAGGAAGACGGCCTTGCTGCTTTCCGGGATGCGGGTCCGGTGTATGAAGGCCTCGAGCTGCTCGCGCGGGATGGCGGCCAGAAGCAGGGCTTCGTCGGCGTCGAGTTGCAGATCGATCTCCTTGGCAGCCCCGCCGCGTTTTTCAAGCAGCAGCACCTCAAATGCCGGATCGACCGACGCCTTCTTGACGAGCACTTCGATGCCCTGGGGGATCTGGCCGACGGACTTGCCGGGCCCCGGCGGCCGCCCGCCTACGATGGTTGTGCGCACGGCTTCCTTCTCTTGCGGCTGTGGCTTGTCGTTGGTCATGGCCATATCTCCCTGGACTTAGACGCACACAAGTCGTCTGGTGTTCGACAAATCTCGCTGCCCCGCATCAATTCGCGCCAGTCTGAGTATACCGTGTCAACGGGCGTCTGTCACTTGGACTTCCGCTTGTTGACGATGGGCCGGGTGGGGTAGGGTATCGGCAGGAGATTGTTATGAGACTGGAACACATTGCGTTGCAGGTGGCTGAGCCCGCCCGGATGGCGGCGTGGTATTGCGAGCATCTTGGGATGAAGGTGGTCGATCAGGTGGGCGATGCGTGCTTTTTCATCGTCGATGAAGGCGGCGCCATGCTGGAGATCTATCACAGCCCCGCCGAGGGTGTGCCCGACTATGCAGCCAAGACTCCGCTCGAGTTGCACGTGGCGTTTTGGACCGACGATGTCCCCGGCGACTGCGCCAGGCTGGCCTCGGCCGGCGCCACCATTGTTCGCCCGCCGGACGATCCGTCGGCCGATTTCCAGCAGGCCATGCTGCGCGATCCGTGGGGGCTGGTGGTGCAACTGATCAAGCGGGCAAAACGGCTGAACTAGATCGGCTGCGGAAGGATCGCCCAATGCACTATCGACCGCTGGGCAAGACGGGCGTCGACATCTCGATCGTGTCGCTGGGATGCATGGGGTTCGTGGACGACGAGTCGGCCCATGCGACTGTGCAGGCGGGCCTGGACGGGGGGATCAACTACTACGAGACGTGCTGGGGCTACGCCCACAGCGAGCGGCGACTGGGCGAGGGGCTGGGAAGCAGGCGGGGTGAGATCATGGTCTCCACCAAGTCTTACCCCGAGAGCGTCGATGGGTTGTCGGTGGCGGATACGATGCGCAAGCGGCTGGAGGAGCAGCTCCGGCGGCTCAGCACCGACCATGTCGATTTCTACCACGCGTGGCATACGACGACCGAAGAGGATTACGCCAACGCCATCGGGCCGGGCGGCTGGCTGGAAGCGGCGCGGAAGGCCCAGGATGAAGGCCTGATCGGCCACATCGGCATCACCACGCATGCAGGCCCCGAACTGGTTGGGCGGATGATCGACGACGGCTGCTGGGAGGTCATCACGCTGCAATACAGCCTGGCGGTTTCGGCCACTCGGCCGATGGTGGCCAAGGCGCATGCCAAGGGAATGGGCGTCATCGTCATCGGCGCGATGGCCAGCGGGATGCTGGCCTGCCCAAGTGCGTTGCTGCAGGAGGTGTTCGGCGTCGACGATCAGGCGGCCGGCGCGCTGCGGTATGCCCTCAGCGATCCAGGCGTCTCGTCGGTGGCATCGGGGATGGTCTGGGCCGATGAGGTCCGGGCGAACTGCCGGGCCGTCGACGCCATGGCGGACCATCTGAGCATCGACTATCAACGCCAGGTCGATGATCGGCTGGCTACGCTGCTCGAATCGGAGGACCTGGCCGAACTCAAGCGGTACTGGTGCGACGGCTGCGGGCGCTGCATCGCCGTGTGCGACAAGCTCGTCGAGCCGTGGAGCCTGCTGAGGGCCTACAACGTCGCGATGCTGGGCGGCCGGCCGCGAGATACTGCTGCACTTGTCGCGGGCTGCGAGCGCATGCTCAAACGATGTCCCGAGTGCGGCCGCTGCGCAGGCGTCTGCCCCCGCAACATCGATATCCCCCAGCACCTGGAGCGCATCGCCCGCCTCATGCGGTCCCTGCCAGCCGACAACTCATAGACCCCCACAGCAGGAACCGGGAGCCAGGAACCGGGAACCGGGGGAAAAACACACAACACCAATCCCATAATCCCATAAATCCTCTAATCCCGCTCTCAGTTGCTCCCGCCCACCTCGTCACACCGGTCGTAGAACTCGTTGAGCACACCGGCCAGGGCGGTGTCTTTCTTGACGACGCCGATGTAATGGGCCAAGGCCTGGACTTGCAGCTCCAGCAGCTTTTGGCCTTTCTCGATGGAGGCGACCGTGGCGTCGCCGGCGTAGTGGTCGGGGAACTTTGCGTACCACTCGGCGGTGATGTTGCCGGGGCTCAGGTGGGCCAGGCGGGGATTCGGGTCGGCCTTGCGGCCTTGGAGGGCGTCCATCTTCACCAGCTCGGGGAAGTTGGCCAGCGTGATCGACGTCTCGCATTCGCACGCGTGCTCGTGGACGGCGGTTTCGAGGATGTCATCCCACTGGCTGGCCCAGTCGGGCGTTGGCGGGAACAGGTGGCGAAGCAGATAGATGCCGTAGTCGCGCCGCTCGGACAGGTGTACCTGGAGGAGGTAGTTGAGCATCGCCCAGTTTCCGCCGTGGGCGTTGTAGATGAGGATCTTCTTGAACCCGTTGCGGGCGATCTCGTCGCAGACAGCCTGCAGCACCTCCAGCGTCATCGTCGGCGGCAGCGCCACGCACCCCGGGAACGGCCGCGACTCATGTATCTGGGCGATGTAATAGGGCGGAAACACCACCGCCGGCTCGCGCTCGGCCGCCAGGCAGCACAGCCGATGGCCGTTCAGGTAGTCCGTGCCGATGGGCAAGTGGTCGAAGTGCTTCTCCAGCGAGCCGATGGCGATCACACACACGCCGGTGTCCTTGACGGCCTTGGCGAAATCAGGTGCGGTCAGTTCTTCCCATTGCATCGGTCTACTCCTTGGGCACGGCGACGTTCCATGTTCGGCCGGCAAGGATGGTGCGGGCCTTGGCGAGCTTGACGGATCCCCAGCCGGTGAGCGTGAGTTCTTTGAGTGTCAGGCCGCCGCGGAGGCACGTCAGCTCGACGGCGATCTTCTTGGCGGACCGCCTCTGACGAATGGTTCCCCACGCGTAGCCGTTGGACCAGAACCAGGTGACGGCCTTGGTAGTCTTGGCCGGGGCGAAGGCGATGGACTGCGTGACGCCGGAATAGTGGAAGCCCGTCAGCGTCAGCAGGGCGGCCCAACTGGCCATGGCGCGGGCGTAGTGATGGCCGCACTCGGCTTCGTCGAAGGGGCTCCGCTTTCGGCCGTCGTAGCGGTTGCGGATGGCGCGGATGACCTTAAGCCCGGCGGCGCGCTGGCCTTCCTGCAACATGCCGATCGCCGCGGTGTACTCGAAGCCCGTCATCACCTCGGTGAAATACGGGAACGGCCGCTTGGGCCGGTCGCCCTTGGGGTAGCTGGCCATCAGCAGGGCCTGCTCGTCGCCGAGGATGAAGCTTCGCATGCAGTTGAAGTGGTCGAATACGCCGTCCACCCAGTTGTGCTTGCCGATGCTGCGGAGCGTGGTCTTGACCTTCTTGGGATCGTGCAGATAGCCCAGCCCCATCACGTGGGCCATGTACTGGCCGACGAGCTGGTCGACCAGGCAGCCCGTGCCGAGCTGGAACTGCGGCTCGCCGGCGTCGTTGCCGCCCATGGCCAGGGCAAATCCGGAGTCGACGTTCTTGGTCTTCTTGGGGGGACGGATCTCGTGCTCGTAGTACTCGCCGTTGAACAGATTCTCATCCATCCACTTGCTGCCGCGGGTGAACAGGCTGCGACAGGTCTCGGCGAAATCGGTCTCGCCTACGTAGCGGGCCATTTCCTCAGCCGCCCGCAGGGCGCCCAAATACCAGCCCGTCATCTGCGGGTTGGGGCCGTAATACTCCACGTCCATCGTGTTGTGCTGGCACCCTTCCATCACACCGTCGCGGTCGGCGTCCCAGCCGCCCTCGACCCAGCAGAACGCCAGGGCCTTTTTCACCTTCGGCCAGAGGCGCTTCAAGAACGCGTCGTCGCCGCTGAGCTGCCAGTCGCGGTACATCTTCATGATGCAGCCCATCTGCCCGTCGGCGGCGGCGTAGGGGCTCTCCTGGGCGCGCTCGATCGGTAGGGCTGCGCGGAAGCTCATCAGCCCGTTATCGTGGGTGGCGCAGCCGAACTCGACGTCGCGCATGGTCCGGGCCAAGTCGCCGAACAGAAACGGCGTGGCGTTCTCGTAGTTCCACACGTGCGTGCACGACCCGTTGCAGCAGCCGGCATGGTCGTGACAACCCTCGAAGCCGAACAGCCGCCCGTCGGGCGTGCGGAAGACGGTCTGGCTGCGAAGCGTCGACAGGTTGAATAGCGCCGCCTCGCGCACCTCGGCCGGCAGGTCGCTATCGACGACGGCCTGGACGAACTGGGCGGTTTGGGTCTCGAGCTTGGCCAGTTGCGGGGCGAACTTGATCGCGACGTCCCAGGCGTCGGCGTATTGGGTGGTGTAGTAGTTGCCGATCCAGTTTGGGTTGTCGCACTGGCCGCCATCGCAGCAGCCCTCGGTCTCGACCGGCGACCAGGTCTGGCGGTTGGGGAAGTGCCACGTCAGCAGAAACGTCACGTCCTTGCTTGCCCGCGGCGGGACAGTGACCGAGACCGTCATCATCCCGTGGGGGTGGTCGGACTCAGCCGGGTTGGTCTTGTCGAGCTTGCCGTCGTCGCTGAAGTCCTGCCAGAAATCCAGCAGCCCGCCGTGCCAGCCCATGCAATCGTCGGGGATGTTGGTCCAGCAACTGGTCGGCCCGGCCGTGGTGGTCGTCAGGGCCATCGTGCCGAAGGTCTCGGCGCTGGCCGGCAAGCCTGTCGTCGAAAAGAACAGCCCTCGCACCTTGCCGCTCTCGCGGTAGGTGTTGACGTTGCCTTTGCACTCCCCGCCGGCGCCGTCGGTGCCGATGAAGTTCGGCAGGCCGCCGCAGATCGACGCCCGGACGGGCTTGTTGGTCCGGTTGATCAGCACGTATCGCAGAACGGCCACAGGAATGCCGCTGGCATCGGCGTCGGCCGGGATAAGCGGGTTGAACGCCTCGAGGCGCACGTCGAGCGGGACGCTCGGATCGGTCAGCAGCACCTGGCCGAACGGATAGGCGGCGGCGAATTGACAATCCCGGAACCGCGGCAGGCCGTGCGCGGGCGCCGAAGCACCCATGCCGCCCTCGTAGTCGGCGACATCCAACGGCCCTTCCAGCAGCTTGGTGACGGCCGGTTTGCCGGCCTGTTTGGCGTGAAGCAGGAAGGCCGATCCGCTGACGATGCCGGATGAGCCGGGCACGAAGGTCTTGGCCGGCCGGTTGACGATCTCCCAGTCGCGCAGGTCGCCCCGTCCGCCGAGCGAGACGGTCCCCGTTCCGATGCCCCCCAGCGGCAGCGCGATCCGCGCCAGGTGGTCGGAATCGTAGGTGGTCAGCACGGGCCAGTCGCGATTGGTCGCTACGCTCATGATCGTCTCCTTGGCCGCCAGTTCTTGGGCGGACACGGATTGTCGCGGCTGGGGGGGGAATTGTCGATTGTTGATTGGGAACTGCAGACCTGCCTGCCGGCAGGCAGGTTGCGGAATGCGGAATGGGGGCTTCGGCTAGCGGAGAGAGGAGGATTGCAGGATTGATGGGATTAAGGGATTGGTTTTGTGGTTTCCAGATTCCTGGTCACTGGCCGGCGCCTAGGCCCCGCACTCGCCGTCGGTCTGTCAGGTATTTCCATTAACTTTAGGGACAGGGCGCGAAGGAGCTGCTGCAGCTTACTTCCAGTCTGCGAAAGTATTTAACACGACGCCATGTTCACAGGTGAAGTCCCCATGGGCCCAGGTCGGTTCCACACTTGCCCGGGTCGGTTTAGGGGTTTTGCTGGAGGGCTACTCAAGGCAGGGGCGTTCTCATCCGAAATGATATGACAGGAAGTAATCAACGGATGCGCTGCGCATCCGAACTTGCCGTGAGGCGGAATGACGTGCCGTTCCCCCGGATTCGGAGAGACCGACCTGACGGAGGCCTTGGCCGTTCAAGGCGACAGGTGGTCTCGGTACCTCGCACAGGGACCGGTTGCCGCAAGCGGCCGGATACTTGTTGACAGAAAGGTTGTCCATGATTCGCGTCCTGGTTATTGATGATTCAGACGTCGTTCGAGACGCTTTGTCTTCCCATCTGTGCGTGTCGCAGGATATAGAAGTCGTCGGCACGGCGGTGGACGCCTTCACTGCCCAAGACAAGGTCGTGCGCCTGCAGCCGGACGTTGCGGTGCTGGACCTGGAGATGCCCGGGACGGACGGGCTGGTCTTGTTGACTAAGATCATGACCCATCACCCGGTTCCCGTGGTCGTTGTCAGTTCGCCCGGCCCCGAAGGCGCTCGGGCCGCCATCTGCGCCCTGCACCTTGGGGCTGTGGGTGTTGTCAACAGGCCCGGACCGGGGGTCTCTGCCGCTGAGACCATTGAAGAGCTGGTCAACAAGGTCCACGCCGCCGCCGCGGCCACGGCCGAACTCACGGTCGCGACGCACGCGCCGGCAGTTCGTTCGGATGAGAACGGTGTTTCTGAGCGGATCATCTCGCAGTACGTTGACGACCCGGATCTGTCGGACATCATCGATCAGTTTGTGGACAAGCTTCTCGAGTACGCGCAAACCATGCGCCGATTGCTTCAGCACGGCGACCATGACGAACTTCAGCGCCTTGCGTACCAGATCAAGGGCGCCGGCGGCAGCTATGGGTATCCTAAGCTAAGTGAAATGGCCGCCGACCTTGAGCAGGCAGCCAAGGCGAGAGACACCGAATCCGCTCACCTGGCTTTGGCGACCTTCAGCGCCCTGTGTCAGGCCATTGTCCGCGACCGTGGCGCCGTTGTCCTCACAGACAAGGGAGGGATGACCAATGAAAGTCCTGATTATTGACGACAGCCCGGATGCGGTAGCCATCGCCACGGCGCGTTTGAGGCAGGACGGCCTTCAGGTCGTCAGTGCTGCCGATGGCCGGGCCGGTCTGGATTTGGCCGCCGCCCAGAGGCCCGACCTGATCCTGCTGGATGTGGCCATGCCGGACATGTCCGGCTTCGACGTCTGCCGGCAGCTCAAGAGCGATTTGAATCTGAGCACGATTCCCATCATCTTTCTGACGGCGATGGATGATACGCTGCAGAAGGTGCGGGGGCTCGAACTGGGCGCCGTGGACTACGTCACCAAGCCGTTCGACGCTTTCGAGCTTCGCGCGCGCGTGCAGGCGGCCTTGCGGACCAAGCGCTTCGCCGACATGTTGACCGAGTTCGCCAACATCGATCCGCTCACCGAACTGCCCAACCGCCGTGCCTTCATCAATCAATTGAACAAGGAGTGGGCTCGCAAGGAACGGCACGGAGATCCTTTCGCTCTGATCATGGCCGACATCGATTACTTCAAGCGCGTCAACGACACCTACGGCCACAGTGTCGGAGACCGGATGCTCAAGGCCGTCTCCAAGGCGCTCGCCGACCAGTGTCGCGAGCTAGACCTGGCCGCCCGCTACGGCGGTGAGGAGTTCGCTATTATCGCGCCCAATCAGTCGGCCGAAGCGGCCGGAAATCTGGCCGAACGGTGTCGCCAAGGCGTCGAGCATATCCGTCTGCACGTCACAGGCAGCGATATTTCCGTCACCATCAGTTTCGGCGTGGCGGATTCCCAAGGCCTCCATTCGATAGCTGAAGTGATCGAACTGGCTGACCGCTGTCTCTATCAGGCCAAGCTCGCCGGGAGAAACACCGTCTTCCGGCACAGTGAACGCGTTCACAGCTGAGCGGCTCCTCTCGGCAGCCTCACGCCTTCATCTCGTCGGCGATTTTTTTCTCAGATTGCCCAAACCTTCTGTCGGTTGGGACGTCCAAAGGGGGAGTGACCGTTCAATCGGAATGGGCCGGCGAGCTTTCGACGGGAGAACAACCATGTACACAAGAACTCTCACTGCGGTTTGTATCCTGGCCGTATGCGCCGCGGGGCTGTTTGGCTGGTCATGTCAGGAGACAAAGGTCCAGCCGCCCGAGCAGGGAAACAGCTCCAGCAATGAACAGACCTCCTCGACCGAATCGGCCAAGACCGAATGGACCACGGCCGTCGATCCCAAGCCGCTCACCGACAACGTTAATCGCGGCCTGGCGTGGCTGTCCACCCACCAGCTGGATAGCGGCGCCTGGGGCCAGGGCGAAGAGTCCGGGCGGATGGGGGGCGGGGGCGAAATGAAGGCCACCGCCAGCGTGGCCGATACCTGTCTCGCCGCCTTGGCGCTAGTCCGTTCCGGCAGCAGTCCGTCCGACGGGCCTTACGCCGCCAACATCTTGCGGGCCGTTGAGTTTGTCTGCTTGCAGGTCGAGGCCGCCAACGACGAGTCGCTCTACATCACCAAAACGCGAGGCACCCGGGTCCAGGCCAAGCTCGGCGCCTACATCGACACATTCCTGGCTTCCATGTTTCTTTCGGAGGTCACCGACACCATGCCCGACGAGCAGAGCGCCAAGCGCGTCGGCGCAGCCCTTCAATGCGTCATTGACAAGATACAGAAACACCAGAAAGCCGACGGCACGTGGGCGGGCCGCGGCTGGGCGCCGGCTTTGGCCCAGTCGATGGGCACCAAAGGCCTGAACATGGCCGCCATGAGGGGGGCGGACGTCTCTACGCAGGCCCGCATTAAAGCCGGCGATTATGCGGCTAAGCAGTACGACAGGGTGTCGGAGAAGTTCGACAGCGAAGGGTCAGCCGGTGTGGACCTCTATGCAGCCGCCTCGTCGGTCGGCGGACAAAATGCGTCGGTCATTGTCGATCGCAACGAACGCGACGGAGTTAAGGCCCAACTCGAAAACGCTACGAACGACGATCAACGCCGCGAGGCCTCCGACGAACTGGCCCGGATGGACAAGGCCGAGGCGAACCTGAAGGCTTCGCGCGAGACGGTCCTGGGCCGCCTGGATGATCCGAAGTTCATCGCCGGGTTCGGCTCCAACGGCGGCGAGGAGTTCCTCAGCTACCTGAACATCAGCGAAAGCCTCGTTCTCGAAGGCGGCGATGACTGGGAGACGTGGGACCGCAACATTACGAGGAACCTCAACCGCATTCAGAACAACGACGGCAGTTGGACCGGCCACCACTGCATCACGGGCCGGACGTTCTGCACGGCCTCCGCGCTGTTGGTGATGATGACCGATCGCTGTCCCGTACCTGTTGGGACCGCATTCGCTCAGCGGTAACGCCGAGACGCGAGATCGTCGATGCTTCGGCAGAGGTCAGCGTTGTGGATCGTGGCGACCTGCCTGACGGCGGTTGCAGCCACCGGCTGCGCCGGCCCTTCGGGCCGTGTCATCCGCATCGACGCGGCCCTGGCCGAGGCCGGCCGATACATGATCGCCGCTCAATCGCCTGACGGCGCCTGGCGGTCGGCGACCTACGGGTGTTTCAAGGCGGACCCGGCGCTGACACCCCATGTGATGAGTTGCCTGTTCTTCCTGCCGCAGACGGGCGATGGGGCGTTGGCGTCGTTTCGCCGGGGCGCGGGTTACCTGTCCGGCTTTGTCGGCGATGACGGCCGGCTTGATGTCGGTCGGCGCGAGCTGCTGTTCCCGACCTTCACCGCAGCCGCAGCCAGCCGCGTGGTCGTGCTGGAACGCAAGACGCCCCGCGCCCTTCTCACCCAGCGGGCCTGGCTGGCCTACGTTCTCGACCGGCAGCTCACCGAGCGACTCGGCTGGCGCCCAGCCGATCGTGAGTACGGGGGGTGGGGGTTCGCCCTGGACGTGCCGCGAAAGCCTGCGCCCGGCCGGCGGCGGGAGCGGTTTTTCGAGTCGAACCTCGTCGCGACGGTCTACGGCGTCGCTGCGTTGCATTCGGCCGACACGCCCGTTGACGACGCGGCCTTTGGACAGATTCTCACCTTCGCCCGTAAGTGTCAGAACGTCTCCGACGATCCAAGCCGGGCCGATCCGGCCTTCGATGACGGCGGGTTCTACTTCATCCCCGACGATGAGGTCCAGAACAAGGCCGGGGTCGCCGGCATCGACCGGTTCGGTCGAAAGCGTTTTGCCTCCTACGGCACGATGACGGCCGACGGGGTGCGGGTGTTGATCCGATGCGGCCTGGGCCGCGACCATCCGCGCGTCGTCGCCGCCCGCAGGTGGTTGGAGCGGAACTTCTCGGCCACTCAAAACCCCGGTGTCTTCGCAGCCGACCGCGAGGAAATCCGCAACGCGACGTACTACTACTGGACGTGGGCGGTCTCGCACGCGTTTCTGGCCCTTCGGGCCCGCCAGATCGAATCGCCCGACGGGCCCATCCGCTGGGCCGAGGTCTTGGCCGATGAAATCCTCCGTCGCCAGCGGCCGGATGGGTCGTGGGTGAACGGCTACACCGACGCCAAAGAGGACGATCCTCTGGTGGCTACCCCTTTCGCCGCAGCTGCCCTGGCCATCTGCCGGGCGATGATGACGGGGGAGTATGCAACCATTGACGGCCGCTGCGTGAGCGTTCGTCCGGGCAGGCGCAGGTCACATCCACAGACCGCCTCCAGGTAGCTGCGGCGCCAGCCGGCAACCTCAGCGCACGGCGACGCGGATGTGTTTGCCGGTGGCGGCTTCGGCGACGGCGTCGTTGATTCGATCCAGGCTGAACGTCTCGCCGACGATCCGGTCGTAGGGGTACCCCGCCGCGCACGATTCCAGAAAATGCAGGGCTTGGCCGAGGTGGGTGGGCTGATAGTTGTGGATTCCCTTAAGCGTCAGGACCTTTCGCGTCAGTTGATTGCCGTCCAGCTCGAACTGGGCCCCCGGCGTGACCAGCCCCGCGATCAGGTACCGCCCGCCGATCCGAAGGGCCTCGACGCCCATCGCCACCGCCTGCGCCTGTCCGCAGACTTCGAAGGCGACATCCGCCCCGCGCCCGTCGGTCGCATCGCGGATCGCTAAGACCACCTCGTCCGCCGAACAGTCGGCCAGGTTGAACGCCTCGTCGGCGCCGAACCGCTCGGCCAGTTCCAGGCGGGCCGGCTGGACGTCGGTCACGAACACCCGCGCGGCGCCGGCCTCTTTGCACAGAGCGATCAGGTTCAACCCCAGCAGGCCCGCGCCCTGAATCAGAACGCTCTCGCCGGCCGCCAGGCCGATCGTGTCCTTGGCGCAGATCACGGTGGCCAGCGCGCAGTTGGCCGGTGTGGCGATCTCGTCGGCCAGGGCGTCGGGGACGCGAAAGACCGCCGTGCCGGGCCAGAGGCAGACGTGCTCGGCGAAGCCACCCGTCAGGTGCGGCGGCTCATCGCAGCACGTGTGTCCGTACTTGCGCAACTTGACGCACTTGTTTTCCAGCCCGTGTGTGCAGAAAAAGCACATCCCGCAGCACGCCATGATCGTCCACGACACGCGGTCGCCGACGGCCAGCGGCTGGCCGAAGCCGTCGGCGGTCAACCCCTCGCCAAGCTGCACGATCCGGCCGAGGATTTCGTGGCCCAGGATCAACGGTGCGGGCTCCTTCCGCCGCCCGGAAATCGTGTGCAGGTCCGACCCGCAGATCGTGGCCATGACCACCTCACACACAGCCGCGCCCGGCTCGAGCTGCTCGGGCAGGTCGAACGTCTGCAACTCCAAGGGTCGCCCAACGTCGCGAAAAACCGCCGCCTTACTCATGGGCGATATCTTACGGCCGCGATGCCCCCCAGCCAAGCCGTTGCGGCGCAAGCTTGCCGCTTGTGGGGATGGGGGCTGTGTGCCTATGATGAACGATCGAGACGGCAGGGGGCCAGACTGCCCACGATCCCTGTCGTCTGCATGCAATGAAGATACGCGAGCTATTCAATCTGGGTGTCCCCAAGGGCCCGGCGATGCAGGCCGCTCTGCGGGCGGCCGCCGATGCCGGCCATTCCGGCATGAACAACAAGACCGTTCGCCAGGCGATCGCGTCGGTGGTGGCCAATCCGCAGGCCTACGAGAACGACGCGGTGTTCGGCGAGCTGGCCGAGGTCCTGCAGAGCTCGGCCGAGGCCCGCGCCGCGTATCGCGAGCGGGCCGAGTCGGCCCCGTGGAAACAGTGGGGCCGCGACATCGAGCCCGGCGCCGTCGAGCAGATGCGCAACGCCTGCCGCCTGCCCGTGACGGTGCAGGGGGCGCTGATGGCCGACGCTCACCAAGGGTACGGCCTGCCGATCGGCGGGGTGATGGCGACCGACAACGCCGTCGTGCCCTATGCCGTCGGCGTGGACATCGCCTGCCGGATGAAGATGACGGTGCTCGACATGCCGCCCGATGCTCTGGTCGGCCGCCGCGATCAACTGCGGAAGGCCCTGGAGGGCGAGACGCGGTTCGGCATCGGGGCGGCGTTCAAGAATCGCCGCCGCCAGCATGTTGTGATGGACGAGGACTGGTCGGTCAGCAAGATCACGGCCGAGCTGAAGGACAAGGCGTGGAGCCAACTCGGCACCAGCGGCAGCGGCAACCATTTCGCGGAGTTCGGCACGTTAACGCTCGAACGGGCGGCGCTGGGCCTGGAGGCGGGCGTGTACCTGGCCCTGCTGAGCCACAGCGGCTCGCGCGGCGCGGGGGCGACGGTGGCCAATCACTACAGTAAGCTGGCGATGCGGCTGCACCCGGAGCTGCCGCGAGAACTGATCCACCTGGCCTGGCTGGATCTCGATAGCGACGCGGGGCAGGAGTACTGGCGGGTGATGGAACTGATGGGCCGATACGCCGCAGCCAACCACGCACTGATCCATCAACACGTTGTCGGCGCGTTGGGGACCGAGGTGTTGGCCGGCGTCGAGAACCACCACAACTTCGCCTGGCGCGAGACGCACAACGGTCGGGACGTGATCGTCCACCGCAAGGGCGCCACGCCGGCGGGGGAGGGGGCGATCGGCATCATCCCTGGCTCGATGGCGACCAGCGGCTACGTGGTTCGGGGCAAGGGCAACAAGCTGTCGCTCGATTCGGCCGCCCACGGGGCCGGTCGCCGCATGAGCCGCACCGCCGCCAAGCGGCAGTTCACCTGGTCGCAGGCGAAGCGCCTCCTGCGGGACCGCGGCGTGGTGCTGATCTCGGGCGGCCTGGACGAGATCCCGATGGCCTACAAGGACATCGAGACCGTGATGGCCGCCCAGCGCGACCTGGTCGAGCCCATCGCGCGGTTCGACCCAAAGCTGGTCAAAATGGCGCCCGCCGGCGAGCGCCCGGAAGATTAGGGGTCGCCGTCGGGCTGCATCGGTCGGCTGTTCTATCTATTGTTGAGCAATCGACTGGGGATTCATTGACATCCCGGCGAAATTGCTTTATAGTCGGTCAGAAGAGACGGTCCTGGCGGATTGGCAGGGCCTGGGCTGTTGGAAGTTGGCGGGACGACTGACGTAATAGACGGCGCTGAATGGAGACGTGAACTTTGGTGTCTCGACCGCCAGTGATTCAGTTGGGCTCATCAGGGAAACGAGTGAGGGATTCCGCCATCAAGCTGGCTTGCCATGCGCATCCGCGCGAAAGGGCTAAGTGTGGATTCGATTAAGGCTAACCGTTCCTCCGACGTCGTGAAGTTCGAGAACCTCGAGCCGCGCCTGCTTCTCAGCAGCATGTTGTCTGTGGAATCCTTGGACTTGACCACAGCGGTCGATCTGATCCAACTCGAATATAACATGCCCGCTCTGCAGATTGAGCAGGTCTACTCAGGTGAGGCCGGGCCTCTCTCCCAGGTCGTGCTGGGAGATTCGCAGCTGACGGGGGGGACGGGACAGGTGATGTTGCCGTCGGTCACCACGCAAGTGGTCATCCCCTACGGGTATGAATTGGCTGATGTGCTGGTCGAGACCGGGGAGAGGATCGTCCTGGACGGACAATACACGCTGACAGAAGGCGATATACTGATCGCCTCCGACGGCGAAACGACGGCGTCGATGGAGTGGATCGACCGGTCGAACGGGTATGAAGTCGTGGGTGTTTACGGCCGGCGCGGCGTGGACATTCTCGTGCTGAATTTCTATCCGGTGGAGTACTCCTTGCAGGCGGGAACGCTGTCGTATTTCGACTCGTTGGCATTAAGCGTGCAGTTGACGCCCAGCGATATGGCGCCGGATCAGTCGCATCAGCTTCTCTATCGCGCCGACGATATTCGCCCCTTGTCTGATCAAGTGGATAACCCCGCCGCACTGGCCAGCTACGAGGCAGCCGAGTTCGTGGTGTCGGCTGCTACCGTAGGGAGTCTCGTGGACCCCGCCGACACCTACAATTACGTGATTATCACCAACAACGCTCTGGCGACCGCCTCGGCCGACTACGACATGGATGACTTTGTCGCCCATAAGCAGTCGCTTGGTTACAGCGTTGCGATGGTGACGGTGGAGGACATCTACGCCAATTACACCGGGGCCGATCAGCAGGAACAGATCCGCAACTTCATCATCGCCGCCTACAGCGGCTGGGAGACGGACTTCGTTCTACTCGCCGGCGACTGGTCCGTCATTCCGGTGCGGAGGCTGTTGGTCCCCGGCAATCTCCCGGACTTGATCGACTCGGACATGTACTATCAGGGCCTCGACGGCAACTTCAACGCCGACGGCGATGGGTGGTATGGCGAGTGGGGGGTGGACAATCCGGACTACATCTCCGACGTCTATCTCGGCCGGGCGGGGTTCAACAACGTTACCCACATGAGCAATTTCGTCTACAAGACCATCACCTACGAGAACAGCATCAATGATCCGTATCGCTACAACGCGCTAATGGTCGGCGAGAAAATTGATGACAGTACTTGGTCACAGCCCGCTCTCGATATAATCCGCGCGGACGCCTTCAACCAGGATCCGGACTTCCAGGTGGACACGCTGTATGATAAAGACCAGGTCTGGGCGGGGGAGGACGTCTTAGCGGCGATGAACACCGATACCTACGCTGTTTACAACCACCTCGGGCATAGCGACGGCGGCTACGTCATGAAAATGTCCGTAGACCCCCTCAGTCTCCTTTACCGCCCGTCCATCGATCCGAACTTGGTCCTGGCCAATGAGAAGTTCTTCTTCGCCTACTCCCAGGGATGCTGGCCGGGCTTTCTGCGGGGGGGCGGCAGCATTGCTGAGCAGCTGACGACCTATACCCGCCATGGCGCCGCCGCGGCGATGTTCAACAGCACCTACGGCTGGTACTACCCCGGCTGGTCCTCGGGCCCGTCGCAGGACCTCAATCTCGAATTCTGGGACGCGCTGTTCGGGGAGGGAATAAACCAGATTGGCGCGATGAATGCGGACAGTCACGCGGACAATCTTGGCAAGATCGGTATTATCGACGGGTTGGGCAGGCGCTTGTACCAGGCTGTCGTCTACGGCACCACGATCTTTGGCGACCCGTCGCTGGAGATCATCAGTTTCGATCTGGGCGTTGCGACAGAGCAGTTGGACTGGAGCTACCAGGACCAGGCGTATGACTTCACGCTGGAAGGACGATATGGCAGCGATCCGTATACATGGTCGATCGTGGCCGGCGCCCTTCCCGCCGGTGTTTCGTTGGAGGCATCCACGGGCATCCTGAGCGGCACACCAACAGCGACCGGTGAGTATACGTTCACGGTTCAGGTCACCGATGGCCTCAGCGACATTGCCAGCAAGCAGTTCGTTCTGCCGGTTCTCGAGCAGTTGATGATTACGGCCAGCCCTTCGCTCAATGCGTACATGGATACGGCCTTTAGTGTGTTCGTTTCCGCTACGGGCGGCACGCCGTCGTATAGCTTTACGCTGACGGACGGTTCGCTTCCGACGGGTCTGGCGTTGAACGGCTCGACGGGCGAGATTTCCGGGGTGACCAGCGCTCTGGGCCAGCACATCTTCTCGGTGCAGGTTGCCGACAGTGACGGGACGTATCCGCAGACGGATGTCGTGGAGTTCACGCTGGACGTCACGCAGCCGCTGGCCGAGATTCGCGGGCAGGTCTTCTCCGACACCGACGGTGACGGCCAGCGCGACGCCGGCGAAGGGGGTCTGAACGGCTGGACGGTCCAGTTGGTTGATCTGGCCACCGACACGGTGGTGGCCACGACCGTCTCGGCGAGCGTGGACCTGGATGCAAGCGGATCGATTGATCCGGAGACGGAGATGGGCGTCTATAGCTTTGCCGACGTCGCTCCCGGCGACTATGAGGTCCGCCAGGTGTCCCAGGCCGGCTACGAAGCCACGACCTCCTGGCAGCGCGATGGGCGCGTTTTCGTCGCCGAGGCCGTCTCGGGCAATGTTTTCTTCCACGAGTTCGATCCCGCCGACGGCAGCATCATCAACACCTTCGCCACTCCCCAACCGGTGCTGATCGCCGGGTACCAGGGCCTGGCTGTTGGCCCGGATAGCCTGTTCTACGTCGACGCCAACGACCTCCTGTCCCCCACACTGTGGGAACTGGATCTGGATACCGGCGCCGTCATCGACTCCGACCCGTTGACCTTCGGGTTTATGTACGCCATCAAGGGCTTGGCGTACCTCGATGGGGAGTTGTACATCCAGTACATGGCCAATGAGATGGCCGTGTGGGACCCGGCCACCGATTCGCTGGTCCGCACCGTCGCCATGTCGGCCAACATCAACTCCGGCCTGACGGGCAGCCCCGCAGGTCTTCTTTACGCGACCAATACACTCGGCGAAGTCGTCACGATCGATCCGGCCGACGGGAGCGTATTGGCGACATTAACGCCCGGACTGGAAACGCTGGACGGCGGGCTGGCCTATTACGACGGCGACCTGCTGGCCGTGCCCTTGGCGATGGGGTCGCAGGTGTATCAACTCGACCGCCTGACCGGCGGCGTGCTCGACACCTTTGTCCTCAGTGGCCTCTTTGCCAACTTTGTGGGCTTCGGCGGCGATGCCTTGCCGACGCCTGTGTTTGGCGTCTTGGGAGTGACCGTCAATTGGGGCGATGTGGAGGTGGGCCTGGACCTTGGCAACCAACCGTTGGCTATCCCGGGCGACATGAACGCCGACGGGTTGGTGAACGCCCTGGACATTGATCTGCTGTGCGCCAACTTCGGTGTCGGTGTGGATCCGAAGTTCGATCTGGACGGTGACACGGACGCCGATGGCGACGACATGACCGTGCTGCTCCACGATCTGCTTCAGACCGAGTACGGCGACTTCAACCTCGACGGATTGGTCGACGCGACGGACCTGGCCGCCATGAAAGCGGGCTTCGGCCACGCCGGCGGCTGGGCCAACGGCGACGCCAACGGCGACGGCCTCGTGTCCGGAACAGACCTGGCGATCTTGAAGCTGTACTTTGGCTTCATAGCGCCCGCCGCCCCCCAGGCCCCGGCAGCTCCGCAAGAGGCCGAAGCTCCGGCTGAGCCGGATCCCGGCAGCATCAACACCAGCGCCGCTATCTCGCTGGCGCCGGCGCCGCAGGAATCGTTCGGCGGCTCGCGGCTCGGCCCGGCACGTGCCGGAACTATCTCCCCGCTGTCGGGCCCAACGCCCGCAGAATCGCCGGCTCGTCAGGTCGACATCGCCATTGCGGCTGCGGCCAGGCCGGCGATAACAGCCGCCCCGACGCTGTTGCCGTCGCTGACGCCCGACGTTGCGTACGTCATGGCCGAGACCTTGCTGCTCGATGACGCTGCAACGACGGGCCGGATTCACACAGATGTCACCCGGCCGGCTACGCCGGCTGGGCCGCCGGACTGGCTGGGCTTTGGCAGCCCGGCGAGAAGGCTCGGCCCCGCCCGGACGCCGACGACGCCGGCAGAGCTGACGATCCTGACCGACGGCAGCGCCCGGCCGATGGCTGCACTGGCCGGAGCGATTGACGCATCCATGTTTGCCGGCGCGGACGTGCTGGTGGATGTTCTAGCCGACGTGGAGAGCGTCTTTACCTTCTGATCGCCGAAGCCCATTCACGCAGACGTGCAGCGCTCGATAAAGTCGAGCACTCTGACGGCGAACTCGGCCTTGGACATCTGTCGGGCCCCGTCCCAGGGAGCGGCGTCGGCGAGGATTTCGGCGGAGATCTCATCGGCCCCCAGCGTCTTCGGATCGTTCAGGACGATCGCATCCATGTTCTTGTCGCGCCGCTTGGTGTGGGCGGCATCGCGGCCGTCGCCGGTTTCCAGGGCAAACCCGACGATGAACTGATCGGTTTTCATCTCACCCAGACGTTTGGCGACGTCATCGGTGGCCACCAATCGCAAGACCAGTTCCGCGCCGTCCTTCTTGATCTTGGCGGGGCTGTATTCGGCCGGCTTGAAGTCAGCCACCGCCGCAACAAGGACGGCGACGCGACAATCACCGAACGCCTTCACAGACGCCGCCAGCATGTCGGCGGCACTGCGAACGTTGACCGTGCGGACCTCCGGCGGCGGGTCCAGATTCGTCGGCCCGGAAACCAGGACGACGTTGTGGCCTCGGCGGGCGGCCTCGGCGGCGATGGCATAGCCCAGCCGTCCCGACGATCGGTTGGTCAGAAAGCGAATGGGGTCGATGTCTTCGCAGGTCGGGCCGGCCGTAATTAGAATCTTCATTGCGCTATTCCTCCCCGTGATCGTGCGATACAGACTAGAGCGCCGCAGCGCGGCTGTAAAGAAGCCGTCCGCATCATTGTGACCGGCGCAGCCGAGCCTACAATAGCGTCAACGTAATCGACAAAGGCGAATCGTATGACAGACAATCAGCAAACGCCCAGGCCGTTGGTCGTCGGCGTGGGCGAAGTGCTCTGGGACGTGCTGCCGGAAGGCCGGACCCTCGGCGGCGCGACCGCCAATGTGGCCTATCACGCCGCGTCATTGGGCGCCCGCGCGGCGGTCGCCAGTTGCGTGGGCGACGACGCGGACGGTCGGGAGATCATCGCCACGCTGACCGAAGCGGGCCTGGACTGTAGGGCAATCGCCGTCGATGCCGATCACCCCACCGGATGGGTGTCGGTCGATCTGGACGGCCACGGCGAGGCGACCTTCACGATCCACGAGGACGTCGCCTGGGATTTCCTCCCTGCCGGCGAGGCGCTGGCGGACCTGGCGGCGCGGGCGGAGGCGATCTGTTACGGATCGGTGGCTCAGCGGTCGGGGCCGTCGCGGGAGACCATTCGGTCTTTCCTGGCGGCGGCCGGGCCCGAGGCGCTCCGCATTTGTGACATCAATCTTCGCCCGCCCTTGGTTGACCGGGAGATCATCGTGGGCTGTCTGGAAGCGGCCGATATTCTGAAGCTCAACGACGACGAGTTGCCCGTGATCTGTCGACTCCTGTCGGTCGAAGGGGACCCAATCGGCGCCATGCGACACCTGCAGACCGCGTTCTCGTTGGACGCCGTCATTCTGACCAAAGGGGCCGACGGGAGCATTTTGCTCGCCGGCGATCAGGTGCTGCGACAGCAGGGGCGAAAGGTGGCGGTGGCCGATACTGTGGGGGCGGGCGACGCTTTCACAGCGGTGATCGCAGTGGGATTGCTGCTGGGCCTGGCCTTGCCGGACATCCACCGGCGCGCCGAAGAGGTGGCGGCCTATGTGTGCACGCAGCCGGGCGCGACGCCAGCGCTGCCGAGCGAGTTTCGGCTTGTGCCCGACAGCCAGGACCGGGGACGTTAACTGAAGAACTGCGGCAGCCGGTCGCGACTGGCTTCCAGTAGTTCTTCCAGCAGGGCTTCGTTTTGGGCCGGGCTAAGGGCCATCTCGTCCAGAAGCATCGCCTGCAGGGCGGACTTGCGATCGCCGTTGGCCCCGGCGTCGGCGACCCGTTCCTGCCAGGCGAAGCGTTTCTCCAACATTCCCTTCAGCACCGGCGGACAATCGCCGACGGTCAGGCCGCGGAATCCGGTCGAGTCCGAAACGGCCTCGACCTCCACCAACGCATCGAGGGGTAGATTGGGAAACACGCCCTCGTTGGGAAGGTTCAGGACGAAGACCTCCCGCCGGCCTTCGGCAACGGCGACGATCATGTCGTCGATGGGCTCCTCGCCAAAGGATCGCCCGGCGGATCGGTCGGGCAGTGCGGCGCCGTCCAGTGCGTCGGTGTACATCTTGGCCCACTTGGCGCGGTCTTCGTCGCTGGCGTCGTCGCGGGTGGGGAAGGGGTCGGATTCCTTGAACCCGTGCCGCCGGGCGCAGTCGGCCAGATATTCCGGCTGGTCGCCTTGGCTGCGGACACGCGTGGCCCACGGGTAGAACTCGATCAGATGGTTGCCCCCGGGAATGCCGACGACGACCCCGTAGGCGGCTGAGAGTTCACGCCACAGGACGTCGTCCTCGTCTTGGGGGATGGTCGTCACCTTGGCAAAAAGCTCTTCGGTCAGGTCTTGGCCGCGATGGACGACTTTCAGGAACCAGTAGTAGTGGTTCGTGCCCACCCATTTGCAGTCCAGCTCCGATGGCGGCCGGTCGAGCAGTTCGGCGATGCGCTGGATCGTGTTCTGCACACCGTGGCAGATACCGACTGTGTGGATGGAGGAGTATTTCCGCATAGCCCGGCAGATCGGGGCCATCGGATTCGTATGGTTCAGCAAAATGGCGCGGGGGCAGTAGCTCTCCATTTGGCGGCAGAGATCGACATAGGCCGGAATCGCCCGCAAGCCCATCATCATCCCCGCCGGGCCGCCCGTGTCGCCGATGACCTGGACCAGGCCGTACTTGGTGGATATGTGCATGTCGGCGCGGTGGTAATAGGATCCGTACACGCTGATCGCCGTCCCGCCGCTGCCGCCGATGCTGGTCAGAACGAAGTCGGCGCCGTCCAGCGTGTCGGTGATGTCCCCGGCGGCGCGGACTGTCAGACCATGCCCGGCCTGGTCGGTCAATCGCCGGCCCATGGCGGCCATACGCTCGGATTTATCCTGGACCAGGTCGTATAGGACGATCTCGCTGCCGGCCAGTTCCGCTCGGCTGACCAGGTTGGCGATCACGCCGGCGAAATGCAGGCTGCCGCTGCCGATGCACGCAATCTTCTTTGTGGCCATGAACTCTCTCCGCTTTAAGTCAACCGATCTCGTCGGCCCACTTCTCCGTTGATGGAGGCGTTATCGTGGCAGGCATTTCACCCGCTGCAAGGGTTAGCCTCCACCGGCGGGCATCGTCGCTGGCGCCGCTGCAGGCTGAGTGGCTGGGGGGCTCGGCTCGGCCGAACGGTCGTGCCAGGGCGGGATCTCGATGGAGGCTGAGTCGCGCCAGGCCGTCGCGTAGAGCCGTGCCGTGAACGTCGCCGCCGCCCGCGCGCGCTCGGCGGCGAAACGGCCGACGGGACTGTCGGCCTGGAGGGACTCGTCGGGGTCCGGCAATTGATCTTCAAGCTCATACAGCCGGTCGACCCGTGCGTGGGAGGAGCGGATCTCGGCGATGATGCCGGCGAATAGATCATCCAACGGCTGGGCGGCAACTGGATCGATGGCCAGGTCGAGGTCGTCGGGCAGTTTGCCGATCAGGGCGTCGACTTTCTGGTGGATGCCGCTGGTGGGCGATCGGCCGGCCTCGTCGAGGCGGCCATCGTAGTGAACGGTCGTGTGCAGGGGCTGGCAGATGTCCTGGGCGTAGTGGGCGAGCAGGCCCGCGTAGACGAGGCACTTGGTGCGGATGTGCGGGTTGTCGGGCCAGGCACGGTGCTCGGCCAGCGCGGACGTGAGGCGCTGGGTCCATTCGACGATGGCATAGGGCGCCAGGCCCACCTGATCGGGCCGAAGATTGTTGCGGCCGCACCAACGCAGCATGTCAAAGCGGGCGGTGGGGATATCGACGCCCTCGAGGTGCTCGAGATCGAAATAATGCTGCGGTGATTCGGTTCGATCCAGATCGGTATCGTCCATCAAGGCGCGGAAGACATCGGGCTCGAACGCGAGATGCGCGATGGTGTCGGCGCCGTCTGCGAGGAAAGAGGGCATCGATTCGGGCAGAGCGGCCAGGGCCAGCCGCGTCGTCCGCTGATGCCCAGGATCGTGCCACCCCTGAGCGGCCGCAGCGACCAGCAGGGCGGCCATGAGCACCGCGGCAGATTTCGACAAGGTCATTCGGTCGGCTCCTTACTTGGAAGGCCGGGGGCCTCGGGCGGCAACGCATCCACGCCAGAAAGAGTACGTGCGCAAGCCCCCCGAGGGCAAACCAGAAACAACAGGCCGGGGGAATGGAACGATTCACGAGCGGCGGGCGGGGAATGGAAAAAGGCGGCAACCCATCCGGGTCACCGCCTTTTCTTGTTGGCGGATGATACGTCGAGCAAACTTATTTGCGACGACGGATCAGAGCCCCTAGTGTCCCGACAGCAAGCAGGCCCATCGTGGCCGGCTCGGGAATGAAGAAGGTAGTGCTGATGACTTCGCCACCACCCGTGCCGCTGATGTAGAAGTCGAGCGTCACTTCCTCGCCGACCTGCGTCACGATGTTCGCCAGGATCCACGTCGGAACAGCGTCAACCGCGAAAACACCCGTCAGGGTCGTGCCGAAATCCGTATCGAAGCCGGCTCCGACTTCGGCGCTGGCCATGGTGACATCTTCGTTCGGGGCCGTGGCAATCAGCAGATCGGCGATGACAAGCAGGAAGTGCGTGTCGATCGCCGTTGCCAAAAGGGTACTGTCCGTTGTCGGGGTCGACGGGACGAGCCCGGTGGCGTACTGCTGGTGCAGCTTACCGGTGATGCCGGTATAGCCGAACTCAGGCGTTTGACCGTCAAAAGACGACGGATCCAACGTCTCGTCTTCCGTCTTGTTTTCAATCCTCAACGTGACCGCCCACAGGCTTTCCGAGCCATCACCAACCTCTACGGGGTCGGTGATGAAGGCATCATACACCGAGCCGTTGAACACTTTAAAGTCTGCGTTGGCAGCCCCAGCCAACAGGCTAACCGCCAACAACATGACGGCAAGTTTCTTCATCGTCTGCTCCTTGTTTCCTACGTCTTCTTCCGTTGAGCTCCAGGAACCACTCCACAGAGCTGCGTTGCGCGATACCGGGAATTGGAAAACACACACGTGTAACATCCACCGTTACGGCTGCTATTATACTGCCACTCCTCCAACCCCACAAGGCAAAAAAGGAATTTTCTTGCTGCCCACCCCTGGAGGGCAACATCTGTAAGCCTTGGTAAATACAGTTCATAGGCTTCAATCTTCCATATCTATCCCCACGTCGCCCAAAAAGAGTGGGCGATGTTCCGCTTTCTGAATCCGGCAAGTCGCTAGAATGTTCGGGACCGGGTCGTCTTCAACTGTCAGCGTGGTGGAGTGACTTGTCCTCAGCTAGTGGGAAAGGCAGCTGTTATACCTCGCTGCCGGCGAAGCCAAGGTATTGGTCCAGCCAGTCATCCGTCCGAAGGACGCCTTTGCGCTGACGCAGGGCGAGTCTCTCGGCGCGGCGTTGAGTGCGGTCGAACATCGTCCGTGTCAGCGTCGAGGATATCTCGCTTGTGGTGCTGCCGTAGCGCCGCCGTAACGCGGCCGAGAATGTTTTCGCGTGACGCTGGACCAGTTCATCGTCCAACGCCTCGAAGGCCTGGGCCGTTCCCGCATCGCCCTGGCGGGCGCAGCGGCCGAACAGTTGGCGATCGATTCGTCCGGCCTCATGGCGCTCGGTGGCGATCACGTGCAGCCCGCCCAACTCGGCGACGCCTTGGCCGAGCTTGATGTCCGTGCCTCGCCCGGCCATGTTCGTCGCGACGGTGATTCGGCCCGCCTGGCCGGCGCGAGCGACGACCTGGGCCTCCTCGGCGTGGCGAACGGCATTGAGCACCTGGTGGTCCAGCCCGGCCTGGGTGAGCATCTGCGAGAGGCGCTCGCTGGCGCGGACCGACCGCGTGCCGACGAGCACGGGCCGGCCCGTTTCGTTCAGTCGGCGGATCTCATCGACGATGGCCCGCCACTTGCCCTCCCCCGTGGCGTAGACCTGGGCCGGCAGGACCTGGCGGATGCAGGGGCGGTCGGTGGGGATCACGACGATCGGCAGATGGTAGACCTGCCAGAACTCTCGCCACGCCTCGGCCGCCGTGCCCGTCATCCCGGCCAGGCTGCGGTACATGCGGAAGAATCGCTGGAAGCTGACGCGGGCGTAGGTCTCCTTGGGCGGTTCGATGTCGAGCTGCTCCTTGGCGGTGACGGCCTGGTGCAGCCCGTCGCGCCACTCGCGGTCGGGCATAAGCCGGCCCGTGAACTCGTCGACGATGACGACCTCGTCTTCCTGCACGACGTACTGCTTGTCGCGATGGTAGAGGGCCCGGGCCGTCAGCGCCTGGGTGACCAGTTCCTCGCGTCGCCGCGCCCCGTGCCAGATGCCGCCCAACGGGGCGGCCAGTTCGCCCAGGCGGCGTTTGCCGGTCGGGGTAATGTCGACCTCGCGGTATCGATGATTGACACGGTAGTGGGTGTCTTCCTGAAGCTCCGTCGCCAGATGGGCCGCCTGCTGAAAGGCCTCGACCTGCTGGGGATTTGGCGCCTCGCCGGAGATAATCAGCGGCGTGACGGCCTCATCGACCAGGATCGAGTCCGCCTCGTCGACGATCGCCCGCGCCAACCCTCGCTGCACCAGACGATCGGCGGCGCTGCCGCCGCCGTCGACCAGCTTGGCCAGCAGCGCCTCGGGCAGGGCCTTGATCCCCCCCAGGGCCAGTCGATCGCGCAGGAAGTCGGCGGCGACCTCCTTGTTGGTCGTGTAGGTGATATCGGCGTGGTAGGCGGCGAAGCGGTCGGGCGGCTCGGTTTCCTGCTGGATGGACGCGACCGACAGCCCGCAGAACCGATAGATTGGGCTCATCTCCTCGGCGTCGCGCTGGGCGAGGTAATCGTTGGCCGTGATGATGTGACAGCCCTTTCCCCGCCAGCCGGCGACGGTCGCCGGGAGGGTGGCCGTGAGCGTCTTGCCCTCGCCGGTGGCCATTTCGACGATGCAGTCGGCCTCCAGCGCCAGCGCCCCGGCGACCTGCACGGCGAAGGGCTTGAGGCCGATCTGGCGAAAGGCGACCTCACGGATCAGAGCGAAGGCGCGGTCGAGATCCTGCGGCGTGTCCCGCCCGCGGCGGAATCGCTCGCGGAACTGGTCGGAGTGCTCGCGGAGTTTCGCCTCGGCCATATTGGCGAAGGCCTTGTCCATCGCGATGATTCTGTCGGCGCGGGTGAGGAACTGGCGACGCGTCACGCGCAGGCGTTTGAGCCAGCCTCCGGCGGCATCCCAGATGGCGTCGAGCCCGCTGGGCAGGGGCTTGCCGGGCCGTCGCTGGGCGAGCGTTCGCCAGGTTGTGCTGGGAAGCTCCAGCATCACAGCACCTGGAATCGCCGTTGGATGAGCTGTCGAAACGCGCGCCACCACTGGGCGGCCAGCGGCTTGGCCGCCAGCGAGATGCGAACGATCACGCGCTGGCCGGTGAGCAGGCGAATGTTCTCCGGCGTGTGCGGGATGATTCGGATCTCGAAGAACCGCTCGGCCGCCTTCGTTCCCTGCGGGTCGTCGGGGGCAACGGCTGTTTGTCCGCCGACGCTGTAGCCGAGCGAGGCGGACGGCAGGCGCTGCTGGCCGGCGTCGGAGATTCTCGTGATTGTGCCGGGGAACCGATCGTCGGGGCGGCCCCGAATGCGAATGTCCACCTCATCGCCTTCGGTCCCATGGAGCCTGGCGCCGACCTTCTGCCCGGCGATAGCCCGGATCAGGAGGTTATCGAGGCTGACGACCATGCCGATGTTCTCGCGGCCGGCGGGGTCGAGGTAGGCCCCTCGCTTGTTCTCGATATCGGCGGCCAGCCACGTGCCGGCTGTTTCGGCATGAGGTTTCAGTTCGGCCAGCAGCTTCCTGATTTCCTGGATCTTACTTTCGCCGACGGCGAGCTTGCCCGCAAAGATCGTGGCGACAAAGGGCTCCTCCTGGGCGAGGGCGTAACGGCGTTGGATTTCGAGTTGGCGCTGCTCGGCCTGGAGGCCTTCGAGCTCGGCGGCCAAGGTGTTGTTCTCGCATTCGAGCAGGACCTGTCCGGGCTTGACCAACGTGTTGTCGGGCTCGAAATCGACCAGGAACCCGCCGATCCTTGGCGCCGCTACGAGCAGGATGTCGACGGGCTCGACGATGCCCTCCAAGCGGACGCGGTCGGGCGCCTTGATCCAGCCCACGGCGACCAGAACGATGGCGGCAAAGGCCAGGATGGATCCGACGGCCCGGGGGCGGACGCGCATCAGCTCATTGTTGGTCGCGAGGTAGTGAATCACCTTGCCCAGCGGCATCAACAGCCACAACCCCACCGCCCCCACCGCCATCAGCACACCGATGAAGAAGAACCGGTTGGCGATCATCAGGATGATGGCCGCGCAGATCATGACGCGATAGATCGTCGAGGCCACACCGTAAAACGTGAACCACGCTTTCTCGCCGCGCGTGTGAGCGGGGTTGTTGGCCCGGCGGACACCGAAGACGTAGCGCTTGATCAGATAGGTGAGGTACTGGCGGCTGCGCGGGGCGAGATTGGGGATCTCCAGCAGGTCCGACAGAATGTAGTACGCGTCGTAACGCAGCAGGGGGTTGCCGTTGAATAGCAGCGTCGAGACGCTGGCGATGAACATCATGTTGTAGCAGAGGGCGTGAACCATCGCGGTCTCGCTGGTCTGCGTCCAGACGATCGCGGCGATCGCCGCGATGGGAATCTCGACCAGCATGCCGGCGGCGCCGATGGTGATGCGGCGCCACTTGCTGCGCAGGGCCCACGCGCTGGTGGCGTCGACATAGGGCAGGGGCGTGAACACCAGCAGCATCACGCCCATGGCGTGGACCTCACCGCCGCCTTCATCGCGCCCGAAGCGTTTACATGCGAAGGCGTGGCCGAACTCGTGGAAGACCTTCACCAGCAGGGCCGCCAGGTACAGCAGCGGCAGGTTCGACGATTCGAGCACGTCGGTGCCGGCCTTGAACAGCTCCCCCCAGTGCCCGGCGACAAAATACAGACCCGCGGAGACCAGGACGGCCCAGAGAATCCATCCCCACCAGGCGAAGACCTTCCCGAACAAGGCCAGCCAGCGGTTGAGGAAGTGGTCGGGGTCGAACAGGGGGATGTGGATGAACAGGATGTTGGTCAGTCGGCTCTGGATTTCGCGGCGGCGGCGCTGCTGGTGGCGTTTCAGCAGGCCGGCGGCGTCGGGCGGCATTTCGCCCTGGAGCAGGTTGGAGGTATACAGTTGGCCCAGAAGTTGGATGGCCTCGCCTTGGGTGGGGGCCTCGTCGCCGAGCTGGTCGTTGCAGACGTCCCAGACATCCGCGATCGTTCGCCGCCCGTCCAACAGGGCCACGAAGTGGTAGGCGGGCCCGTTGAGGCGGAAGAACTGGTTGTTGCTGGGGTCCTGCAGGACGTGCCACATCACCCCACGGAAATGCTGGCGCGTGATCTGCACTGTCGAGCGCAGGCGCGGCCGAAGATCGGCCACCCGATACCAGGATTCACTGAACGTGGGTCGTTCGACCGGCATCTATCGCTCCGAAGGTCACCACCACATCCGCATCCTGATCCAGTTGACCAGCCGCTGCGTCCACAGTTCGCCGTAGGGCTTGGTGCCGAGGTGGATTTGCCCGACGCCTTCCATGCCCGGTCGCATCCAGTCCTTCTGCTCGGTCAGGTGAACGGTCACCTTGAAAACGTTCTTCTGGCTGATGACTTCGGCGACCGGATGGACCTGCTTGACGGTCAGGGCGATCCGCTCGCCGGGCCGGGCCGCAACAGCCAGTTCGCCCGTCAGCGGCTCGGAGCGCTTCGGATCGTTCATCAGCCGAAGGATATCGGCGATCTCATCTTCGGGGATATAGAGGTCGGCCCGCAGTGTTTCGAGGGGGGCCACCTCGAACAGCACCTCGCCCATCTGTACCGGCCCGCCGATGCGGCGCTTCAGATCGCCGGAGATGACAATCCCGTCGATGGGGCACTTGATTGAGGCCTGGTCGATGTGGCGCTTGAGCAGGAGAATCCGGGCCTGGATCTGGTCGACCTGGGCAGCGGCGATCTGGCCTTCGGCCGTTTTGCGGTCGCGGTGGGCGGCGCGTTCCTGCATTCTGTAGCGGTGCTTTTCGGCTTGGGCCTCCAACAGCTGCAAGTCCAGATCGCCCGTATCGAGTTGGGCCAGGATGGTGTAGCCGGCCTGGACTCGCGCGCCGGGCTCGACGCGGACATCGGCGAGGCGCCCGTCGAAGGGGGCCGGCAGGATCTGGCGGTGGACGGCCTCCAGGACGAACGTCCCTTCGGCTTCGTCGTTGCCCTTGGCGAATGTCAGAAAGGCGGCAAACCCCAGCACGGCGATGGCGGCCACCTTGGCCCAGGTGTGCTTGGGCCCGATCACCACGCCAAAGGCTTTTTGAATCTGGCTGGCCGCCCGGGCGCCGACCCAACGGTCCCGTTCGTGCAGGTCCGTCAACCGGGCCGTGCACAGGTCCGCTGTCAGCCGAAGGGCCTCGGCGTCTTCGGTGGCAAACGGCAGGTCGCTGGGGCGCTCCAGCGTGAGGACAGCCTGCGCCTGGCCGCCCGGTCGAAGCGGCAGCGACAGGACGCTCGTGGGGCCGTGATGTTTCGAAAGCCCCGACGCGCAGCGGTTGACAAATGTCGCGCTGGGAGCAGCCGGGAAGATCACCTCGACGTCCTGGTCGAGGCATTCTTCCATGGCGGCCTCGATGTCCTGGGCGATCTTCATCTTTCGGGAGAATTTTTCGGTGTGGCTGAGGGCGGCCAAGCGGACGTATCGCCCCTTGAGGAATCCCAGGCTCACGCGCTCGCACTCCCATCGGCTGGCCAGTTCGTTACAAAAGGCCATTGCCATGCCGCGGAACCGCCCCATGTCGTTGAGGGTGGCCAGCACCTCCATGGCCGCCCGCAGGCGTTGCATGTCAGCCGTGCGGCGCTGCAGCGTCAGCCGCATCTCGTACAGCCCCAGTAGGCTGATGGTCAACTCGAGCTTCTCCCGGCTGGCGGCCAGGATGTGCTCGTCGCCCGTCTCGACCAGAAAGACCGCCAGTCCCTGGAGATCCTGTTGACGCGTGGGCAACGGGATCAGAACCAAGTGGCGCTGGGCTCCCTGCCCGTACATGTCGTCCGGACCGCGCACCGGCACGATGGCTGTCGTGCCGCCGGCGATGATCTTGCGGGCGTCCTCTGCCGCGTGGGCCAGCCACGACGGCGCGGTCGCGCCGGCCGGGTGAGGGGGGAAGACGGCCAGGATCTCCAGCCGTCCTTCGGCGTCGGTCCGCAGGATCGCGCCCGCCGCAGCCGCACTGACCTGACACTGGACGGCCAGCAGGTTGATCAAGAACTCGTGCGGCGGCCCCTGAAAGCGGCTCAGCCGCGCCACCAACTCCGCCGTGGAGATCGGTGGCGGGGTCGGCTGGTGAGATTGGCTCGCTTGCAGCTCGTCAGCAGCCATCGGCCGAGAGTCTCCGTGTTAGACGCTGTCTTTGCGCCGCTTGTTGACGTCCAGCTCCAACTCGCCATACTGTTCCTCGTGACGACGGATGACCTGGCTGAGCGTAATGGCCAGGCGCTTGGCGGAGTAGTAGTTCAACACCACGCGGTCGGTGACCTTGAAGAGGATCTCGGGCGTCGCCTTCTCGGCAGTTTGCACGACCGGCATGTTCAGTCCGAAATCGATCATCACCTCTTCGGCCGTTCCGTTGGCTCGAAAGCCGTTGGCATAGGAGGTGCTCATCTCGCGCTCGTCGATGCGCAATCGCACCTGCGCGTTGCCTGTCTGCTCCTGAGCCTGCTGCTGGGTCTGTGGGTCTACCGCGCCCTTGTCAGCGGAATCTTTTGCGTCTTTAGCCATGAGGTACTCCCTTTATGCTTCGATGTCAGCGTCTGTCTCGCTGTCGTCACTCTCTGGGGGCGTCGCAACCGGGGCGGGCCCGGCCGGGGTGGGGCTGGTCGGCTCGTTGGGCGTCTCTGCCTCGGTCGCGTCGGCGGTGGGGCCAAAGCGCACCCACATGCGCTGACCGGCCGGGCGGGTGCTGCTGTTGGGGGCTTCGACGCGGACCATCAGCGTGTCGCTGGCGGCGTCGGCGACCGAGGCGATGTGGATGATCTTGCCGACCACGGGCGAGGAGCCTTCGCCGCCTTCGCCCTCGGCCAGGGCGACGCTGGCGGGTTGTCCGACGCGAAGGCCGCTCGCCTGCGTCAGCGGCGTGGGCACGTCGATCCACAGCGGATCGATCGCCACGATACGGATCACGTCCTGCAATGCGTCCACGCTTTCGCCGACCTCGACGGTAACGGTTTCCACAATGCCGTCGATGCTGGAGACAAGCTTCATGCGATCCAGTTGCAGCCGTGCTTCCTCGTAGGCGCGCGCCGCCTGCTCTTTCTCGAACTTCGCCACCCGCACGCGCAGCGAATCGATGAGCACCTGCAGCTTGGCGTGTTCGACTTCCAGCGGGGTTGCAGCGCCTCGTTCGGCGGCCCATTCGATCTTCTTGAGGTCCACTTCGCTCTGGGCGAGCTGCGCCTCGGCGGCCTCGATGTTGATGGTGTTGTCGCTCTGGGCCTTCTGTTGGGCCAGGGCGGCCTGTTCGACCTGGTCGTCCAGGTGGACGAGCATCTGCCCGGCCGTGACGGCCTGACCGTCGATGACCAGCACCTGCGCCACTCGTCCGGGACGCGTGAAAGACAACGTCACGTCCTTGCTGGGACGACCGACGGCCTCGATGGGGGGATCATCCGCCAGGGCCAGCCCCGCAGCGTGGGCGGCCAACAGGACCGTCAGCAGCCCTGCGACCCGCGAATTGCCCCGAATACGTGATTGATGCAAGCGCATAATTGGCCTGAGTATAGATGCACGCGCCCAGAAGGCAAGCGCTGAGTTCGCAGGCATACGAGTCCCGAAGATGCTCAGCGCCGCAGTAAGAAAAAAGATCGGGCGACGGTCTCGCACGGGACACCGTCGCTCGAAGATGGGTTTCATTGAATCGCTACTCAGCCCGTTAGCGTCGTCGGCGTCTCAACGCAGCCAGTCCGCCCAGCGCCAGCAAGCCCATTGTGGCCGGCTCGGGGATGTGAACGGTGAAGCTGGTATCGATGACTTCACCACCCGCCGTGCCGTTCATGAAGAAGAGGAGCGTCACAGTCTGGCCTTGCGGCGTCACGATGTTCGCCAGGTCCAACGTCTCAACAGCATCAACCGCGAAAGTACCTGTCAGGAACGTGCCGAAATCCGTATCGGCAAATCCATCGAACGGGAAAGCGGCGTCAGAGGCTTCGGCGCTGGCCAGGGTGACATCTTCGCTGGGGGCCTCGACAATCAGCAGATCGCCGATGACAACCAGGAAGTGCGTGTCGATCGCCGAGTCGGTCGTGTAAGCCGCACTCTCCTGTGTCGAGGTCGACGGGACCAACGCTGTCGAGTAGTGCTGGTGCAGCTTACCGGTGATGCCGGTATAGCCGAACGTGGGCGTTACGCCGTCAAAAGACATGACATCGAAGCCCGGGAGGCCCGTCTTGTTTTCAACCCTCAACACGACCGACAACAGGCCTTCCGAGCCATCACCAACGCTTACGGGGTCGGTGATGAAGACATCATACACCGAGCCGTCAAAGACCTTGAAGTCTGCGTGAGCGACCCCGGAGGCCAAGAGCACAGCAGCCGAAAGGAACAGGCATCGCATCGTCTTGTTCATTCCTCATTCTCCTTAAGGTTCAACTCCACATTCCGTTCGATAGGCAGAGATGAATTCCTGCCCACCAGTGATATCGGCAAGGCCGGGGGGAGCCTGCAGCTAAATAAGCCCGAAGAACGAGACCCATCGGCGCGATCAGCGTTAACTGAGACACCAGAGCCAAGGACATGGACCGGGACAGATCTTTCGTTGGAGATGCCGCCGGGGGGGGGCGACGGTAGCGACCGGGGCATTGGGGGAGGATGTACTCTTGCGGGATGTCTCGATCCCATCGATAATGGTGCGCAGTGATCGGGCCGGCCCGAGGCCGGGAGTTGGGCATCCATTCGATTGAAGGAGACCACCGATGAGACACTCTTACACATGGGTTGTGGCTGCGATACTGCTGGGCGCTGTAATGGTGGGTTGCGAGGAACAAGAAATTGTCGCAGCGGCGAAAGATACCCACGACCTAAAGGCGCAGCCCAAGGCCGGCGCGCCGGGCAGGTCGGGCCATCCGGCAGTTCACCCGAAGCGACGGGTCTGCGCCAAGGCGATTGTCCATCCAGCCGCGGCAGCGCGTGGGCCGAAGAGCCCTCACGGGGCGAAGGGCCCGCATCGGCCTATGCGCAGGCTATGGGCTATGGGCAGGGCATGGGCTCAGCATCCGGCGATGGCGGGCCGCGGCGGGGGCAAGGCGATGGGCGACGCGACGCTAACGGGTCTGATGGCGGTGGCCCGTATCGAACAGTTGGCCGTCAAGAGCCACGCCCCCATGAAGGGCGTTGGGCTGCTCTCGCAGGTCGTGCGGTCCGACGCGCCGATTGCGGTGCGGCGCGGGGCGGTGTTTGCGATCAGCCGGCTGCTCGAACGCGCCGGCCAGCCGGACAAGGCGGCGCAGGTGCTGCTGCAAGTCATTCGCCTCAGCGGCAGGGGCCGAGCCGACCGGGGGGCCAAGGCTCCCAGGCAAAAGGCCAAACGCGCCCTCGCGAAGACCGACAAGGCCGCCAGGGCCGCCGCTGGTCGACTGGCCAAGCGCGAAGCAGCCCTGAAAAAGCGCGAAGCGGCCATGAAGAAGCGCGAACAAATGCTGGCCAGACAGCAAGAGCGACTCCGCAAACAGATTGAGAGCCGGCGGCAACGATCCCAGCGGTCGGCGAAACAGGCGCCGCCGGCCAAGGCGGCGGACTAGGCATCGTCGGCGATGATTACGGGCCGGCCAAGGCTGCGCGCGTGTCTATGCGGATAAGAAAACGGGCGACCCGAGTGGGATCGCCCGTTCTGTAGGCGGCGTTGCGCGGCATCTGTCCTGTCAACAGTCGCGGCTGTGCGTCAGAGCGTGCCGCTGTCGAGTTCCTGCAGGACGGTGCAGTCCGGAATCTGTACGACGCCGGATTCCTGCTGAGCGGCCCGCAGCTCGTCGGAGTGCAGGAACCGCCGGGCGCTCTCCTCATCGTGCCACTGGCTCAGCATGACCAGATCGTTGGGGTCCTCGGCCTTACGGAAGAGCTGATAGGAAATCTCGCCGTTGGCCTTTCGCAACTCAGCCGAGCCGTCGAAGCTCTTCTTCCAGTTCTCGTAATTGGCCACCTTCAAATTCACCGCCAGCATGTATGCCATGGTGTCTCCCTTTCGATTGTAAACGTCCCTTATGCTTATACGCCATCGGCGCGTCGTCGACAACGCCAGGCCTGCCGCCATCGGCGTGGACGGGCGTGCACCTGCAATGTACCATGCCCACCCGGCGCTGCGATTGAAAGAGGGACCTAGCCGATATGCGCGACGACTCCGACAAGCTGCCTCCGGTCGACTACGGCCACATCTTCAAAGACGACACGGGCGCGGCGAAAAGAGCCCGTCCGGTGTCACAGCGCATCGGCAGTTTCTTCACCGGGGTGTTCGTCTGCACGATTCCCCTGGTGTTTATCTGTGTTGGTGTTGGAATGGTGGCTCGGGAGATCACCAAGCACTACACCTTCGCCCACGTTCAAGGGGTTGTCACCAGCGCGCCCAGCATGGACTCGCGGGGCGCTGTGACCGTGAGGGCCCGTTACCAATATAACGGTCGACAGCAGACCTGCAGCATCAGCGCCGATGAAGACAGCAGCGGCTTCGACGATCTGCAGGCCCTGAAAATAGGACAGCCGATCTCCCTGTTGGTCGATCCGGATCATCCCGGCCGGGCCGATCGCGACAAGGGCCCGCAGACCATCGGGCTGGCCTTTGCCCTCTTTGCGCTGCCGTTCCTGACGTTGGGTGCACAAATGTTCTGGCAGAGCCTGACCGGGCGCGAGCTCATCCCGGCCAGGAGCTTCAGCGGCGGCATGCCTCTCCCCGGCGGGGGTTACTTCGTGCTGTTCCTGGGACTATGCCTTCTCACGAGCGGCGCCGTGATCGCTTCGGACGCCCTGCTGGACTGGCCGGTTAAGCTCATTGTCTCGATGGTGTGCATCGCGGGCATCCTGATCGGCGGAATGCAGATCGGCCTTGCGGCCGGACGACGATCGAAGGCGCGCGAAGCGGCCGCCCAAGTCGCCCGGGCCGATTTGCCTCCCCCGCAAGGCGAGCAAGAGCAGCGCAAAGACGCCGCCGGTTCACTGACCAAGAAAATGGCCCTCATGGTCGGCGCGACGATCTTCTGGTGCGGCATCACAGGCGTGTTCCTCGGCTTCGTGTTGCGATCGCTGGTCCTTCACAACATCGCCCGAGTAACATACGCCACCACGGAGGGTGCGGTCCTATCCAGCCGGGTCAAAGCGAATACCGGCGGCGACAGCACGACCTACAAACCCATCATCACCTACGAGTATGTTGTCGACGGCGCGCGGCATGTCTCGCGGCAGTACAACTACATGGACATCAGCGTCAGCGGCGGCAATTGGGCGTCGGAGGTCGTTTCCCAGCATCCTGCCGGTCGGCGCATCATGGTCTATTACGACCCCGACGACCCGGCGGAGGCCATCCTGAGTCTTGAGACGCCCGCGATGGCCTACTTCCTGTTGTTGTTCCTTCAGCCATTCGCCCTGGTGGGGTTGGCGTTGATTGCTGCCACAGCGACGACGCCCGCCCGCCACAAGCGGCTGAAGCGATTCCTGACCGAGCCATTCGCGCTGCCGTGGCGGATTCCGTCTTGGGGCGTCCTTCAGCCCGACTACCACGGAATGACGCTCGCCCCGGCGCAGTCGTGGCGCCAGGCGGTGGTAGCCTTCATGCTCGGCTACGGTGTGACTTGCTTCGCCGCCATGTTCATCGTCGGCGTTCCATTGATCATGCTGGGCATGCACGACCGCCGCTGGGTCGCGTGGGCATTCGGTGTGGCGGCTGTGATCGGCGGGTTCCGCTTTCTTCGGAAGCTCTTGGGCGCCGGCCGAAAAGCGGCGCTGAACATCGACCCCGACGACAAGATCCTGACGATTCGCGGCGACCGGCGCGATCAGCGCGTGCGCTTTGACCAGATCAGGAGTTGGCGCCTCCGTCACGTGCTGTATCGCTATGGCGTGGCCGTCAACGGCCGACGCCAACGCTACTTGGTGCTGGAAGCGCTAACCAAGGACCACGAAGCCGTGCCCATTCACGCCTTCTCTTGCTTTGTCTCTACGCCGAACAAAGTGGAGATTATTGCCCGGCGCGCGCAGCAGGTCTTCGCCGAGATCACAGGCGTCGCGGCCAGAAAGACCCTTGTCCGAGATAAGTCCCGAATGGCCCGGCCGCCGAAAGGCCGCATCGAGATCGCCCTCGCGCCGTTTAAGTGGCTGCTGACCCGTCGCAAGGACGACTACGCCGACCTGGCCTAGGTGCAACGCCGGTGGCCGAAGCGTCACTTCGGCGTGCCGGTGGGGACCAGCAGCGCCGGTGCGTGGTCGGCCGGCAGGGACAGGGCCTTGGCGACCGCGGCGTCGTCGAAGGCGCCAATCGGGACCGCGCCCAACTTCAGCGCCACCGCCTGCAGCAGCAGGTTCTGTGCGGCGTGGCCGACTTCCACCCACACGTAGCGCTCGGCCCGGCGGCCGTACTTGGCGGTCGTCCGCTCGATCACTGCCGTCAGCACGAACGTCGCCGGCGCATCGCCCACAAACCGCTGACCCAACGCCGCCGCCTGCAGGCTCGGCCGCACGTCGCCTTCCAGATGACGCGTCAGGGCGCCCGTTTTCGGATCGTAGTGGTCGACCCCCGCAGCCGTGACGACATACAGCTCCAGCGGGTACAGCGCCCCGGCGGACGGGGCGGTGCGAAAGCCCCTTCGCTTGTCTGTGACGCCCTGGGCCGCCCAACACAATGTCGCGATCTGCTCAGGCGACAGGGCGTCGCCCTTGAATCGCCGCACCGATCGCCGCGCCGTCAGCGCATCGGTCAGCGTCATGCCGTCGCCATCGGCCCCGACGGACGCCGGTCCAGCGCTCTCGGCATCGTCGCACCCCATCGACCCCGCCGCCAGCAGGGCGGCCACGATCACCAAGAGGATCAGTGACGCATTCATAATCCGTCTCCTTCAATCCCCCTTTCACCGCGCCGCGGCCGCGATGTCCAGCGCAAAAAGGACGAGGCCAACCGCAACGCGCCCGACCTCGTCTTGATCGCATTAGATTGACGACGCTATCCGCCTCGGCGGATCTACGACTTCTTCAGCTTCAGCCGGACTGTGGCCGTGCCGAAGGCCGGGAGTGAGAGTTTTACGCTGCTGGCGGTGTGTTTGAGCTTCTCGGCGCCTTCTTCCATGGTGTTGGTCAGCGTGGCCTTGTCGACCTTGACGCCCGACAGCTTGATCGTCGCATCGGTCGCCTTGCCGGCGGTTTCCATTACGCGGAGGATCAGGCCCTTGCCGTCCTCGGCCGGTTTGTAGGTCGATAGCTCGATGTTGCCGGCATCGATGGTGACGAACGAATGGCTCTTGGCCGGCAGCGAGCCCTTCTGCCCGCCCGGCAGCCAGATGCACCAGCACGGGTTGGCCAGGTCCCAGCCGTATTGACGAACCGAGTCGTCCTGCCACCCGCCCTTGTGGCCGGCGAAGCTGAACCGCATCAGGATCTCGCCGGCGTGCGTGTTGACGAAGTTCGTGCCGTAGTTGTTGTAGTACAGCATCGAGTAGATGTGGCCCTTGGTGAGCGAACCGGGCTTGAGCCACTCGTGCCCGTACTCGGCGTTGGTGAAGTGGTGGTGGGCGCCGCTGACGCAGGTGGGGTACAGGCCGCCAAACTCGGCCATGGGCGAATCCAACGGGGTGAAGACCACGCCGCCTTCGTCGTTGAAAACGTCCGCCCAGTGCTGCATGGCATAGTAGTCGGTGTTCGATCCGGGCAGTTGGTCGACCGTCGGCTCGATGACCGATCCGGACGCCTCGAAGCGGAACTGCGGCTTGTCGATATCGAACGGGAACGCCATGAACGCCTCCACCGTCGGCTCGCCATCCTTGAGGCCGCGCAGGGCGACGTCGATCCGCTTGGCGGCGTGGAAGACGGTGATATCCTTCGTGAACCGCGGCATGGAGACGGCCTCGCCCTTGACTCGCACGGTGGTGAAGACCGGCCCGTCCTCGACGACCTCGACGGAGGTGACCTTGACGGGCGTTTCCTCCATCGTCTCGGCCGAGCGGACGATCAGTTGCGTCAGACCGTGCGGGGCGGAACCGTCGACCAAGTCCCTGCCCAGTTCCTTATCGAACAGGGAGGCGATGTTGCCGGTGGCGGCGTCGACGGTGAGGGTGACGAAGTCGTTGTCGATCGTCAGGCCGTCGACGCAACTGGCGAAGGTGGCGGGCTTGTCGGTCTGGACGAGCTTGAAGGTCTTGTAGCCGACCGGCGGGATGTCCTTGGCGGCGATCAGCAGGTCGGTGGCCGTCTTCTGATGGCCCATCGCGATCCGCTCGGACGCATGCGGGCTGGCGGCGAAGGGGTCGGTGACCTCGACGATCTGCGCGGGGATGACGCGGCCGGTTTCGGTGTCGATGACTTCGAAGCCGCCTTCGACCAGGAAGTCCGGCGCCGGGTGAATGCCGCGATTGGTGCACCAGGCCGAGTGGATCCACACCTGGCCGTGCTCGTCGGGCTCCGACGGCACCATGGGCAGCCCGCAGGGGGCCCATTCGTGCAGGGCGGCGGTGACGACCTCCGACCGGCTGTGGGCCAGCGGGTTGAAGACCGTCAGGAAGTGGCCGTCCCCGGAGCGGATGTTGTCGGCGATCCGGTTGGCCGCCTTCATCTCCAGGTCCAGCCCCAGCGACAGCGTGCGGAAGGCGTACATGGATTTTTCCGCCACGCAGGCGTCCATGGCCGGCCCGCCCGGGTGGGCCATGCCCCAGCAGTGCAGGTCGTGATAGAACGTGTCGATGTAGGCCTTGTCGATCTGCTTCTTGGGGAAGTCGAAATCGGCGACCTGGGAGGCGATGGTCGCATACGTCTCGCCGCGCCGCAGGGCCTGGTGGCCGTTGCGGTTGACGCCCGTCTCGTGCGGGGTGCTGGTGGCGCAGACGGTGTAGTCGGTATTGGGGAACTCTCCGCGCAGCACCTTGGTGTCGTCGGGGAGTTGCTCGGAGATGATGTCCAGGAATTGCGTGTTGGTCGAGTTGACAAAGTGCGGGTAGGCCCACTTGCCGTTCCACTTGCGGACGAAATCGGCGAAGAACCGCGTCGGCGGGCTGTTGTCGCGGTGCCCGCTGGAGACGGTGAAGTTGGCGATATTCCACGCGTAGCCGAGCTCGTCGAACTGCTTCAGCATCTCCGGCAGGCGCGTCAGGCAGTCCTGCTCGCCGGCCGGGCGGAACTCCATCCCGTGCAGGTTGTACCATGTCAGCAGCCGCTGCCCGTCGGGGGTCTCCCACCACCACGGGCCGGGCACGCCGAAGTTATGGACGGCGGCTTCATCCCAGCAGGGGTGGACCTTCTTCTTGGCGGTGAAGTACCAGATCGGCACGCCCAGGCAGAAGTACTTCACCCCGGCGGCCGCCATCGCCCCGACAAGGCCCCACGAAAAGCCCGGCACGTCGTTGTGCATGGCGCTGGTGACCTGCACGCCGTACTCGCGCTTCAGCCGGTACGATGGGTACATCAGGCGGTGCAGCTCCTCGTGGCCGCATAATTCAGACGTCTGGTTGCCGAATAGCGCCGGGATTTCGATCTGCCCCTTCTTGGCGAAGCTCATCAGGCGCTTGACGAGGCTCTGGGGGCGGCGGTCGGCCCAGTGCAGCACACTCCAGGCCTGCTCGATCTGGTAGCGGAAGCGGGCGTCTTTGTCCCAGTCCTTGGTCGACTCGCAGTGGTCGAGAATCTCGTCGTAGAAGTCCTCGCAATCGTCCAGCACGCGGCTGGGCAGGTCGGTGTAGCCGAAGTCGTGGTGGGAGTAGTGAATGAGGTGGACGTCCCACTTCTTGGGCGCCGCCCAGGTGACATCCTTGGCGGCGACACACTTGTCGTTGACGAGCAATTCGGTGTGGACGGCCGCGGCGTCCTCGATCTCCGGCAGCATCACCTCCAGGACGTTCTCGCCCTTGGCGACCATCCCAAGCTTGACGCGCTTACTCAGCCCGCCACCCTTGACGGCCAACTGCGCCTCAGCCTTGTTCCCGCCATTATTGACGGCCACCTTGACCAGATTGACCAGCCCAGCCTGTCGCTTCTTAAAGAAAATCGTCGGTTCGATGTTCAGCAGTTTCATGGATGCCATCAGCTATCTCCGGTTTCTTTCACCACAAAGGTCACAAAGACCACAAAGTAAAGATATCTCTCTTCTTCTCTCTGTGTCCTTCGTGCTCTTTGTGGTGAACTGTTTCTAGTCTTCAAACAAGCCGAACGCATAGCCCGAAATCTCCACGCCCACCGGCGGCGTGATCGAGGCCTGAGCAAGCCCGGGTGTCAGCATCGGCGATTCCTGTTGGACAAGATCGAGCATTATTGGCTCGCGGGCCAACAGTGGCAAGGAAAAGCGGGCGGTAGCCCCGCGCTCCTGAGGGTGATGGTTGTTCGGCGCCCGAATTCAGGTAGAATGTCCGTCGAATGATGGAAGGGACACGGCATGAACGATCAAGAGCTTGCCAACCAGTCGGTGAAGCGGTGTTTGTTCTGTGGACATGAACTGCCGCCCATCTCGAAGGCTCCGACCTCGCGGCGGGTATGGGTCATTGCGTGCTTGGCGCTGCTTGGTGTGGCCGCCGCCGCATTCATTGGGGACTTATTCATTGACGGCCCCCCCTCGCTGCTTTTCGGTTTCTGCAATGGCATCGTTATCAGCACCACCGCGCTTGGCGCCCTCTTCAATTGCTACTTCATCCGGCGCGGTCAGATCGAACTCGAGGAAAGGCTACTCGCCGTGCAGCGAGAAATAGAAGAATCTACTGAGGTCAAGAAGGGGACGTAGCCCTTTTCTGTGTGGTGTACATCACTGTATGAGAATTAGATAGGGGAGTCAGTATCGCTGGTGAAAAGGGTTACGTACCCTTTTCTTATCGCCACCGCCTGGGCCTGAAGCTCCTCCAGCACGCACGCCGACGGGCCGAAGGCATAGCCGGAGATCTCCACGCCCACCGGTGGCGTGATGACGGCCTGTGCAAAACCTGCTGTGAGCATCTCCATTCCTTTCGAGACCGAGGTGGGCATTATTGACGGTGCGGGGGGGCATGGCAAGGGGTGGGTGTTGTGGCGGGGTCCCGGTCCCGGCCAGCGC